>ENA-OQMZ01000463-OQMZ01000463.1-human-gut-metagenome-genome-assembly--contig:-NODE-463-length-17475-cov-4.084909_pt1 | contig 17475 bp, 22 predicted proteins | sample MGYA00242621_ERZ504862 | MGnify/ENA primary metagenome ERZ504862 (study PRJEB26092, sample SAMD00036393) | human gut metagenome | host: Homo sapiens | study: EMG produced TPA metagenomics assembly of... | reverse complement strand
GAACGTCGACCGGTGCGGACGTAACCGGGCTCGATGCCGGTGCTTTCGCCACGTCGAACAGCATGCCGGCGCATTCACCGTGGCTTCAACGGCACTGCGTTCGGTTCGCAGACTGCTGCTGTGGAGTCCATCGCGGCCAAGGCCCTGAAGCCACTATCGCCAAGGGGCAGACGCTCGCGCATAAGGACGTGACGGTTACCGCCACGCTCACCAATGGCAAAACGCGTGTACTGGAGCCAGATGAATACACGTTGGAAGGCTTCGACACCACCAAATTGGGCGAGCAAACCGTGACGGTACGTCTTGTCACTGATTCTTCAGTAACTGCCACGCTCACCGTGACTGTGGAAAGCAACCTTGCCCGGTTGTTCTGCTCGTCCGCCGCGGCCTCGAAGTATGAGCCGGCCAGCAGCTGGGCCTCCGCTTCTACGGCCGACCTGACTTGCGACAACAATCTGAGCACCAACTGGTCGAACTGGGGCACCGGCGACACCTCGCCGTGGCTCAGCTACACCTTCGATAAGGCATATCAGCTGGGCAAGCTCAGCGTTGCGGTGGATAAGGCCAAGGGCGAGGCCGCTCCGAAGAGCTTCACTGTATCGTACCTAGCTGAAGACAACGCCACGTGGACTGATGCCACGCTGCCGGCAGTCACTGTGAATGGTGCTGCTGGAGCCGTGACGGAAGCCGATGTGAGCGCTCTGCCGCCGCCAAGGGCATTCGCCTCAACTTCACCTACGCCGATGGCAATGACTATGCAAGATCGCTGAAGTACGCATCGCCGAAGGTGAAGCAACGCCAAAGCCGCAGCCGTCTAGTAACGCCAATCTTGCTGATCTGACTGTGGATGGCAAGACGGTTGACGGATTCTCCGCGGATATCACCGAATATGCCGGTGCGCTGGCCGGAGACGCTGCTTCTTACCCGACGGTGGAGGCGACTGCTGCTGACGCGAAGGCTACGGTGCAGGTGGAGCAGGCTTCGACCGAGAACAGCGGCGTGGCCACGGTGACTGTAACTGCTGAGGATGGCACGGCGGAAACCTACACAGTGACATTCGGCGAACTGCCTCAGTTGGCCGAGCTTGCTGTGGAAGTGACCAAGGATTCCTATCAGGTAGGCGATAAGTTCAACGCTGCCGATGTGAAGGTATCCGCCATTTACAAAGTCGGCGATACCGAAACGCTGCGCAAGCTGATTGATCCAACTGATGGTGATCTGAAGTTCACTGGCTTTGATTCTGCCACCGCAGGCACGAAGACCATCACCGTCTCTTATCGTGGCGTGAACGCGACGTTCGAAGTCACGGTCACGGGCCACGGAGGTCACTCCCGGCCCTGGAGAGCAGAAGCCCGGCGATACCAACAATCCTGGCAACACTGCTAAGCCCGGTAGCACTGCCACGAATAAGCCGGCTGCTAATGGCGCTGCGCCCCTTTCGAATACGGGTGTTGCCGTGGCTGCCATTGCGGTCGTGGTTGTGGTGCTGACAGCTGCGGCTGGTGCCTTGCTCGTCATCCGCAAACGCCGCGCATAACCATGGCAACTGCTGAGTGGCGTGGATTGCGTTGCTATTGAGCAATCTGCGATTCACGCCACTCAGCGAGTGCATCCGAGTGCGCCCGAGCTTGCGCAATGCAGGCGCAATACAGTGCAAACAGTACAAAGCAACAATAATGCCGTCTGAGCCAGCTGCTCCATGCGAGGGCAGCTGGCTCAGACCGGCCATTGTGTCTGCAAGTACATGCAATTAGAGCATGAACATGTGGAAGCCGTTGAGCGTTACTGGTTGTTTTGCTTTGTTGTTGCGCTCAGCAGTGCGACGGACGTCCGCCCGCAGTGTAGTGCAGCGCTCCGTGAACCAGCGCCGATGTGAAATGCATGTTGCACATGCCCGCTTCTTCTGCTTCGTGCGTGCAGCCGGCGATGCTGCATAGGTTCATACCCCGAATCATGGTCATACCCCCTCTTTGGGATGGCATCCGTGCCGCCATCTGCCTTCAGAGCATAGCGGACAATTGTTGCATTGCCTAGGCGGTACAACGCTTTCTGTGGCCTGTATCACATCCTTGCCGGCGTTCTGCGGCGTGGTTGGGCGTGTACATGTGCTCTTGTGCGGTTTTGTTGTGTGTGATTTGGGTATACGGATAGAGTTTCTTCTCTGCAGTGGCAAGGGCCTCTCGGCCGGCGAGCCGGCTGATTTCTCCCATGCGTTGCTCAATGATTTCCGTTTTGCGAGTCTGAACGGCAAAATAGCTCTGGAGAAGTGCCACTTCTTCTTTCTTTGGATCACCGTTTTGAGCAATGAGATAGCAGGCGTATCGGGAGTGCTGAGTTCGCTGGTTTTGCGTGTGATTTCGTCGCGGTTCATGGGTGTGTCCTTATGTTTTTCATGACCATTTTCGTGACTCCACGAAAATGGTCAAAGCCAATAATTGCAATGGTTTTGAGGTATGGGCGCGCTCCGCCCAACTGGTCTGTCTTCGTCCGCCTTTTCGACCAGATACCTCATGGAGCACAATGCCAACGTCGCTACCGTTGGCCCAGCAAATATTCTTAGACGACGCCCCGAAGTGAATATCTATGCGGCTTTCAGAATATCAAAGAGCGTGGAGTGTGTGCATTATGCGTTCCAAAAATAGTTTCTAGTAATGAATTGTTTACGGTGTGAGATATTCTTGGGGTGTTTGCGGCGCTCTGCCGTGTGGCGAATGGGAATGGATGGTGCTCTTATGGGATTTGAGCAGGAAGCAGTTAGTGAACTGTATGCCAGCGTGTGGGGCAATCGTTCGACAATGCAGAGGGAATTCACTCGTGGAGCCCATGGTGAGCAGTTCGTGCTCCGGGAGCTGTCCATGAAGGGGACGCAAACGCCATCGCAATTGGCATCGGCGCTGCAGGCCAGTTCCGGCCGCATCTCCACTGTGCTGTCGTCTCTGGAGAAAAAAGGCTGGGTCACGCGTGACATTGATTCCAAGGATCGGCGCATTATTCGCGTGAATCTCACTGATTCCGGGCGCGAGCAGTCTCATCGGATGATAGAGGAAATGCGTTCCGCAATTTGCTGGATTTTCTCGCAAATGGGGGAGCGGCGCACGCGCGAATTCGTTGACCTGGTGTCTGAGTTCACCACATATATGTCGATTTGCCATCCGGGGCGGCCTCGGCCGACGGCTGAACAAGTGCGTGAGGCATTCGTGGAGCGGGACAAGCGCGTGGCTGAACACATGGCAGCTAAGCGCGCGGAGAACTAATCGGCAAGGCTAATTGAGGACGCTCACAGCGAACATGCAGAAGTGCGCGTAATATCTCACAGTGTAAGTAATCAAACAATGGAAACTATTAAGACATCGTGAACCGATAATCACCGATAACCCAGCCAACTTAAGAACCAATCGCCAATAACCAATAACCAACCCAACCAACACAAGGGGAAACCAATGCTTCGCATCATGAAATACCTCTCCAAAGCGGAGATCGGTCAGATGCTCATCGCTCTGGTGACCATCGTCGGGCAGGTCTACTTCGACCTGAAACTGCCCGACTATATGTCAGACATCACCACGCTGGTCGAAACGCCGGGCAGCCACATGAAGGACATTTGGATTGCCGGCGGCAAGATGCTGCTCATCTCGCTCGGATCCGCGGCGTGTGCCATCATCACCGGCTACATCGCTGCGCGCGTGGCGGCCTCGTTCACCCAGCGTCTGCGCTCGCTCGAATTCCGCAAGGTCGAGTCCTTCGGCCCGGCCGAAATGAGCAAGTTCTCCACCGCCAGCCTCATCACCCGCTCCACCAACGACGTCACGCAGGTGCAGATGTTCATCACCATGGGTCTGCAGCTCATCGTCAAATCGCCGATTATGGCAGTATGGGCCGTGTGCAAGATCGCCGGCGAAGGCTTCGAATGGACGCTCGCCACCGGAATCGCCGTAGTGATTCTGCTGGCGGCCATCGTCATCATGATGGCCATGGTCATGCCGAAATTCAAGGCCATGCAGGCCCTGACCGACAACATCAACCTCGTGGCCCGCGAGAACCTCACCGGCCTGCGTGTGGTGCGCGCCTACAACGCCGAGGACTACCAGGAAGCCAAATTCACCAAGGCCAACAAGGACCTCACCGACACCCAGCTGTTCACCAACCGCGTCATGGCGTTCATGATGCCGCTGATGAACACCATCATGAACGGTCTGATGCTTGCCGTCTACTGGATCGGTACCTACCTGATCGATGCCGCCGGGCTCAAGGACAAGCTCACCGTGTTCTCCAACATGGTGGTGTTTTCCAACTACTCCGTGCAGGTCATCATGAGCTTCCTGCTCATGAGCATGGTGTTCGTGCTCTGGCCGCGCGCCGACGTGTCCGCGCAGCGCATCATGGAGGTACTCGACACCGAGCCGATCGTCGAGAACGGCACCAAAACCGCCGCCGACGTGGCCAAAACCGGTCAGCGAGGCACCGTGGAATTCCGCAACGTCAGCTTCACCTACCCGGATTCGCGCGAGGCGATGCTGGAAGGCATCAACTTCACCGCCGAGCAGGGCCAGACGGTGGCGTTCATCGGCTCCACCGGCTCCGGCAAGTCGTCTCTTATCAATCTCGTGCCGCGCTTCTATGACACCAGCCAAGGCCAGGTGTTGGTCGACGGCGTGGACGTGCGCGACTACGACCTGAAGGCCCTGCGCGACAAGATCGGCTACGTGCCGCAGCAGTCCGTGCTGTTCAAGGGCACCGTGGCCTCCAACGTGAGCTACGGCGATCAGCCGGGCGACCCGGCGGAGGTCGAGATGGCCGATACCTCCACCCCGGCCGGCGCAAGCGCGAGGCCGCGTTGATCGCCGCTGGCAAGGCTGCGGAAGGTGCCGATATACCGGCCGAGCAGCTGAATCGCGTCAGGGCCGCCGCCGACGTGGCGCAGGCCAGCGAGTTCGTGGCGCGCATGGACGGCGGGTATTCCGCCGCGATCGCCCAAGGCGGATCGAACGTGTCCGGCGGCCAGAAGCAGCGCCTGTCGATTGCGCGCGCGGTGTACCGTCACCCGGAAATCCTGATTTTCGACGACTCGTTCTCCGCGCTCGACTTCAAGACCGACCGCGAAGTGCGCGACGCGCTCGCCCGCGAGGCCAAGGATTCCACCAAGCTCATCGTGGCCCAGCGCATCGGCACCATCATGAACGCCGACCGCATCGTCGTGCTCGACGACGGCAAGGTCGTGGGTCAGGGCACGCACAAGGAACTGCTCGACAACTGCGACGTATACCGCCAGATCGCCGAATCCCAGCTCAGCCAGTCGGAGCTTACGGCGTAGGGGGGGGCGGCAGCGGTAGCTCCCCATGTCAGGGGCTGAGCCGTAAAGGGAACAGCCCAGTGGGCTGTTCCCAGGCGAAGACGAGCTGATAAGCGAGCGAATAAAACAGCACAGCTGACTGAGGGGTAGTCGCGTACGGCTTCTCTCCCTCCGGCGCTTCGCGCCACCTCCTTCATCAGAGGGAGGTCAATACGGACTTTTAAGGAGTAAAACAAATGCCAAGAGGACCAATGGGCGGCAGGCGTGCCGTCGAAGAGCCCCATGATTTCGGCAAAGTCATGGGCAAACTCGTGAACTACTGCCGCAACTATCTTCCCGTCATCATCATCGCGCTCATCCTGGGCGCGGCCGGCACCGTCTGCCAGATCGTCGGCCCGGACAAGCTCAAGGACATGACCAACGAGATCGTCAAAGGTCTGCCCGCCATCGTTAACGGCAGACCGGTGATGAACTCGGTAGATTTCGGCACGGTGGGCCACATCGCCTGGACTTTGGTGGCCCTGTACGTGGGCTACGCCGTGCTCGGCTACGTGCAAAGCTGGATGATGGCCAACGTCACCCAGCGCACCGCCCAGCGACTGCGCGAGTCCATCTCGGTCAAAATCAACAAACTGCCGCTCAAATACTTCGACAAGGTTAGCTACGGCGACGTGCTGTCGCGCATAACCAACGATGTGGACGCCATCGGCCAGACGCTGGGCCAGTCGCTCGGCTCGCTGATTACCTCGGTGACGCTGTTCGTGGGCGCGCTGGTGATGATGTTCTACAACAACGTGATCATGACCCTGTGCGCCATCGGTGCCAGCCTCATCGGCCTGATCATCATGATGGCCATCATGAAGTCCTCCCAGAAGTACTTCGCCCGGCAGCAGATGGCGCTGGGTGACGTCAACGGCCACGTGGAGGAGATGTACGCCGGTCACCTCATCGTCAAGGCATACAACGGCGAGGCCGATTCGATTCGTCGCTTCGAGAAGTACAACTCGGACCTCTACGAGTCCGGCTGGAAGTCGCAGTTCCTCTCCGGCCTGATGATGCCGCTCATGAATTTCGTGGGCAACTTCGGCTACGTGGTGGTGTGCGTGGTGGGCGCGGCGCTCGCGCTCGACGGGCAGATCGAGTTCGGCGTGATTGTGGCGTTCATGATGTACATCCGCCTGTTCACTCAGCCGCTTTCGCAGTTTGCGCAGGCCTTCCAGAACCTGCAGCGCTGCGCGGCCGCCGCCGAGCGCGTGTTCGGCTTCCTTGAAGAGCCGGAGATGGAGGACGAATCCGACAAGTCCGCTTTGCTTGGGACCAACGGCCACGAAGTGAAGGGCGACGTGGAATTCAGCCACGTGCAGTTCGGCTACGAGCCGGGCAAGCCGATTATCAACGACTTCTCCGCTTCAGTCTCGGCCGGTCAGAAGGTCGCCATCGTCGGCCCGACCGGTGCCGGCAAGACCACCATGGTCAACCTGCTGATGCGCTTCTACGAGATTTCCGGCGGTTCGATTTCGATTGACGCGTGGACACCAAGTCCGTGCCGCGCTGGAACGTGCACGACCAGTTCTCCATGGTGCTGCAGGATACGTGGGTGTTCCGTGGCACTGTGCGCGAGAACATCGCCTACTCCAAGCCTGGCGTGACCAACAAGCAAATCGAGGATGCGTGCAAGGCCGTGGGCCTCGACCACTTCATCCGCTCGCTGCCGGACGGCTATGACACCGTGCTCGATGACAAGTCGTCGCTCTCCCAGGGCCAGAAGCAGCTGCTGACCATCGCCCGCGCGATGGTGCAGGACGCGCCGATTCTGATTCTCGACGAGGCCACCTCCTCGGTCGATACCCGTACTGAAGAGCTGATTCAGAAGGCCATGGATGCGCTGACCGTGGGCCGTACGAGCTTTGTGATCGCGCATCGCCTCTCCACGATTCGCGACGCCGACATGATCCTCGTCATGAACCACGGCGACGTGATCGAGCGCGGCACGCACGACGAACTGCTGGCGGCGGGCGGTTTTTACGCCGACCTCTACAACAGCCAGTTCGCGCTCGCTGACTGACGGATTGTTTCCTGCGTTAGCGGATTAGCGGATTAGCTATACTCGGCTCCCCTCTCCGAGGGGAGCTGTCAGCGTAGCTGACTGAGGGGAGCAACCCATCGGTCCACCCGAGGGAATGCTCCACTGGATGTGATACTGATGATTTCGTACATTAATGTGTGAAAAAACCGCCCGGAAAATTGGGGGATTGTGCGGCGGCACGATTGGCGTTGAGGATGGCGCATTCGAAATCGAAGTGAGCGCGTAACTGGGCGGCCGAGGTAGTGAACAGGGCTGTGGCGAGTCCGTCGGCCAGTGTGACAGGGACGTGTGCTGCAACGGTGTTCGACGAATCGTCGGTATCGCGGTTTGCCGTTGTCGAGGCATTGCTGCCATGCGTCGATGTCTTCGTGGTTATGGTGCTCGATGGCGGCGTGACGGCCACCCATGTGGCGGCTACATCGTCAACCGGTAGTCCGTCGATGGCGTTGAGCAGATGGTGAAGTTGGTGACCTGCGGCGTCAGACCAGTGGCGGCGGCTGGGGGAGCTCGCGCAGAATGCACCTTGGCTGATTTCGACCGCACCTACGGCGTTGGCCGGATCGGCAGGATCTTCAAGGGCGATGGTGATTGGTTCGTCCGTGTGCACTAGCAAATCACCCCCGGCGTCGATGACGTATTGAATGGGTTGAGGGTGGCCCGCGCCATCACCCAACATCCCCGCAAGCAAATCCACCAAATACCCCTTACCGCACGCACCGAAATCGAGCGCGACTGGGCTGTGGGTGATAAGTGTGGTGCCGTGCCGCTCAACGTCGGCTGACCAAACGGCCCGTCCGTGGATCGCGCCTGCATGTTCGGCGGCATCGGGCGTAGCCGCAAACGAATACGACTCGTCGTAGCCAAGCCGAATCAAATCCTCGCCCACGCACGGTCGATCGCCCCATCGGTTGCCGCAAGCAGGCGGTCGTACAGGCCAAACAGACCCGATGCCCAGTCGGGAAAATCGAACGTGCCGCCATGTGCGGCCGTGCGCATCCGGCCGACGATGGAATCATCGCGGAATCGAGATAATACAACCTCATATTCATGGATGAACGAGCCAATACGATCGCGTATCTCATCGTCCAATACGCTCTCGGTGTGCACCAGTAATCCGGTCCCCAACGCATCAGGAAAAGCGTATACGTATGGCAGTTGCTCGGTCAGACTTGTCATGCCCACTATCGTAGAACGCATGGTGTGCCGGTGTATACTGGATTTTGACACTGTGTCAATGTTGATTCGGAGGTTGTGAGAATGGGCAATACGACTACAGCAAGTGTAACGGGTGCGCAAGTTGCACCGGCGAAGTCAGCCATCAAAGATCTCCCCATCGCCAAAGTGTGGGCGTTTGCGGTCGGCCAGTTCGGCTGGGCACTGCTTTCCGGCATTATCTCCAACTGGCTCGTGTATTTCTATCAGCCCGATCAGGAGACCATCTCTCAAGGCCAGACCGTATTCGTGCCGCAAGGCTGGTTGTGCTCGGCATCGTGACCGTGGTGGGCGGCATCACCGCCTTCGCCCGATTCTTCGACGCTTCGTGGATCCGGCCGTGGCGTCCCTTTCCGACCGTTGCGATTCCAAATCTGGACGCCGTATGCCGTTCCTGAAATTCGCCGCCCTGCCGCTCGCGGTGGTCACCGTGCTCGTGTTCTGGAGCCCGATCAACGGCACCAGCTGGGTGAACGCGGCGTTCCTGTTCGTCACCGTGATCGGCTACTACATCGCCCTCACGTTCTACTGCACGCCGTACAACGCGCTCATCGCCGAACTCGGCCACGACTCCAAGCAGCAACTCACCATCTCCACCGCCATCTCCTTCACTTGGGTGGCCGGCACGGCCATCGCGTACGTGGCGCCGGTGATTTGGGGCGCGTTCGTGCCGATGATGGGCCGCATCACCGCCATCCGCGTGACCTTCACCATCATGGCCGCCGTGGCGTTCGTGTGCATGCTGGTGCCGCCGCTGGCCATCCGCGAGAAGGACTACGTCAACTCCCAGCCCACCTCCGAATCGACCATCGAATCCCTGAAGCAGACGTTCGGCGACGGCGAATTCCGCAAGTTCGTATGCTCCGACGTGGTCTACTGGGTGGCCATCACCACCTTCCAGACCGGTCTGCCGTTCTTCGTGACCAGCCTGCTCAAGCTGCCGGAAACCACCACGACCATCTACTTCGTGCTCATGACCGGCGTCTCTGTGCTGTTCTATCTGCCGGTCAATATTCTGGCCAATAAGGTCGGCAAGAAGAGGCTGCTGCTGGTTGCCTTCGTGATCTTCACCTGTGCGTTCGCATTTGCCGGCGCCCTTGGTTCGGCCGTGCTCGGCTTCATTCCGGCGATGGCCCAGGGTTTGGTGCTCTCGGTGGTCGGCGCGATTCCGATGGCCGCGTTCGGCATCCTGCCGCAGGCCATCGTGGCGAATATCGCCGACGCCAGTTCCAAGACCACCGGCCAGGACCGTCAGGGCATGTTCTACGCGGCCCGCACCTTTGCGATGAAGATGGGCCAGTCCGTGGCCATGCTGCTGTTCACCGGCGTCTCCACCATCGGCATGGCGTCCGGCGCGGGCTACCGCATCGCCGCCGTGTGCGCGGCCGTGCTGTGCGGTCTGGGCGGCATCGTGTTCGCGTTCTACAACGAAAAGAAGGTGCTGGGCGTGCTGGAGACGTGATGACGTTGCCGGGTGCCGCCGCGGTATCCATGCGGAGCGGTGTGGGTGACTTGCCCCGTCTGCGACACCGAAACGTTACCGTGTCGACACGCGTGCGACACTTCGGCGTCAAATTGCGTTTGACCGTACTCCGTACTATATTGTTGCGAGTTGCTTTGCGGAGCAAAGTAACATCCAAGGGGCTGTAGCTCAGTTGGTAGAGCGCTTCGTTCGCATCGAAGAGGTCGCGGTTTCGACTACCGTCAGCTCCACGAGACCCTCTGCATTCATTCCACCGCAGAGGGTCTTTTCATTTGTTTTCGTTGAAATTCTGCCATCTCGCGTTTCAAGGGGCTGATTTGGGGTTTGCCGGAGGTCTACTTGCGTTTCGAGGGGCTGATGGTCAAGTAGATACGCCGCCAAAATGGCGGAATAGCGTTGCGTCAAAGCCGTTTGTATCGGTGCTTCACCGGATGAGGAGCCCCTTGAAACGGAAGTAGACCTCCGGAACATGTGAAATCAGCCCTGCAAAGGGAGAATGCCTCGATTTCGCCATGGATTGTCGTGGATTGCTCTGTGGCATGGGCAATACTGGGAGTATGACAAGCGCAGATGAGTTGAATGAGCAGTATGACGCTGACGGTAGCGTGACGCAAGTGCCTGAACGCAATGATGAAGTTCATGCCGGCGAATCCGCCGTCGCCCAATCCCGCGAATCGGCCGTGACCATCCCCGCCGGCACCGTGGTGCTCGCCGCCACCCCGATCGGCAATGTCGGCGACGCTTCAGCCCGTCTGGTGGCCCTCTTGGAACGGGCCGATATCGTGGCCGCCGAAGACACGCGCCGCCTCTACGATCTCGCCCGTCGCCTCGGCGTCTATGTGAACGGTCGCGTCATCGCCTATCACGACCACAACGAGCGCGACAAGGCCGACGGCCTGCTCGACCAGGTCGAAACCGGCGCACCGTGCTCGTCGTATCCGACGCCGGCATGCCACCATCAACGACCCCGGCTTGGCCATTCGTGCGCCGTGCCATTGAACGCGGTCTGCCCGTCACCTGCGCGCCCGGCCCCTCCGCTGTGCTCGACGCGCTCGCCCTCTCCGGCCTGCCCACCGACCGCTTCTGCTACGAAGGCTTCCTACCGCGAAAGCATTCCGAGCGCGTGCAGTATCTGCGCACGCTGTTGCCCGAACGCCGCACCATCGTGTTCTACGAGACGCCTCATCGCATTGCCGATTCGATGGACGATCTGCTGGACGCGTTCGGCCCGAATCGCCCGATGGCCCTGTGCCGCGAACTCACCAAGGATTATGAGCAGATTCGTCGCGGCCCGATTGACGAGATTCGCCAAAGTGTGATTGATGATCCGCCCCGTGGCGAGATGGTGCTGGTCATCGGCGGCGCGTCCAACGAGGAGGCCGAAGCGGCCGCGCCCAGCACGTTGAGCGTGGATGACATGGCCGTGCTCTCCATCGACCGTGCTTTGGAGGACGGCCTGCGTATCAAGGACGCCATCGCGCAAGTGGTGCAGGAGCATCCACTGGCTGACGGATCGTTGGCCAATCGCAAGCAGGTGTATGCGGCTGTGCTGAAAATCAAGGGATAGCGCAGCAGCCGGCGATTATCTCCCCGTTACGCTTCCATCGACTCGAACAATATTTCCAACGCCTGCCGGACCCCGGGCCCACCACGCTGCGAGACCAATTCCAGCAAAGGCGCGTCGGCTTTGGGATTGGCAACCAGCCATTTACGCAGTTCGGGCACGTGATATGCGATGTGCCAGAGCACGGCAACATCCGTATCGGGCGAACATGCCACCGCGGGCGTAAGTCTGATGGGCGGTTCAGGCGGCGCGGTCATATCCGAGATTGCGCGCGATGCGGATTCGGATGAGTGTGCCGCCGCCGCGTGGCGAGGCAACCGTTGCGCCTGCCGCAAATGCCGTAAACGGTGAGCGGCATGGCGGCCTCTGCGATGGCCTCTGACAATGAACCCCCTCGTCATGCGCATTGCTCCAAAGCCGGTTCGTCCATCTCCTGCTGCACCGATTCAAAAAACATGCGTGCGCGTCCGGCGTACTTGTGATGCCGATGCTCCTTGACGATTTGCAGACAGTCGTTTGGCCGAAACTGGTACGCGGACATCAGCTGGCACACCAGTGCGTTGACGGTGGAAGGATCGGGGATGTCTTCAGGACTCATCACCAGGTCGCAAGCCGTACGGGCTGGCGTGGTGACAGGCAGCCCGCCGAGCTTGATGATTTGCTCCGGCAACGTCAATCTTTTGAATACGCGGATACGGCGGCTGACGGATGCCGAGCGGAAGTGCGATGTGGAAATCACGTCTATGGTACTCGGAAAGTCGGGGCCTCCCAGCCATACCCAAGCGGCGGTCATCGAACACACCACAGTGCCAAACGGGGCGACCTCCGCGACGATTTTCGCGCGACCATACAGTGTGCCCGAATGCTCGATCCAGTAGCCGGCGGAATCGTCGAGCTTATGTAACGTGCCGAAGGCGGCCAGACGGTTAAGGCTGAGCGGTCCCGGCAGATCCTTGGTAAACAGTATCGGCGGCACCGCAGGTTGCGCGGTTGCCGGCGAGGCGACTGTTGTGATGTCCGTCATCGGACCTGCTGTGATATCCATGACCGAACAATATGCAGAAATGCGGCTTGCGCGCACCGGATAGGCGAAAACGGTGGATAAGTGCATAACTTCACTAGGTGCGCAAATGATGTGGATAACTCGGTGGATATTGGCAGGCGGAAGTGTGTGCGGATGTGCGTGGACGTGCGTACGGATGGGTGCGCGGATACGTGTGCGAATGCGTATGTGGATAAGCGCGCAAGAGGTGTACGGATAAGTATGTGGGGAAGTTGCGGGTGGATAGGTGAGTGGGATGAGGATGGCGGCGCGGCAGCTATCCGGGCGTGTCCCCGCCGCGCCGGATAATCAAGCCTTATGAGTCATGTTTTGGTGAATGTTGCTTGGCCGTATGCAAACGGCCCCCGTCATATCGGTCACGTTGCAGGATTTGGTGTGCCCTCCGACGTCTACGCGCGCTACGAGCGCATGAAGGGCAATGATGTGCTCATGGTGTCCGGCACCGACGAGCACGGCACCCCGATTCTCGTTGAGGCGGAGAAGGAAGGCCTCACTGCCCAGGAGCTGGCCAACCGTTACAACCGCGTGATCGCCAAGGATCTGTGCGACCTCGGCCTGAGCTACGACCTGTTCACCCGCACCACCACCGGTAACCACGAGCACGTGGTGCAGGAGATGTTCAAGCAGTGCTTGGAGAACGGCTACATCTACAAGGGCACCCAGCAGGTGGCGATTAGCCCGTCCACCGGCCGCACTCTGCCCGACCGCTACATCGAGGGCGAGTGCCCGATTTGCCATGCCGAAGGTGCGCGTGGCGACCAGTGCGACGCCTGCGGCAACGAGCTCGACCCGGACGAGCTCATCAACCCCGTCTCCAAGATTAACGGCGAAACCCCGCGCTTCGAGCAGACCGAGCACTACTTCCTCGACCTGCCGGCGCTCGCCGAAGCCAACAAGGCATGGCTGGAGACCCGCAAGGCTGGCGTACCAACGTCATCAACTTCTCGCTCGGCCTGTTCAAGGAAGTCAAGCCGCGCGCCATCACCCGTGACATCGACTGGGGTATCCCGGTGCCGGTGAAGGGCTGGATTGACAACCCGAACAAGAAGCTGTACGTGTGGTTCGACGCCGTGATCGGCTACCTGTCGGCCTCCATCGAATGGGCCCGCCGCCAGGGCGACCCGGAGAAGTGGCGCGAATGGTGGAACGACCCGAGCTGCCCGGCCTACTACTTCATGGGAAAGGACAACATCACCTTCCACTCCCAGATCTGGCCGTCCGAAATGCTGGCGTACAACGGCAAGGGCTCCAAGGGCGGCGAAACCGGCCCGATGGGTCCGCTCAACCTGCCTGAGCAGGTGGTGGCCAGCGAGTTCATGACCATGGAAGGCAAGAAGTTCAGCTCCTCCCGCGGCATCGTGATCTACGTCAAGGACATCCTCGCCCGCTACCCCGTGGACGCCGTGCGCTACTACATTTCCGTGGCCGGCCCCGAATCCTCGGATTCCGACTTCACGTGGGCCGAGTTCGTGCGCCACAACAACGAGGAGCTCGCCTCCTCGTGGGGCAACCTGGTGAACCGCGTGGCCAACCTCATCAACAAGAACTTCGGCGAGATTCCGCCGCTGGACGAGGATTCGATGACCAACGAAGACCGTGGCCTTCTGGAAGAGAGTTCCGCCGCGTTCGACGTGGTCGGCTCCTCCATCGAAACCCACCACCAGAAGCACGCCCTGTCCGAGGCGATGCGTGTGGTCGGCGACATCAACAAGTACATTTCCGCCACCGAACCGTGGAAGATTAAGGACGACCAGGCTCGTCTCGGCACCGTGCTGCACGTGGCCGCTCAGGCCGTGTCTGACGCGAACCACCTGCTCGCGCCGTTCCTGCCGCACTCCGCACAGAAGGTGTGGGAGGCGCTCGGCGGCACCGGCACCTTCTCGCCGCTGCCTGAGCTCAAGGAAGTCGAGGATCTCGACAAGCCCGGCTTCACGTACCCGATCATCACCGGCGATTACGAGCTCGGTGTGAACGTGCACCCGTGGAAGAGCGAGGCAATCGAGGTCGGCGCATGGTGCCTAAGCCCGCACCGATCTTCGCCAAGATTCCGACCGAGGCCGTGGAAGAGGAGCTGGCTCGCTTCGATGAAGCGTTGGCTGCTCGCCGTGCCGCCGAAGCCGAACGTCTGGCCGCCGAGAAGGCCAAGCTCGCCGCCGAGTGATTCGGCATTGCTAGCTCGAAGCTGACGGGCCACCTCGCACATGAAGTGTTGCGGGGTGGCCCGTTGCCGTATGTGCGGTCAAGCCCCGACAATGCGAGGCCGGTTGTCGGCGGGCGTCACAAATTCGTCACACTCCGCCAAGACTTTTCCCAGACAAGCACATCAATTCGCCAAGCATGGAGCGGTTATATAGAAGATGTCAACGGAATGAAGTTCATACCGGTGGCGAGGTTCTTCGAACCCCATAACTGAACCCTTCTTCTCTCTTCTCTCTCACCCGGCGGCCCCTCCGCCGGGTTTCTTTTTTTAATGCTGGGAATGCCATGGGCCGCATATTGAAAAAAGGATTATGGCAGAGTGTTGTCTGTTTGCAATAAGGCATTGCTGTTCTAGAAAATAACAAAGAAGGGGGGACTAATGATGTATACCGTCACATTTTCGGGCAACCTGACTCAAGCGGAATCGGCCTTGGTCAAGCGAGGCACCATACAGATCGCCGCGTTGCTGGCCGCAAAAATCACTGGCCGCGGACTCATCATCAACGACGGTGACACCGAATACTCATGGGATTTCATCCTGGTCGATGCCAGCAGCGATGAGCGGCACACCTTTGACGAGAGGCTATTGCGGATGCTGTCCGACTACATCCACGCCGGTTTCCCCGATGCCGTGATCCGCCACGCCAAGCACGAGGCTCCAAAGCTCGGCAAATAATATTGGTCGCGTGGTGAGTCCCATACTTCCGTCGGAATATCGCTATCGCGGTATGGTCGCATGCCTGTTGAGCATTGAAGCGCTCGATCTATGCGCAGTTGATGTTCCGGTGATGACGGCAACCGATTGACGCGATTACCGGGACAGATTTCGCTGTCCCGGTTCGTGATTTCGGCTTCTTTTTGGGAACCGGGACAGCCCCCTTGTAAACGCCCATTATCCGTAATCCCAAAACCCCGGAATTCCGCCGATGTACGATGGCGAATATTGCACGGTGGGGTGATAGGTGAATGAAATTTTGTCTTGGTTGCTCAAAAAGGGGCGAAATGGAGAACCGGGACAGCGAAATCTGGCCCGGTCCACACATAAATCGATTGACATCGCTACCGGGACATCGGACACGGACACCGAGTCGCGCAGCGTCGGCGCAACATGGATACTGTACGACTTTCGCGATAAACGTTATATTCTTCGTCGCCTCCGCCGGGCGAGCTCATCGAGTGGCGTTGCCGTCAAAGTGAAATCGAATACGGCACCTCGCAATGCCAACTGCCGCCCGACCCGGTAGGCGAGTTCGGCTTGGGATGCTCATCGGCCATGTTCGCGGCAGTGGCGATGATGACGATCCAATGATGATGTCGCAGCAGTTCGCGCTTGTCGTTGTCCCGCCGCCACTGGTTTTTGTCGGTGCGATGATGATCGCCGTCATATTCGATGGCGACGCGAAATTCGGGCCAAGCGAGATCGAGCGTTATCGGCGCACCGTTGCTGAATGTCGCGCCGGGCACCGTGTAATTTGTCACGGCTGGCGGAAGCCGTATTTCGTCGTCGCGATGCGGGTCTTTGATTCCATCGGAGAGTCCACGCGGGGCGTAATGAATGCAAGAGCGATCATGCACTTGGATTTTGCGTTGAATTTCGGGAGTTCGGTGACTTGCCGCACGAAGTCCTGATAAATGCCGTCAGCAGTGCGGCCGTTCGCCAGACCCGGCTTGCGGGCGATTGCCGTAAGGATTGCGTCGCCAAGTATGACCAGCGATTCGAGCGATATATGAGCGGCGAGTTGTGCCAAGTGTGTATCAGATCCAGTGCGTACACATGTTTGTTGATACGCACATTGTGCGCATCGCTCAGCGGCTTCCAGATGTGTGGTGTCGTTGGCGGCACGATGGCACGTATTCGTGTGCGGTGTGAGTCGGAGACGGTATGGAGCTCGGCGGGGTCGATATCGCAATCCTTGGGAAGCGGCACGGATTGCAGTATCAGCGATGTGGTCATGCCGAAGAGCACCGGTTGCCCGAGCTGTTGCGCGGCGTCCGTGCATCGTTTAAGCATTTCCCGCTTACGTTGGGTGAGGGTTTCGCTCATTGCTGGCGACACAGGGCCTGTAATCACAGTTGGCGCGGAACTCGCCATACGTGGTGATGAACGTAGCTCAGGATTGATGGTGCGCGCAGACGCAACGCCCGGTGTGTGGGGCCGGGTCCAGCCGGACGGTTCGTCGTCGAATACGCCGGGCGGTGGAGTGGGCAATATGTCGTTCATGACGCCACCGTAGCGCAGCGGTCACATGCTCGCTATGAAAACCGGGGTATGTGGCTCTAGCTTGCGGGAGATGTGGATAACTCTGTGGATAACTAGTTCGGAACAATTAGCGAGGCCGGAACCTACCGGCAATTGGCCGATGATGACGGCACTTTTGCTCAGCTCAGCCGCGATAGTCTCGAATAGGTGCGGCCGGGCGTACTCGCATAACGTAATGCCCCTTCTCTCTGATGAACTGCGCCCCGTTTGTTGGACGTTGTTAATTAGGATACAGCCCTAGACCGCGAGGGACATGCTCCGGAACTCCTCCGGGGTGCGTCCCTCGAGTCGTATCTGGCGCCGTCTGGTGTTCCAGTG
>ENA-OQMZ01000462-OQMZ01000462.1-human-gut-metagenome-genome-assembly--contig:-NODE-462-length-17515-cov-3.976363_pt1 | contig 17515 bp, 23 predicted proteins | sample MGYA00242621_ERZ504862 | MGnify/ENA primary metagenome ERZ504862 (study PRJEB26092, sample SAMD00036393) | human gut metagenome | host: Homo sapiens | study: EMG produced TPA metagenomics assembly of... | reverse complement strand
CCCTCGACGAGCAGCGTCGAGCCTGGCCGGCCTCCGGCCGCGGGGCGGCTGAAAAGGTTAAACGCTGGCGAGGATGGGACGGAATTGCAGGAGCGGCGTTGGCTTTTCGCTCTGGCGAGTCTCTAGTAGTCACCCTTCTAATCGGCTTCGGACTCACTTGGGTGTTCCGGCTGTCCGGGCTGGGTAGTAAAATACACCGGTGGATTGGAGCAGGATGACGATACGGTACATTGGTTCAAAAGCTCGCCTAGCTGAGGCGATTCTCGATATTGTTGGGTCGCCTAGCGGCTATTCAGGCCGTTTTGTCGACGGTTTCTGTGGCACCGGCGTCGTTGCGCGCACCGCTGCCCTTCGCGGTTGGAACGTTGATTGCAACGATACGCTGCTTTCAGCCGCTATGATTACTGAGGCCTCACTTCTTTGCGGTTCTGAGCTTAATTTCAAGGAGCTCGGTTCGTATGAGTCGGCTATCGAAAGACTCAACGCCTGTGCTCCGAGCGACGGCTATATCTGGCGAACCTACAGTCCTGCTTCCGCTGCCTTTTGTCCGCACGAGAGAAGGTACTTTACGGAACACAATGCCCGCCGAATTGATGGCGCCCGTAATCTCATTGCCGAATGGCGGGATTCCGGCGTCATTGGGGGTGTTGAGGAGACGCTCCTCGTTGCTGATGTCATTGAGGCTTCGAACTCCATTGCCAATATTGCTGGTACATATGGATGCTTCTTAAAGAGGTGGACTCAACAGTCGTATGGCGCTTTTTCGGTAAGGCCGCGCGAGCTTCTATCCTCTTCGATAGGGCATCGGGTTCAGGTTGGTGACGTGTTTTCACTTAAAGTATCTCCCGGCGATACGGTCTACCTCGACCCTCCCTACACTAAGCGACAGTACGCCTCCTACTATCACATTCCCGAAACCATCGCGTATCATGATGAGCCGAAGGTTGAGGCGTTGCCGGCCTTCGCCCGTGGAAACACATGGCATCGCCTTTCTGCTACAAGACGAAGGCTCTCAGGGCGCTTTGTGACTGCGTAGGCGGGCTGGACTCACGCCGTATCTTCCTCTCGTACAGCTCGCAGGGGCATGTGGCGCTCGATGATTTGCTTGATGGCCTGTCGGAGCTCGGCAAAGTTGATGTTTATGAGCTTGGCGAGATTGGGAGGTATAGGCCCAACAAGACCGCCGCTGAAACTGGAGCGGTGGTCGCTGAATATCTGATTGAGATTGATAAGGATTAAAGGGACTTAGGCTGTGGCTCATCCGGACACGACAGAGAAAAAGCGATTGCTCGCCGCCAGTGCCGTCATTGCTGACGCTACCTCTGGACTCAACAACTATGCCGAAGCAAAACTTACGCTTCTTGAGTACGTATCCTGCAGTTATTCCGGAATCAGCATCACAGACTACTTCCGCGTTACGGGCTATACCCCTGCGTTCGAGCCTGCGAATGAAACTGTATCCAAACTGCGCGTTGAGATCGACGCATGTGCATAGCCTACCCTGTGGCGCTTTCTGCCCTTGCGCGAATTGATCTAGACGAGCTGGAGACGAAGAAAAAAGGCTCCGTCTATACCGACTTTAGCTTGCGGCTTATCTCGCTCAAGCCGTCATGCCAGGATATTCTGGCGGCGCCATACTTGACCCCTCCTGTGGTTCCTCAATCCTTCTCGCGGCCTGCGCTGATTATCTGCGCCAAGCCGGTGCGGATGCGTCGAGCTTTGTTTCCTCGTCCTTGTTTGGCGTAGATCTGGAACCGCTTGCTATTAGGGGCTCGATTCTCGCGCTGGCCTCCTTGCTGTGCGACTCGGCCTGCCTTTCCGTCCTGATCTCTCACTTTGTATGCGCCGACAGCCTTGAACGGGGAGCGGGCTTACTCGCGGCATTCGGGGTAAAGGCTTCGCGCTCGTAGTGGGCAACCCCCCATGGGAACGCGTGAGGCCTTCGAGAAGTGAATTTGCTCGAGCTCAGGGCGTCGACGCTCGCTATGGCGAGTCTATAGAGAAAATGCCCGAAGGTTATGAGGGGCACCGCGATGAAAGCCGCGCCAAATCACGGTCCATCGCCAATGCGTATGGCCTCAAGGGTGGCATAGATTTGTATCAAGCATTCCTAGCTCTAAGCGTTGAGCTTTGCAGCCGAGGGGGAACCATTGCGCTCTACCTCCCTGCAGGCCTGATTCGCTCCAAGGGCTTGCTGATGCTCGTGAAATGATTGCCGACAGCTTCGGCAGGGTTGGTATTTCCATCTTCATGAACCGCGCCAAATTCTTTTCCATCGACTCACGCTTCAAGTTCGTTTTGGCGGTGCTCGCTGGAAACGACGAAGGCAATTCACGCCGCAGCATTGAATATCTCTATTGCGACGCAGATGATGTGGGCGTGGGTACTGTCTCTACTCTTGAGTTGGGACGAGACTTCTTTTGCGATTCGTCTCGGGAGCTTGGTGCTCCGAGGTGAGAACGGCCGAAGAAGCCGCGTTGCTTCGACGAGCTGGGGGCAAAGCGATCGCATGGCCGAACATGAGCTATTCTCCAGCGTTGCTCCCGTGAGAGAGCTCGATATGACTTTGGACCGCTCTCTTTTTCAAAAGAAGGCTGAACCGGGTAGCGGGCTCATGCCGCTCATCGAGGGGCGCATGGTCTCGCCCTACCGTTGTGGGTGCAAGCAATACGTTTCTGGAGAAGGCAGGTCGGCCAAGTGGAAGGTCGTCCCTCCCGGAAGCAGCAGGATTAAGCCTCAGTTTTATGTCTCTAAAGACGATACGAGTTCGTCTCTACGCGAGAGGACAAGTAAAGCTCGCGTCGGGTATTGCGACATAGCCGGACAAACCAACGAACGCGCAATGCAGGCTGCTCTTATTCCAGCTGAATGCGTCTGCGGGAACAAGGTGCCGACACTTCTCTTTAACGACATGGATGTTGCTTTCCTCTGGCTAGGGATAGCCAACTCTTTTGTTTTTGATTGGCTGGTCAGACGATACATCACTACGACCATAAACTTCTTCATCTTAGAGAACCTTCCGTTTCCACGCATTGACCTGAAGGACACTACGGCTCTCAGATTGTTGACGCCGTTAGAGAGCTGATCGAGCTAAAAGACGGCGATGCCGGGTGGAGCAATGAAGAGAACTGGCAGTGCGCGTGCCTGCGAGGCGAGATAGATGCTCTTGTTTTGCGCGCATACGGACTTGGTCCCAGCGACTTCGAACTCATCGTTAATGATTTCCCCCTTGTCGATCGAGTTAACGCTGCTTTCTCTCGAGGTCATAGACCTACCTTTGATTTGATCAGACACTACTTAAGCGGCGAATGCGAATACTTGGAACGCGCACGAGAGGCGTGGGCACATGGGGCTCTGCCCTATGTGCCCAACGAGCATTTGCGTCAGTTGACAAGGGCGGAAGGTAAGGAGGTTTGATGTGAGCGTCGTTGAGGTCTTGTGCCACGAGATGCGCCCTGCGGATATATTGAAGATTAAAGCAGAGTCCAACAACGCGAATACGGGTGGTGGCGCACGTGACCTGCGCTTCAGATTGGAGTTTGCCCCTTGCCTCGACAGGTTCTTTCCTGTGAGATAGTTCACGAGAGGAATACCCCCTACAAAATCGCTGAGTTCGAGCACCTCGGAGCAGACAAGACGCGCACCGTAGAAACCGTTCGTTACGCGTTTAAGCCGACAAACTCTAGGCCAACAGAAGTTAGGATTGCCCAAATCAATAAGCTTAACTTCTTTCTTGACCTTCCTGATATTGCCGAGGGTGATGGCATGCTGTTCATGGCTTTCATCCGTAAGTCTAGTGGGCTCTCGCAAGCTCAGTACTTGACTGAGAAGCAGATCAGCCATCCTAGAAGCAATAAGATTATCGCTGCGGCAATGTATGAGGCGATAGAAGAGAAGCACGGAACGATGCCGTTGTGTTTTCAGTTGACTTGGTGTGAGGTGAGAGAATGCAAGAACAGCTCATGATGGAAGCCAAAAGGGTTTTGAGGATGCTTGCCGATGACAAGAATGTTCTCTTGACGGGGGCGCCTGCGACCGGCAAGACTACTCTGCTTAATATGGCCGAACATCTCTTCCTTGAGAGAGGAGAGACCACCGTAGACCCCTATGGAGCTGCCGCTTTTCCCATTGCGAGCGCCTCTGACGAGGGTGCTTTCCCCGGCGGAGGGTGTAGCAACCGCAAGGTATTTAGGACGACATTTCATCAAGGGACTCGGTACAGGGATTTTGTTCGCGGCATCGTCCCCGTCCCAGACGCGAGCACGGTCAAGTTTGAGGTCTCCAAAGGATTGCTTTGGCAGGCATCAGAGTTTGCAAAGCAGTCTGACTCTGCTGCGCTTCTCATCATTGATGAGATCAATCGTGGCCCAGCCGTCAGCATTTTCGGGGATATGATTTCAGCTTTCGAGGCCGACAAGCGCTTAGACGACGATGGTGGGATCATCGCTGGGAAGACCGTCACCGTTCAGATACTCAACGACAAGGCCGAGCTTGAGGACTATCAACTCCCAAGCAGGCTATATATCCTTGCCGCCATGAATCAGGCCGATTCTTCCGTGGAACCCATGGACGCTGCGTTTATGCGTAGATGGAAGAGGGTCAAGATCTGTCCGAACATCGCCGGACTTTGCCTTTACTTTGGGATTGATGATCCGGGAGGCGATTTCCCAGATGAACCTGCGAGTGCGGCGGACGTTTACGGACTCGCCGCTCATGCCCTCACCGTCATCAACTATAAAATTCGGTTAGGTCGAGGAGAGGATTACCAGCTTGGGCAGGGCGTGTTCATGAAGCTTCCCTCAAGCGAGCTGCTAGAGACGTCGCGGGCGCTCTTCGCTATATTGCCGAGTGCTGGCCTGTTGTGGACGCCACATCGAAGAGGTTTTCTTCAACGACAAGGAGGCCATAGCCGAAGTCTCAATGCGGGTGCGGAGTCTTTCTTCGGGCTTAAGAGCTCCACCTTTGCGGGAAGGCAAGTCATCACAATCGAAAAAGCCGACATTGATGAGAGCAATGTGTACACAATGATGCTCTCGCTTGTGAGGTAAGCCTTGGCCCGAATTGTTCTGATAGAGGACAAGCCCTACAAGGAGCCGATACCCAGTTTAGCCATTCGGCTGGGCATTGAACCCTATGATCTGATGAGCTGCCTCTCGGCTGCAGATGCCTATCTCTGCAAACGTCTATCTCTTAATGGCTCGCTTCATATCGAGCGTAACAGGTTCTCGTTTGAGCGGGTTGCGGGATATTTCCGGTCTGCGATCAACTTGAGATAGAGGTCGTTCCCAAGTTCATGGACGGGAACGAGGCTTGGCGCGCTGACTTTTTGCTTCTCCTTGCCAGGACGAAGTGGGGGCTTTTGGCTGAGCGACAGATGATAAGCACGACGCGAAGCAAGGACAGGGGCATTAGCGATGCGCTCGCCATGGTATTTCTCTCGATGTTCGACTCTGTTTCCCATGTGCCCATACGCACCTATCGCCGCAAGCAGATACGGCAGTTTGAAATTGAGGGCGACCTCTTTGAGGAAAGCGTTGTCCTTCCGGAAAAGGATGGATTTCTGCAGGACGTTACGGAGTTCACAAGGCAAAACATCTACAACGCCGTAATTGTTGAAGTGACAAGGCTGCTCATTAATAGCGTGACGGACTTTGATTTGAAGTCCAGGTTGATTAGAGTAGCCACTCAACTTGGTGGGCAATCGAGGCTCGACGCCGCCCCGCCACGGAGTGTGCCCTCACGATTCAGGGGCTGGCAAGATCTGTATAGCCTCTGCATTGATATCCTCGATGGCTATGGCATTGACTACATAAGCCAAGGTGAAATGCTTAGTCCGGGCTTTGTCGTACGCACCTCGATGCTTGGGAAGAATTCCTGCGGCAAGCTTTGGTCGCCGGCCTTAAAGATTGCCGTGTCGCCTTCCAAGAGAAGCATCCATTTGCTCGGAGGGATGCAGCGGTCATGAAGGTCAGGCCGGACTATATCCTGCGGACACCCGATGGCCATGCTTTGTTGGTCGACGCAAAGTACAAATCTCATGACGCGAGTGTCGGCACGATTTCAAACTCAGATGTCTACGAAGGCCGAGCGTTCATGGAAGCGACTGGGATTCAAAGGCTCGTTCTCTTATATCCGTATGGAAGCCCTGTTGGCGGCGGGCATTTTGCCGAATTCCAGCATGTTAGGGATGATGGCTGGGATATTTATGGGGTCAGGGTGCATCCGGGACTCATTGCCTCGGGCGGCTTGAGCGTCTTTGGAGAAGAGATCGGGCAGTTCATGCGGGGTTATTTGAAAGACTCTGTTGCACAGTAGCCGCTTCAGATACAAGGCCCCCCATTGCTATAGCTTGAAGTACAACTCAAAATTGACCTCATAAATCAATATTGACCTGAGAGATCAATTGCAATATCCTTCTACCAAAGGAGGTGGCGATGGATATCGAGTATGCGAGCAAGTCGCTTGAGAAGAGTCTGAAGGACCAGAGGTCGATAACGAGGAACTACGGCAAGATCGCCAAGAACCTCATTCATCGTCTTTCTGACCTGCGGGTCGCGAATGACCTTTCGGAGATTACCCATCTGCCGCCGCCGCGCAGGCACAAGCTGTCCGGCAACTTCGAGGGCTGTTGGGGAATCGACCTCAGCAAGAACATGAGGCTGGTCGTCCGCCCTGTCGGAGAGTTCGATCCGGATGACCTCACGACGATCACGAGCGTCTGTATCGTGGATATACAGGACTACCACTGAGCTAGGAGAGGAGAAGATAGCAATGAGTGATTTCATTGTCGCGCCCGGCGAGATTATCAAGGAGTACCTTGACGCGCGCGGCCTGACCCAAAAGGAAGTTTCGAAGCGCACCGGCGTGAGCGAGCGCCATCTCTCCCAGCTTCTGAACGGGAAGACCAGGCTTACCGAGGACATGGCCCTGAAGCTCGAGAAGGTCATGCCCGACGTTCCTGCGAGCTTTTGGCTCAACTACGAGGTCAAGTATCAGGAGTACCTTGCTCGCGAGCGCGAGGAGGCGCATTTGGAGGAACTTGACCTCAAGGAGATTGCCAAGAGGTTCCACTTCAAGGAAGCTTTTGGGCGTGCGAGTGGTATGTCCCTCGTTGAGCAGGCTACCGCGATGCTTAAGATTCTTGGCATCACAGACTTTGAGCGCTACGGGAACGCCGTCCCTGACGGTATTGAATTCATGCAGGATGGCGGCGATTCTGAGGCGGTTGTGGTGTGGCTCGGGCTCTGCAAGGAAGAGATTGAGGAACAGAACGATACCAAAAACGCCCCGGTGTACTCCAAGGATGCTTTCGTTGATGCACTTTCCTATCTGAAGGATGTGGCTTCAAACACGGATTTTATGGCATCGCTGAAGAGCTGCCGCATGCTGCTCAACTCAGTTGGCGTTTACTTGGTGTACAGGCCGCTATCGCCAACGCAAAGGTTCGCGGCGCTCTCACATACTATCTCGGGCGTCCGACAATCTACATCAGCGGACGCTACAAGACTCACGGTGATGCTTGGTTTGCAATTGCGCATGAGATTGGCCACCTCCTCGATGGATTGGGCCAGAGGGGCGCAGAGATCTCCATTGACGACCCAAAGCTCAAGAGCTCTGACGAGGACGATGAACGTGCCAATGCGTATGCGAGGAAGTTCTTTGTAGACGAGGATGACTACCGGGCGTTTGCGGCTGCGGGCGATTTTCCAGCGCCGCCGTGAAGGGCTTTGCGGCCTCTCAGGGGACGCCTCCGGGCATCGTCGTTGCCTTCCTGCAGCATGACGCTTTGTGCCGTTTGCTGAACTGAACGACTTGAAGGATCGCTTCAACTAGGGGGTGGAGCCGTGTACGTGATCGACATAAAGAATCGGCAAAGCGAGTTCGCAGCGATGAAGATTCTTCAGGAAAAAGGCCTGCTGCGTAGCGACATGATCCCCTTGGTAGAGGTCATTCAAGAGAAGTTAACCTACGACGATAAGATCGACCCGTTCACCGGCGAAATCGTTCGAGAAGAGAAGATCTGCAAGGGCGGGAGAATTATCCACCGAGCAATAAAGGACATGTCCTCTCCGCACGATGTTACGCTTGAGAAGGTTGTCCAGCTGTTTCCCAACCGTCCCGTATTGGTCGACTACTTCAGGTGCGACCTTAACAGGTACCGTTATAAGCCTGATAAGATTCCCCTCGTCATTCAGCTCAATAGAGACCTCGGCCTATACAAGACCAAGGTCCTTGGAATCGCTGCGTACCCAAACTTGATTCCCGTCATCACGGTTAAGCGTGACATTGACGCGCTGAAGCCCGGTGAGGTTGTGGCGCTTGCGGGCCAATTAAGGGCGGATAATCCGGCTCAGCAAATTGCGATTCGCATCGATGACCTTGGGGGCTATGAAAGTGCGGTCAAACAGGTTCTGCGGGCGGACGATTTCCTTCTGTATGATTTCAACGAACAGCCGATTCGCTCGAAGCCAATAGAGTGTATGCAGCTTCGGCGTCTCAATCTCCCTGCGCAGCTCATCGCGCTTTGCTCCCCAAGGGCGCGAAGCGCCACTGGCAGAGATTTTCCCAATGGGGATTACGCCAACATCATCAATAATGTACACCTTGACACCTTTGCAAACTATGGCTTCCAAGGTGTCGGTGATTATGGTGGACTCCGTGACAAACTTCCAGAAGGAGGGACCAACAAAGGCCGTGCCCTTGCCGTTCTTTATGATGGTTCCAGGAACGAATTCAAAACCTTCGTGAACGATGACTATGATCGCGGCCCGAGCGGCTACCAGGATATCATCCCTGATATTCTGGCCGACGCCACGCTCAACCCCAAAGGAAACTGCGTTGCCCTTGGCATTGTTGCAGAGAAATACGCCCAAGGCACGCAGAGCACCTTCGCCGAGTGGATTAAGTACACGCTTATCCGCTATATACAGCAGCTGTCAGAATCTTCGAGGGTGTTTCAGTAGACAATCCCCGGCTCTAGCCTGTTGCGGTAGAACCATTCGTAGTCGATGCCGAAAACCTGCGGCTTCACTTTGCAGAAGTGCTCCCAGTAGGCGCCATAACGCTGCTTGAGGTAGGCCTTGAACAGGCGTTGATTTTGGCTTGGCCGTTCTCGGCGAGGCACTCCTGGACAATGGCGGGTTTTGACATGCCCTTGCCGCTGATGCCGAAGGTCTCGCAGAGGGCGCGCTTGGGCATGACCATGAGCTGCTTCTCGGAGTCCAAGTCTGTGCTCTTGATGGCCCTGCGCTGCGCCTTGAAGTGGTAAGAGCCGTCCCTTGCGTCTTGCCTGTAGGAGTAAATCCCGCAGGCATCGGGGACGTAGCTCGGGAGCTCCTGCCAGCGCTTCTCGGACGTCACGACGTAGACGGTCTCGAACACGTCGAAGTAGTCGCTCAGCTGGCCTTCGAGCCGGTCGAACGTGTCGAGGTCGGTCTTGATCTCGTAGGCGGCACTGTGGCCATTGACCTTGCACATATCCACGCGGCTGTTGCCGATGGGCAGCTCGAAGATGGAGATGTTTGCCGGGTTTAGCGGGAAGAGCACCTTGTCGATGAAATTAGCCTTGATGGTGGCTTCGTTTGGGTAGTAACCCATCACCAAGTTGTTGATGGTCTTCCGTGCGGCGTATTTGGAATCGAGCACGGGGGCGAAGTCGCCGAGAGCGTCTTGGAGGATGGAGGCGAGCTTGGACTCCGAGAGGACGGTCGAGTACGACTCATAGAGCTGCTTCGCAGTCTCCCTCAGTTCTGTGTCGTCAAGCTGCATGGTCTCCATCTTTACCTCCGATGGGAATCTTACCATGATGACTGAAGAACGCTCCGAGAGTTCGGCGCTCGTAAACCAACGGCTCATATTTGTTCGAGCGCGGCTGCAATGGAGTTCTGTTGCTCGTCTGACTTTGTGGCGCCCGCCTATCTGATCGTATCGAGCAGATAGGCGGGCTTCTTTTGTGTCTGCCGATAGAGCGGAAAGGCGGTTCTCGTGAAGGAGGACTCACATGGCGGGCAGGCGGACGCGACGCAGCAGCAAGCGACGGGCGCGGAAGACCAGGCGGCGCAATGGGAAGTGACGGGCGGCGGCACCGAGGGGGCAACCGCTGGCGATGACTGTCCCCAACGGCTAGTTTGGGCCAACGATTCTTCGGTGTAAAAGACGCACCATGCTTGGGTGGGGGATTGTTATTCGTTTGTAAAGGACATGCCGCGCTTGCGGTAAGGGTCTATCAAATACCCGTAAGAAACCGCAGCTGGCGCGGTTGTCGCACGATCGGGGCTGTATCTTTCCAAACAGCAAAGCGGGCAGGGTGCCCGCGATTCGCATGTATGAAAGGAAGATCATGCTCGATCAGGCTTATTCTCGTCGTCAGTTCCTCGGCCTCGCTGGTGGTCTTGCCAGCTTCGTGGGCCTCGGTCTCGTTGGTTGCGGCGGCTCCGGCGCATCCGACGCCGCTGACAAGGGTAGCGCCGCTGCTGCCGAGTCCGTCTCCGGCGAGGTGACCTACGACGGCGCCTCTTCGTTCCAGGCTCTCGTCGAGGCCGCTGCCGAGAAGTTCATGGATGCCAACCCGGACGTCTCCGTCTCCGGCTCGGGCAACGGTTCGGGCAAGGGCCTGACCGCTGTCGCCGCCGGCACCGTTACCATCGGCAACTCCGACGTCTTCGCCGAAACCAAGCTCGAGGCCGATCAGGTCAAGAACCTCGTCGACCACGAGGTCGCCGTCGTGGGCATGGGTCCCGTCGTCTCCAAGAACGTGACGGTCGACGACCTGTCCCTCGAGCAGCTCAAGGGCATCTTCTCCGGCCAGATCACCAACTGGAAGGAGGTCGGCGGCGACGACGCTACTATCGTCGTTCTCAACCGCAAGGCCGGCTCCGGTACCCGCGCCACCTTCGAGGCTGCCGTCTTTGGCGACGAGGCTGTCGACTTTAAGGGCGACGCCGAGCTCGACAAGTCCGGCGACGTTCAGACTCAGATGGGCAGCACCGACAACGCCATCTCCTACCTCGATTTCTCGCACTTCGATGACTCCAAGTTCAACGCCATCAAGGTCGAGGGCGTGGAGCCCAAGAGCGCAAACGTCACCGACGATTCCTTTAAGATCTGGCCACCGAGCACATGTACTGTGCAAAGGACGCCGACGTCGCAACCAAGGCTTTCCTGGAGTTCATGCTTTCCGACGACGTCCAGGGCAAGCTCGTCGAGGAGCAGGGCTTTATCCCCGTCTCTGCCATGAAGGTCGTCAAGGACGTCAGCGGCAAGGTTTCTGCTAAATAAGTAATCGCCCCGGAAAGGTTTGCAATGGCAAAGCAACTGCCAAAGCGCGACCTTGAGAACGTGGGCCTGGGCGTCACGGGTGCGTGCGTAGCGCTCGTGACGCTTGTCGTTGCCGCGCTCATCTTTATGGTCGCCCAAAAGGGCCTCTCGGCTTTTCTCAAGGACGGCGTTTCGGTCGTCGAGTTCTTCACCGGCACCAAGTGGGACCTGGCCAACACGGCCGAAAACGGCCTGCCTTATACCGGCGCCCTGCCCCTGATCGTCACCTCGTTTGCAGTCATGGTGCTCTCCACGCTCATCGCGCTGCCCATCGCCATCGGCTCTGCCATCTTTGCGGTCGAGATCCAGCCTAAGTTTGGTTCCAAGATCTTTCAGCCGCTTATTGAGCTTTTGACCGGCATTCCCTCGGTCGTCTTTGGCTTGATCGGCTTTCACGTGGTTGTCGGCCTTATGGAGAGTGTTTTCCATGTGAGCACGGGTCTGGGCATCTTACCCGGCGCCATCGTGCTGGCCGTCATGATCCTGCCGACCATGACCACCCTTTCGGTCGATGGCCTGCGCGCCGTGCCCGACAGCTACCGTCAGGGCTCGCTCGCGCTGGGCTACACCCGCTGGCAGACCATCTGGCACGTGGTGCTCAAATCCGCCATGCCGTCGCTCATGACCGCAGTCATCCTTGGCATGACCCGCGCCTTTGGCGAGACGCTCGCCGTGCGCATGGTTATCGGCGGCATCGAGCCATGCCGACGTCACTGCTGTCGCCGGCGTCCACCATTACCACCACGCTCACCACGTCTATGGCGGTCTATGCCGAGGGCTCGGCCCAGGACGATGTTCTGTGGGCGCTCGGTCTGCTGCTGATGGGCATGAGCCTCATCTTCATCCTGATCATCCACCTTATCGGCCGCAAGGGGGCGAAGGCTCGTGGCTAGCACGCGCATCCATATCGACGAGGCGAGGTTCGGGCGCGTCCAAAAGCAGGACCGCATCGCCACGGGCGTGCTGACGGCGATCGCCGCCATCGTCATGCTCATCGTCGTCTCCATGGTGGCTATATCCTGTTCGAGGGCGTCTCGACGCTGTTCCAGCCGGGCTTTCTCACGCAGCCGTCGCGCGCCAACGGTACCCAGGGTGGCGTGCTCTACCAGCTGTTCGACTCGTTCTACCTGCTGCTGATCACTCTGGTCATCTCGGTGCCCATCAGTCTGGGCGGGGCGGTCTTCCTGGTTGAGTACGCGCCGAACGGCCCTATCCGCGACATCGCCTCTACCGCCATCGAGACGCTGTCCTCGCTGCCTTCCATCGTCGTCGGCATGTTCGGCTTTCTGGTGTTCTCGGTGCAGCTGGGCTGGAAGTACTCCATCATCTCCGGTGCTGTCGCGCTCACCATGTTCAATATCCCCATCCTGGTGCGCGTGATCCAGCAGGCGCTCGAGGACGTGCCACAGGCCCAGCGCGATGCATGCCTGGCCATGGGCCTTACCCGCTGGGAGGCCACGCTGCACATCCTGATTCCCGAGGCCATGCCCGCCATCGTGACCGGCATTGTGCTTTCGGCCGGCCGTGTGTTTGGCGAGGCCGCGGCACTGCTCTTTACCTCGGGCATGAGCTCGCCGGTGCGTCTGAACTTCTTGAGCTTTAACCTGTCGAGCCCCACCTGCGCCTGGAACGTGTTCCGTCCCGGCGAGTCGCTCGCCGTGCACATCTACAAGATCTATGGCGAGGGCAGCCCCGAGGCTCAGCAGATCGTTTGGGGCACCGCTGCACTGCTGATGATTTGCGTGCTGCTGTTTAACGTAATCGCCCGTATCGTGGGCAAGCAACTGGCAAGGAGGATGACGGCCGAGTGAGCGAGATGAAAGCAACACCCGCAGCCGAAGCGGCACCGTCCGAGACCCAGAACTTCCTGTCGAGCGTGGGGAGAGCGAGAAGCGCGTGCGCGCGAGCGGCAAGGCCGTGAGCGACGAGGTCGTGCTCTCCACCAAGGACGTCAACGTGTACTATGGCGACCACCATGCCCTGCACGATACGTCGCTCGACTTTCACAAGGGCGAGATCACGGCGCTCATCGGGCCTTCGGGCTGCGGTAAGTCGACCTTCTTACGCAGCCTCAACCTGATGAATCGCGAGATTCGCGGCTGCCGCGTGGAGGGCGAGATCAACTACCGCGGGCGCAACGTGAACACCAAGACCGAGAACACCTACGAGTTGCGTCGCTCCATTGGCATGGTATTCCAACAGCCCAACCTTTCCGCAAGTCCATTCGCGACAACATTACGTTTGCGCCCAGGCGTCACGGCATTACCGACCGCGACGAGCTTGATCGTATGGTCGAGGAAAGTCTGCGTGGTGCGGCGCTGTGGGACGAGGTCAAGGACAAGCTCGACAAGAGCGCCTACGCGCTTTCGGGCGGCCAGCAGCAGCGTCTGTGCATTGCGCGCACGCTGGCGCTCAATCCCGACGTGATCCTGTTTGACGAGCCCTGCTCGGCGCTCGACCCCATCTCGACGCTGGCGATCGAGGACCTCATGTCATCGATCGTTGCCGACCGTGCCATCGTCATCGTGACGCACAACATGGAGCAGGCGTCGCGCGTGTCCAACCGCACGGCGTTCTTCTACATGGGCGATATGGTTGAGTACGACGAGACTGACGAGATTTTTCCAACGGCCCAAGGATAAGCGGCTGAATGATTACCTCACCGGCATGTTCTCCTAGTCCGGGACATGCTTGAGGCCCGCGGCGGCCACGGTTGCCGCGGGACTGATTGGAGAGGCGGGTCATCTCTTGCGGGAGATGGCCCGCCTTTTTGCTCCGCGACCGAAACGACCACCACAAAGGGGACAGGCACCTTCGTGGTGGTTTGGGGTGGGGCTCGCTGCTATCATGGACAACGTTGAATTTCTACGAAGGAGCAGGGCATATGGCGATTCTTTTGGGATGCGATTCCGTCAGCCTAGAGTTTCCCACCAAGCATATTTTCGATAGCGTGACGCTCGGCGTGGGCGAGGGCGACCGCATTGGTATTGTCGGCAAAAACGGCGACGGCAAGTCGACGCTGTTGAGCGTGCTCGCCGGCACGCTGGAGCCCGACGATGGTCGCGTGACGCATCGCCGCGACACGACGATCGGATTGCTCGGCCAAAAGGACAACCTGGCCGATACCGACACCGTGCATCATGCCGTTGTCGGTGACACGCCCGAGTATGAGTGGGCCTCGAGCCCGCGCACGCGTCAGATCCTGGCCGGCTTATTAGCGATGTGCCCTGGGAGGGCACGGTGGGCGAGCTTTCGGGCGGCCAGCGCCGCCGCGTGGACCTCGCGCGCCTGCTGATCGGCGACTACGACGTGCTCATGCTCGACGAGCCTACCAACCACCTGGACATGCGTACCATCAACTGGCTTGCGCGTCACTTAAAGGCCCGCTGGCAGCGCGGTCAGGGCGCCATGCTCGTGGTCACGCACGATCGCTGGTTCTTGGACGAGGTTTGCACCAGTATGTGGGAGGTCCACGACGGCCAGGTCGATCCTTTCGAGGGCGGTTACTCCGCATATATCCTGCAGCGCGTGGAGCGCGACCGTATGGCCGCGGTTACCGAGGAGCGCCGTCGCAACATGGCGCGCAAGGAGCTCGCGTGGCTGAGCCGTGGTGCCCAGGCGCGCTCCACCAAGCCCAAGTTTCGTGTGGATGCCGCTCGCGAGCTGATCGCCGACGTACCGCCCGTGCGTGACGAGTTGGAGCTCAAGCGTCTCGCCGTGAGCCGCTGGGCAAGCAGGTTATCGACGTGGTCGACGTGGACGCCGGCTATGCGGATACCGATGGTGCGCCCAAGCAGGTGCTCTCTGATGTGACCTGGCTCATCGGTGCGGGTGACCGCTATGGTCTTTTGGGCGAGAACGGCGCCGGCAAGTCGACGCTGCTCGACGTGATCCAGGGCAAGATTGAACCCATGCGCGGCCGTGTGAAGATTGGCCAGACGGTGCGCTTTGGCGTGCTGTCGCAGCAGCTCGAGGAGCTGGAACCTTCATGGGTGACACGATCCGCGAGGTGCTTGGCAACTATAAGAAGCACTACGTCATCGACGGCAAGGAGACTTCGCCCGAGAAGCTCTGCGAGCGCCTGGGATTTACGACGCAGCAGCTCTGGAGCCGCATCGGCGATCTTTCGGGCGGCCAGCGCCGTCGCCTGTCGCTGCTGCTGACGATCCTGGACGAACCCAACGTGCTCATCCTGGACGAGCCCGGCAACGACCTGGATACCGACATGCTCGCGATTGTCGAGGACCTGCTCGACGGCTGGCCCGGCACGTTGATTCTGGTGACGCACGACCGCTTTTTGATGGAGCGCGTGACCGACCAGCAGTGGGCGCTGCTCGACGGTCATCTGACGCATATGCCGGCGGCGTCGACCAGTACCTGCGCCTGTGCAACGCTACCGCTGAGGGCGAGCCCGTGGGCGCGCCGAGCGCCAAGACCGGCACGTTTGACACCGGTGCCGCGGCAGCTGCGGCCGAAAAGCCTAAGGCAAGCGGTCAGCCCAATGGCCTTTCCAACGCCGAACGTCAGAAGCTCCGTCGCGAGGTGAGCTCGCTCGAGCGCAAGATGGAGACGCAGCGCGCTCGCGTTGAGGAGGCCGAGGCCGCGATGGCACAGGTCGACCCCACCAACTACACGGCGCTGGGCGAGCAGCAGGCAAAGATTGACGAGGCTCACGCCGCCATGGACGAGTTGGAGATGGCGTGGCTCGAGGCGAGCGAGAAGCTCGAGGGCGAGGAGTAGGCGAGGATGATCAAGGCCGCGTTTTTCGATATCGACGGCACGTTGCTGAGCTTTAAGACGCACCGGATTCCGGCGTCGGCGCAGCAGGTGCTCGACAGCTTTCGCGAGCAGGGGATTGCGTGCGTGATTGCCACGGGTCGCCCGACCTACCAGATGCCGGATTGGCTGTTCGACTTGGGATGGGATGCGTACATTACGCTTTCGGGCCAGCACTGTTTTGATTCCAAGGACGTTTATCGCAGCTGCCCGATCGATCCGGACGACGTTGCGGTGATCGTGGACCAGGTGGCGCAGGGACGCTATGACTCGCTGTGTATGCAGGGCGAGAACTCGTTTGTGAACCGCCTGTCCGAGCGCGTGGTGACGGCCGGCAACAACGCGGGGATCGTCTACCACGAGGAGCCGTTTGAGCACGCCTTTGACGCACCGGTCTACCAGTTTTGCGCCTTTGTGGATCCGGCCGACGAGCATATCGTGACCGACGCTGTGGCGCATTCGCTTACCACGCGCTGGTGTGATCTGTTCTGCGACATTATCCCTGCCAACGGCGGCAAGGACCTGGGCGTGGCAGCGACGCTGGAGCGCCTGGGTGTCGACGCGAGCGAGGCGATTGCCTTTGGCGACGGCGAGAACGACCTGTCGATGTTTTCCGCCGTGGGCACGAGCGTGGCCATGGGCAACGCGCAGGACACGGTGAAAGCTGCAGCGACCTACGTGACGACCGCCGTGGATGACGACGGCATCTACAACGCCGCGAAGCACTTTGGCCTCGTGTAGCTGCGACCCGGCACTTGGGGACGCTCCTTATCTGCCGGCAGCTGGGGACACTCCTTGCGGGGCGTTCCCATTTTGTTTTCGTCCCGCACGTTTTGTGAAACGCGGCTAACTTTTTGGTCAATGCAGTAAGACATGGTCAACTTTTGCGGTAAAGTAAGCCAAGGAAAGTATCCAAAGGCTAACTAGCAATCATCGCGAAAGGCGGCCCATGGCCCTACGTGAATCCGGAGAAGACTATCTCGAATCGATCTACGTTCTGTCGCAGCGCCAAGGCACGGTGCGCTCAATCGACGTCGCCGAATACCTTGGCGTAACCAAGGCAAGCGTCTCCAAGGCCATGGCGACGCTGGAAAGCAACGGCTATGTCGAAATGGGCAAGCGCGATGTGCACCTGACGGAGCGAGGGCTTGAGGTCGCCCGCCAAATGTGGGAGCGTCACTGCTTTTTTGTAGAGCTGCTCGAGGAAGCAGGCGTTTCGGCAGAGGTTGCCTCGCAAGAAGGTTGCCACATGGAGCATTGCCTGAGCGAGGAGAGCTTCGAGAAGTTGAGGGCGATGTTGAGCCGGGGCAGCGACAGGGACCAGTAGCCCCGCCAACCAAATCCAACTCAGACAAGGAACCCCGCCAGCAAGCGATGCCCAAGAACCGCCAGCAACGTCACCGCAGGCCGGGGCCGGGCTTGG
>ENA-OQMZ01000461-OQMZ01000461.1-human-gut-metagenome-genome-assembly--contig:-NODE-461-length-17541-cov-2.368899_pt1 | contig 17541 bp, 28 predicted proteins | sample MGYA00242621_ERZ504862 | MGnify/ENA primary metagenome ERZ504862 (study PRJEB26092, sample SAMD00036393) | human gut metagenome | host: Homo sapiens | study: EMG produced TPA metagenomics assembly of... | reverse complement strand
GTGATGGCATACGCAATTTCCAGTTCGTTGAGGTTCTCCGCCGGGTAGACCAGCCGCCGGTCGTCCATCCGCACCACCATGGAGCGACTGCGCACGTCGATGGACTCCACGATGCCGATGTCGCCGTTGTAGCACCCACACCCTGTTCCCCGCCGATGCGCTGCCACGTTATCTCGTAGTTATTGCGCACCTGCATCACTTTGTCCCCCCACCGGAAGACCCGGGCCGCGCTCTGCAGCTCCGGCTTGCCCTTTTTGGGCGGGTTGAGCATGGCCTGCAGCTCCGCGTTGAGGGCCTGGGTGCCGGTGGGGCCGAGCTTCGTGGGGCAGAGCACCTGAATATCCTTCACCGGGTCGAACTGGTAGCTGCGGGGCAGACGGGTGGTCACAAGGTCGCAGACCAGCTTCTGGGCTGCGTCGCCGTCGGCTTCGAGGAAGAAGAAATCGTCTGTCTTTCCGCCCTTTTTCAGCGGTTCGCCCGAGATGATGTGGTGGGCGTTCTCCACGATGAGGCTCTGAGCGGCCTGCCGGAATATCTCGTTGAGGCAGACCGTCGGCACCAGCCCGGAGCGGATGATCTCGCCGAGGATATTGCCCGGGCCGACGCTGGGCAGCTGGTCGGCGTCGCCTACCATAATAATACGGCAGCTGTACCGCAGTGCCGCAATGAGGGCCTGGAACAGCTTGACGTCCACCATACTCATCTCGTCGAGGATAACGACGTCGCACTTGAGCAGGTTCTTGTCATTGTGGATGAAGCTGACCACACCGCCGGTGTAGTCCACTTCCAGCAGACGGTGGATGGTGGAGGCTTTCCGGCCCGTCAGCTCGCTCAGACGCTTGGCGGCGCGGCCTGTGGGAGCACAGAGGGCTACCCGTTCGGCCTCGTTCTCGAGCAGCTGCAGGATGGCGTTGACCGTGGTGGTCTTGCCGGTGCCGGGGCCGCCGGTGAGGACAAGGCAGTTCTCGGTCATGGCCTTACGGATGGCTTCCTTTTGGAGCGGCGCGTAAGCAAAGCCCTGCGCCAGTTCCAGTATTTGGATGTTCTTGTCGAGGTTTCGGGCCGTCTGCTTCCCGCGCCTGGTCAGCATGGCCAGACGGTCGGCGATGTCCTGCTCTGCGGCCAGCAGATCCGGCAGATAAATATACGGTGTGCCGTCGAACATCCGCACCGCCAGTTTCCCGGTCTGGATGCAGCTGTCCAGCGCCGCCGCCAGCTTTTCGGGGGGCTGGTGGATGAAGTTCGACGCCGTTTCCAGCAGCTGCGCCCGGGGCAGACAGGTGTGGCCGTTGCCTGCGTTGTGGCGCAGGGTGCGCAGAAGGGCGGCTTCCAGCCGTTGGGCGCAGTCCCCTGCCATCTGGTAATACTGGGCGATGCTGTCGGCATGGCGGAAGTCCAGCTGCAGCGGCTCCCCGCACAGCAGGTAGGGTTCTGCTGGATAGCCTGCATGGCCCCCGACCCGAAGGTGCGGAAGACCTCCATCGCCCGGCGGGGACTGATCTCGAACTGAGCCAGATAGGCGATGAGCTCCCGCATTCCGAACATCCGCTTGAACTCCTGCTGGATGCGGTCGGCCTTGTCTGCCGAGATGCCGGGGATCAGGGTGAGCTGGGCGGGATCGTTGGCGATCACTTCCAGCGCCGCCGCGCCGAATTTGTCGATGATCTTATTGGCCGTGCGTGCCCCGATGTAAGGCAGAGAACCGCTGGCAAGGAAGGCGTACACTGCCTCCAGATCCTTCGGCATATCGGTCTCGCATTCCTGGGCGTGGAACTGGCGGCCATAGGTGGCGTGGTTCTCATATTTACCGCGGCAGACCACACTCTCGCCCGCATGGAGCTCGCCCACGATCCCGCACACCACGGTGACCGTGCCGCCCCCGGAAATTTCAAACACCGTGTAGCCGTTGTCCGGGTTCTCGTAGATAATGTCCTCCACCGTTCCCTCGATCTGTTCCAGCTCCATGCTCCTCACCCCCTTGTGACATAATTATTTATAGTATAATCGTTTTGGTGTTATTTGTAAAGGAATCGGGCAGGCCCTGCTCTATACAACCTCTCAGCTTTGGTGTCGCGTGAGGCTTTCCCTCTTCGCCAAGGCCTCCCCTACTAGGCAACAAAAGAGCCGCCCTTCTGCGGTTTCGCAAAAGAGCGGCTCAATTTTTACAAGTTTGCGTGCGGTCTTGCTTTTTCCTGTTTCAGCTTCCGGAACACAACGATATACGCCGGGATCAGGAAGAAGCAGGCAAAGAACCATGCCACCGGGTTTGCAATACAGGCGGCAAAATAGCCCCACAGCGGCACGAACAGGAAACCCACCATAGCACGGGCGATCATCTCTGCCACACCGGCAAACATGGCCAGGCTGGAATAACCCAGACCCTGAATGGTGTAGCGGTAAATGATAAGGACCGCCAGCGGGATATAGAACACGCTGTTCCAGAAGATGAAGCTCTGGGCGTTGGCCATGATCTCGGTCTGGCTGCTCTCAAGGAACAGGCCGATCAAAGCCTTATCCAGCACGCGCAGGATCAGGAAGGATGCCACGCTGTACACACAGCCGATGCCCAAGGCGGTGTTCACGCCCTTGTTCACACGGTTCAGGTCGTTGGCACCCATGTTCTGGCTGGCGTAGGTGGTCATGGCCGTGCCAATGCTCTCCAGCGGGACGGACAGGAACTGCGCCGCCTTGCCGCCTGCAGTCTGCGCTGCCACGATGTCGCTGCCCAGGCCATTGACCGCACCCTGCAGCACAACGGAACCGATGGCCGTGATGCTGCACTGCAGGCCCATGGGGATGCCCATGCCGCACAGCTTGACACAGTGCTGTCTGCTCAGGCGGCTTTCTTCTTTGTTCCAGCGCAGCTCATTATAATGCTTGAGGATGTACCACAGGCTGCCCAGACCGGCCACTGCCTGACTGAACACGGTGGCGAACGCCGCACCGAACACGCCCATCTTGAAGGTGATGATGCAAAGCAGGTCCAGCCCGATGTTCAGAAAGCTTGCCACCAGCAGGAAGTACAGGGGCCGCTTGCTGTCACCCAGAGCGCGCATCAGGGCGCTGGTCATGTTATACAGCAGAGTGAACGGGATGCCGATAAAGATGGTGCGGATGTAGATATCTGCCAGATCAATGATGTTGTCCGGGGTATTGGTCCAGACCAGAATGGAACGGGTCATGGCCACCGTGACCACGGTGAGCACTGCGGCAAAAAAGACACTCAGCCAGACGGCATTGGCGGTGTAGCGGCGCATCTCCACATAGTCTTTCGCCCCGAATGTCCATGAGATGGGGATGGAAAAACCGCAGGCAATGCCATTGACAAAGCCCAGCACCAGATAGTTCAGACCACCCACACTGCCGACCGCCGCCAGGCTTCCACGCCCACAAAGCGGCCCACGATGATGGTATCTGCCAGATTATAGAACTGCTGGAACAGGCTGCCCAGCATCAGCGGCACCGCAAAGGCAAGGATCAGCTTGAGCGGGCTGCCCTGCGTCATATCTTTCGTCATACGCACGTTCCTCCTTGGGAAAGCATCACAGACCTTATCACACGAATTTTTTCCGACAAAAAACGCCCTGCCGCGCAATGGGCAGGACGTTTTTGTTCATGTGGGTATTATATCAGGTTGTGATGAATTTTCAAGAGGCTTTTTCAAATTTCTCAGTGCTTCCCGGCCAGATGCATCAGCAGCTGGAACAAAACGCTCCAGAAACCCGTTCCGGCATTGCCCGAAGCGGGGTCTCCTCATCCGGAACGCTCAGCGGCGGGTCATTCTGAATAGTGTGCGAGGAACTGTCTGGTACGCTCCTCCCGGGGATGATCGATGAGCTGTTTGGCCGAGCCTTCTTCCACGACCACGCCGCCATCCATGAACAGGATGCGGTCGGCCACATCGCGGGCAAAGTGCATCTCATGGGTAACAATGATCATCGTGGTCTTGCGGTCAGCAAGATCACGCAGGACCTTCAGCACCTCGCCGGTCAGCTCCGGGTCAAGGGCGCTGGTGGGCTCATCAAAGCAGAGGATATCCGGGTGAAGCGCCAGCGCGCGGGCAATGGCTACGCGCTGCTGCTGGCCGCCGGAGAGCTGATGCGGGTAGTGGCCGGCCCGCTCCGAAAGGCCCATCTGCGCCAGCAGCTCTCTTGCCTGCTGTTCCAGCTCCGCGTGGATGGCCTTTTTGTTTGCCTGATATTCCGGACGTTCCTTTGCCAGCAGTTCTCCTGCCAGCATCACGTTCTGCAAGGCCGTGTACTGCGGGAACAGGTTGAAGTTCTGGAACACCAGACCAAAGTGGAGCCGCTTTTTGCGGATCTCGCTTTCCTTCTGGGTGGCAGGGTCGGCGGCATCCCACATCGTCTCGCCGTTCACCTTGATCACACCCGTGTCAGGCCGTTCCAGAAGTTCAGGCAGCGCAGCAGCGTCGTTTTGCCGGAACCGGACGAGCCGATGATCGCCAGCGCTTCCCCCTGCTCCAGATCCAGGGAGATGTCCTTCAACACATGGGTCTCGCCAAAATTTTTTCCGATACCGGAAGCTTCGAGCAACGCCATAATCTATCTGCCTCCTTAGCAGCGGAAATAATCGAGCTTTTTTTCAGCCCAGTTGAACAGGATGGTCAGCGCGCCCACAAACACCAGGAAGAAGAGCGCGGTGGAGAACAGCGGCCAGATCAGGCCCTTTGCGCTGTACTCCTTGGCCATCATAATGATCTCCTTATTGGCAATGGTGTTTGCCAGCGAGGTATCCTTGACCAGCGTGATGATCTCATTGCCCATGGGGGGCAGGATGCGCTTGACGACCTGAAGCAAGGTCACCTTGAAAAAGATCTGTGTTTTGGTCATGCCGAGCACCTGCCCGGCCTCAGTCTGCCCCTTGGCACTGCTTCAATGCCGCCGCGGTAGATCTCAGAAAAATAGCAGGCATAGTTGATGGCAAAAGCCACCACCGCCGCCACCATCCGTCCGCCGGAGCCGGAGGGCCAGGGGTTGTTCATGCCCAGCAGGCCGGGGCCCAGATAGATCACGATGATCTGCAGCATCAGCGGGGTGCCGCGGATGATCCAGACAAAGGTCTTGACCAGCCCGGCCAGCGGCTTGCAGCGGCTCATGGAGCCAAACGAGACCACCAGCCCAGCGGCAGTGCAAACAGCAGTGTCAGGGCAAAGAGCTCACAATTGAGCAGGAACGCGCCGGACAGGCGCATAAGAATCACAGACACAAAAACACACCTTTTTTATTCAGAATCCATATTCCCCTTCCATCACAGCCGGTGAAAGTTCCCTCTGCTTAGGAGCCTTTCACGCATCGGCAACAAAAAGCCTCCCTCACCGAGGGAGGTTGCATCGCATCGCGATGACAGAAGGAGTTTTTCAACAAATTCAGTCAGCCAGTGCCAAATCGTACTTATCGGCCAGTGCCTGCATGGTACCATCGGCCTTCAGTGCATCAAAGGCCCCATCCACAGCGGCGGCAGCATCACTGCCCTTGCGGAATGCCACACCGTACTCCTCGGCGTTCAGCTCGTCCACGATCTTCAGATCGGCATAGTCAGTGCCCTCACCGATCATGCGTTGGCCAGGGTCAGGTCAAGTACAGCGGCATCGGCAGTGCCTGCGGCAACTTCCATCAGGCAGTCGGTCTGAACGCTCTTGGAAACGTAATCAGCCTGTGCCAGGTTCTCGTCTCCCTCAATGGCAGCCTCACCGGCGGAACCAGCCTCGGCGACCACGGTCTTACCCACCAGGTCAGCGGTAGAGGTATAATCGGTGCCATCTTTCACAACGACCACCTGTGCATTCTTTGCATAAGCCTTGGTGGCAGCGGTGTTCTGCATGATGTCATCGGTCAGGGTCATGCCGTTCCAGATGCAGTCGATACTCTTGGCATCCAGCTCCACGACCTTGGTATCCCAGTTGATCTCCACAAACTCCGGCTCCACACCCAGCTTTTCGCAGACAGCAGTGGCCAGCTCGGTATCAAAACCGGTGAAGTTGCCATCGGCATCGGTGTAGTTCATGGTTCGTAAACGGTGTAGCCAATGACCAGCTTGCCCTTGCCCTTGATGTAATCCAGGTCGCTGCCTGCGGTCTGGGAAACGGCAGCACTGCCGGAAGCAGAGGCCGAAGCAGATGCGGCAGTGGAAGTGGAAGCGGCACCGCCGCAGGCGGCAAGGCTCAGTGCCATGGCACCGGCCAGGAATGCGGATACAAGACGTTTCATATACGGTTCCTCCCTCAGTGGCAAGCAGCTTCGTTTTATTGCTTTACCATGCTAAATTGCTAAACTGTGGTTATAGAATAGCGCGTTTTCTGCCATTTGGCAAGGGGGAAAACTGATTTTTCGCAGTTTGCTCAAATCCTTACCGCTTTATCACGGCAAAGCGGTCATTTTGACAAAACAAAAAACGCCGCGTCGGCAGCTGCCAGACGCGGCGAGATGTTTTTCTCTGAAAACGCAGCGGAATGCCACCGCCCCCCTATCCGGGAGAGCCGGTGCGCGATTGCGAGACCGAAAAGTGCTTTCCTCCTCAGTTCAGGCATTCAGCGCCGCCTTTTGCAGATCGGTGATGTCAATGGTACACAGAGCCTTCAGGTCGGCATCGCCGCCGGAAAGCCCGGCGATCTCGGTGCGGGTCTTGCCCTTGAGGGCATCACAGAAGCCCTCGCTGTGCTCGTACCACTCCTTGCCCAGCGCCGACGCACCGCGCATCCCGTAGTCCTCACCCAGCTCCAGCTTGGTCTTGACGAGATCCGGGGCTGTCACACCGCCGTCCGACACCACCGTCAGGGCCGGCTCGGCCATATCCGCAATGGCGCTGGTCACGCGGCGGTTTGTATCGGTGGTCAGTGCCACGATGCTTACATCCACCTGCGCATTCACATCCTTGTCATCGGTAGCGGTAATGTCCGAAGTCCCGTTCACCGCTTCGATGCCCAACGCGGCCCTGTCGCCCTTGGCGGCACCCAGTGCCCTGGCATTGGCGCAGGCCCGGGTCACGGCATCCCGGTAGCGGTCCACTGCAATGGTGCACCCGCTCAGCAGGTCGGCATCCGTGGCCTTGCCATCCTCATCCACTTTGAGCATGGAGACCTGTTCCGGGGTCATGCCGATCAGGTAACTGGCAAAGGCATCCACCTGTTCCGCCCAGCCCTTTTCAGAGAGGACACTGCCGCCAGCGGGTAATCGCCCCCCTTCTGCCGCTTGGTGCGCCAGTCGGTGGGCAGGGTCACATGGCCGGTGCTGTCCGCCGAAACAGACACTTCCAGCTCGTCCAGCAGAACACTCTCCAGTTTGCCCTCGCCATCCAGCAGGACAGCGGCCGCTGCCAGCTCAATTTTCCCTGCCCTGTCCTGATCGGTGGCCTCTGTCACCACACCCAGACCGGTTTTCCATGCCGCTGTCTGGGTCTGTGCGGAGGATGTGCCGCTGCTTCCGCTCATGCTGCCGGGGCTGCCCGACCCGGCGTTCGTTTTGCCGCAGGCGGTCAGCAGCAGCGCTGCCGCCATGGCACAGCTCCAAAGAGCCCGATGGTTCTGATTCATAGATACGCTCCCTTTCCACACGGCCCGTTGGGCCTTTGCCCCATAGTATGTCCAGAAGAACGTAAAATTACGCAGCCGACGGGAGTTTCCAAAGCAAGTGTCCGCTGGGGTGGGACCTGTTGCCGCAGGCAATAGGGCGGGCGATGGAATGGCCCGTTTCACTTGCGTGGAAAAGCTCCCCGAGTGCTGCGCGCAGCCGCTTACATCAACGGACTCAGCAGCCGCAGCACGCTGTCCAGTGCTGTGCCCGGCAGATTGGTGCGGCAGTCGGAGCGCTGGACCTCCCGGCACTGCGGCAGGGTGCGCTCCACATCCTTCCGCAGGGCGGCGATCTGGCTGTTATGGAAGAGCAGTGTTCCGCATTCAAAGTGGAGGAACAAGCTCCGATAATCCATATTGATGCTGCCCACCACGGCGACACGGTCATCACTGACATAGCACTTGGCGTGGAGGAAACCGGGCGTGAATTCATAAATGCGCACACCCGCCCTGAGCAGGGGCAGATAGTAGGAACGGCTGAGCCGGAACACCAGCTTCTTATCCGGGATCCCGGGCAGGATGAGCCGCACGTCCACCCCGCGCTTGGCCGCATTTTTCAGAGCATCCAGCATCTCCTCGCCCACGGCCAGGTAGGCGTATAGATATAAACATATCTCTGGGCCTGAGAGAGGATGTCCAGATAGACCGTCTCGGCCAGCGGTTCCTCGTCCAGCGGGCTGTCCGCGTAGGGCTGCACCACGCCATCCTGCACTGCGGGCAGGCGGGTGGGCGCAAAGGCGGTGTAATCGGTCTCCTGCGGGCGGAAGGCGTTCCATGCATTGAGGAACATCACGGTAAAGTTCCAGACAGCGGCACCCTCCAGACGGATGGCCGCATCCTTCCAGTAACCAAAGCGCTGCTCGGCATTGATATACTCATCCGCCAGATTCACGCCGCCGGTGTAGGCCACATTGCCGTCAACCACCACGATCTTGCGGTGGTCGCGGTGGTTCATCACCAGCGAGACCAGCGGCACCACCGGGTTGAAGGGGATGCAGCGGATATGCGCCTTCTCCATGCGGATGACAAAATCACTGGGCAAACCCAGCAGGCTGCCAAAATCATCGTAGATCAGCCGCACATCCACACCCTGAGCGGCCTTGCGGCGGAGGATCTGCTCCACGCCGTCCCACATTTGCCGGAACGGAGGATAAAAAATTCCAGAAAGATAAATTTTTCCGCCTTGTCCAGATCCGCCAGCAGCTGGGGATACATCTCCTCCCCGCAGGAAAAGTAGTGAGCAGCGGTATCCCTCCAGGCCGGATACGGCCCGAACTTTGCCACATAGCGGCTCAGGTTCCGGCTGGAGATATCCAGCGCATCGGTCTGGCCCTCGGGCTGGGCAAGCTCGGTCTGATGGGCCTGTTCCACCTTCTGCATCCGCTCCCGCAGATACTTGGCGGGGGCCTTGTTGCCAAAAGCCAGATAAAGCGCGCCGCCCAGCAGGGGCAGAAGGCCGATCAGAACGATCCAGCCGATCTTATAAGCACTGTTTTCATCCTTGCGCACCAGATACAGCACGATCATGATGCTCAGCGCCTTCAGGACACCGTTCAGCCAGACCCGCCCCGCCGTGAACGACCAGAACGCCCAGAGCAGCCAGAGCACCTGTAGAGCCACCAGCACCACTGTGATCGTGACACGGTTGAAGATGCGGTTGAAAAACTTGACGATGGGCAATCTGAACATGTGGTATCCCTCCCCTGCCGCCCACGGCGATTTTTGATGCTGTTAGTATAGCGCAGAGCGGAAGATTTTGCAAACAAAAAAACGCCCACAACGGCTTTCCCCGCTATGAGCGCCTATTCAATCGTGGGCAGAATTTTTCCGAGGGCCGTTCGCTTATGCTTCCGCGTCCTCATAACCAACCAGCAGGCCGCCCAGCTCTGCATAATAGCTGCACAGACCGCCGCATTCGCTGATGTCCACCTTTGCTCCATCAAACACAGCCTTTACCATGTGCTTCAGGCGCTCGGCGGCGGCGGGATTGCCGCAGTGAGAGATATGGAGCCTGCCGTTGGTATAGCCGTGCTCCTTGAGTTCCAGCACGATGCGTTCCAGCGCACCATGCTCACCACGGGTCTTGCAGAGAACATCCAGCTCCCCGGCCTCACTTGCCTGTCCGATGACCCGGATGCCCAGCATCCGCGCCACAGCAGCAACGGCAGGCTTCACGCGGCCATTGCGGGCCAGATTGGCCAACGATTCCAGCGAGAAGAGCAGATGGGTGTGCTTGTGGTAGCGGAGCATCTCTTCACAGACCTCGTCAAACTCCTTGCCCTCAGCCAGCAGATCCCGCAGATGCTCGGCCAGCAGGCGCTGCTCCGGGCCGGTGGAAAGGCTGTCCAGCACGAACACCCGCTTGCCGGGGTTCTCCTGCTGGTATTCCTCGGCGGCCAGCTGGGCGGCATTGTAGCTGCCGGACAGAGTGCCCGTGATGGTGATGGCATACACCTCGTCGGCTCCCTCGTAGGCGGCCAGCCAGTCGCTGACGTTGGGGCAGGAGGTCGAGGTCTTGCCCTTATAGGTACGCAGGGTCTGGGCCATGCCCACGGCATCCATCGTGCCGTTGTCCAGATATTCGGCATCGTCGGTGATGATCTTCAGGGGAACGCATTCAAAATCCACGCCCTGCAAGGTGTACAGGCTGGCGGAGGAATCCACAACAATCTTGGTGTTCATAAGCATTTATCTCCATTCCGGCGGCAGCGGATGCCGCAGTTTTTCCTGTTGTCTGAATCACTATATCAGCTTTTCAAAACCCTGTCAACTGTTTTATTGAATTATTTCAAAAGTTTTCAATTTCCTGTTGACCGCATTTCCAAAACATGGTATACTGTCCGCATGAAATTAGAATCAAACCGCCGCGTTGCGGCCTGCGCCGCAGGGTTTGCCCTGCCCCGGTATGCAGAACTCCCCACCGTAGGGCTTTATCTGGATCAGAGTGTACAGTTTGTCAACGGGTGTTTCCGCACATTTCAGGGGGTGGAGCTCACCGCTTCCATGGTGAGCAACTACGTTAAGAAAGGGATCATCAGCCACCCCATCAAAAAGAAGTATACCCGGGATCAGCTGGCCTGCCTGATCTACATCGTAGTTTCTAAAAATGTCCTGTCCATGGAAAACATCGACAGTCTGTTCAAGATGCAGCGGGCGCATTATACCTCCGCGCAGGCGTATGATACCTTTTGCGATGAGCTGGAGAACTACCTGCCCTATGTGTTCGGCCTGACCAAAAGCTTTTCCGAGCTGGAGCCGGATGTTGATGATGCACGCAAGCTCCTGCGCAGCACCATCATCTCGGCTGTGAACAAGATCTATCTGGACTGCGTTTTCACCGACCTGCGGCAGGAGCAGGCCCTCTGGCCCGATATCCTGCCGGATCTGGCGTAATAACAAAAAACGACCCTCTCTGTCACGCTTTGCGAAGCATTGACGGAGAGGGCCTTTTTCTTAAAATGTAAGTGCAGGGCTGATCTCATTGCGGCGCTGGGCCTGCACGATGCAGTCCTTTTCCGGCACGACACCTGCCGCACCCAGGGTGTTGAACATGGTCTGCAAAGCAAGCGCCGGGGTGTTATTCTCCTGCGAGAGATGGCAGAGGGCAAACTTCTTGCATCCCTCCTGGATCAGCTCCAGCAGCTTTGCCGAGCACTCATCGTTGGAAAGGTGGCCCCGGTTGGACTCGATGCGGGAGCGCAGGTAGTAGGGATACCGCCCGCTGCGGAGCATGTGGAGGTCGTAGTTGCTTTCCAGCGCCACCAGGTCACAGCCGCTCAGGGCCTGATGCACCGGCGGGGTCAGGACTCCCAGGTCGGTGGCAATGGTCATGGTCTTGTTGTCCGGGGTGTGGATGCGGTAGCCCACACAGGGCACGTCGTGGCTGGTGGGGAACATCGTCACGCCGAAATCTCCCACATCCTCTTCCCCGCCGGACAGGGTGCGCAGCGCACAGCTGGCGGGCACGATGCCGTTTGCATCCAGAAAATCCAGCGTATCGTCTGCGCCGTATACCGGCAGCGGATTCTTTTTGAGGAAGGTGGCCAGCCCCTTGACGTGGTCAGAGTGCTCATGGGTGACCAGAATGCCCGCACAATCGCTGATGTTCAGGCCCAGCTCCTTGAGTGCCGCGAGGTGGTGCGCACGCCCTTTCCCATATCGATGATGATGTACTTTTCCCCCGTGCGCACCACGCTGCAGTTGCCGGAGGAACCAGAGTATAACGAGATGAATTCAGACATTTCAAACCTCAAGAAACGAACCTCTCCGTCATGGCTTCACAAAAGCTCCCTGTCAGGGGAACTTCTGCAAAACAGACTGAGAGGTTCTGAATGATCACATTGCTGATTCCAGTGCGGCGGGCATCCGCTCCACCTTGCTGATCTCAGCGCCCAGGCCGCGCAGCTTTTCCACGATGTTCTCGTAGCCGCGCTCAATGTGGCCGATCTCCTCGATCTCGCTGGTGCCGTCTGCCATCAGGGCAGCCACGACCATGGCCGCACCGGCACGCAGGTCAGAAGCGCGCAGGGGGGCGGGGTTCAGCTTGTCCACACCCTCAAACACGGCCACCTGACCGTCCACCTGCACCACTGCGCCCATCTTGCGCAGCTCGTCCACATAGCGGAAGCGGTTGTCCCACACGCTCTCGGTGATGGTGGAGGTGCCCTTTGCCACGCTGAGCAGCACCCCCATCAGGGCTGCATATCGGTAGGGAAGCCCGGGTGGGGCATGGTGTTGATCTTCAGCGGCAGGATATCGCCCTTGCGGGAGACGCGGACGGAATCATCGAATTCCTCCACATCCACACCGGCACGGCGGAGCTTTGCCGTGATGGGTTCCAGATGCTTGGGGGTGACATTTTTGATCAGAACGTCGCCGCCGGTGGCAGCAGCGGCAACCATATAGCTGCCCGCCTCGATCTGTCAGGGATGATGCTGTAAGTGCAGCCGTGCATCTTTTCCACGCCGCGCACCTTGATCACATCGGTGCCGGCACCGCGCACATCCGCGCCGCACATATTCAGGAAGTTTGCCAGATCAACAACATGGGGCTCCTTGGCGCAGTTTTCCAGAATGGTCTGGCCCTGTGCCATCACAGCGGAGAGCATACCGTTCATGGTAGCGCCCACGCTGACCTTATCAAAGAAGATATGGGCACCGTTCAGTTCCTTGGCACGCACGGTGATCATGCCGTAGTCCACGCTGTCCTCTGCACCCAGCGCGCTGAACACCTTGAGGTGCTGGTCAATGGGGCGGGGGCCCAGATTGCAGCCGCCGGGCATGGCCACCTGTGCCTTGCCAAAGCGGGAGAGCAGTGCACCCAGGAAGTAGTAGCTGGCACGCATCTGGCGGGACAGATCGTCCGGGACGTTGGTGCAGTTCAGGTGGGTGGTGTCGATCTCGTAGGTATTGCGGTTCAGCATCTTGATGCCGGCACCCAGGTGCTCAGGATCTTCAGACTGACTGCCACATCACTGATGTCCGGCAGATTTCGATCACACAGACATCTGCCGCCAGAATGGTGGCAGGCAGAATGCCCACAGCCGCATTTTTTGCACCGGAAATGGTGACTTCGCCATGCAGGGGCTTGCCGCCCGTAATAACAAACTTTTCCAATTTTATAATCTCCTTGTCGCAGGCCCGCCAGCGGCAGGGCCACTCAGGGTTCTTACTTGATCTCTCCGCGCACCGCTGGGTACACACCCTCACGATACAACTATCTTATTATACACAACTTCGGGCAAAAAGCAAAGCCCCCTTTTCCCCTGCCGGATTATTTTCTGTTTTGCCCAGAATCTGCGGAAATATTCGATATTTTTGTTTCTTATTTCAAAAATTTTACAATCAGCGCCCCTTACCAGACGCAATCCTCGCTGCAGGTCTCCTTGATCCAGCCCAGCTGATAGGCCTTGACCAGCTGTTTCAGGTCATGCACCCGCTCCCGCAGGATCTCTCCCTCGTCCGTCTCTTCCACCAGAATGCGGTGGTTCTCCGTTTCCAGAATGTTCTTCTGCGACACGATGTCGATGTTTTCGTTCACGGCCTTTTCGGCACTGACAAAGCTGATGGGTCCGCAGGGACATGGTGCGGCTGGAGTACACCAGCGTATACCCTGCAATGCCGGTCTTTTCATGGTAGGCGCGGCAGAACCCGCCGTCAATGACGACCAGACGGCCCCCGCCCTTGATGGGACTCTCGCCGCTCTTCTCCCGCACCGGCACATGGCCGTTGACGATGTGGCTGGTGCCGGGCAGACCGAATTCCGCCAGGATGCGGCGGCAGGCGGCCTCTTCATTGTACCATGTATAATAGGGGTCCTTGACTTCCTCGTGGGTTGCGGGGTCGGCAATATACAGCCGCTCAAAGGTGGTCATGGCGCTGCGGCCGAACAACGGCGACAGCTTGCCGCACCACAGATACCACAAAAAGTCCTGACCGCTCCGCCGGGCAGCGCTTCCCTCGGGAGCAAAGTAGCCGCAGCGTGCCCGCTCGTCACAGTAGTCCATCAAGCCGCGGCCCGAGTAGTTGTGTCCCTCGAACCGCTCCACGCAAAGCTGCCGTTTTTGGTCATGGGCACCACGCCGTGGTAGAGCAGGTTGCCGTTCTCGATGTGGTAAACGCTGCCCTTGGCATACAAAAATTCCACATGCTGCTGCAAACGCTCACTCTGCCGGAAGGATTCCACCAGCTTGCGAAGCACCAGCCGCTCATCCTCATTCAGGCGGCTGGGTCTGCCGGGTCCACGGTGGGAAAGCTGGTGTCCCGCAGGGGGTATGCCTGCCCGTTCAGGGTCACTGTTCCCTTTTTCCAATCGATGTGCCGCAGGAAATCCCGACCCTGCATCTTGAAATCCGGGTTGCGGTCGATGACCTTGCACTCCATCTTGAACATCAGAATGGTCACGGCCTTGTGCATCACGGCACAGCGGTGGAGCATTCCCTCGGTGTAAGGGCCGCGCGCCGCGTCGGTGTGGGGCATCCAGAGGTCAGGTCGTCATTTCCGTAGAACTGCTCGGCCATCCGCTGCAGGTGCCGCAGGTTGATGCCGTAGCAGTCCTCGAGCATGGCATGGTTGTGGTAGGCCAGTGTCGTTTTGAGCACGGTGCAGACGCAGATGGGACTTCCGGCGGCTGCACCCATCCAGACCACGTCATGGTTGCCCCACTGGATATCCACATGGTGGTGGCGCATGAGCCGGTCCAGAATGATATCAGGCCGGGGGCCGCGGTCAAACAGGTCCCCCACGATGTGCAGCTTGTCCACAGCCAGCCGCTTGATGAGCTCACACAGCCGGACGATGAACCGGTCGGCGCGGCCATTTTCGATGATGCTGCCCACGATCTGCCCATAATAAAGGTCCTTGTCGTGGTCCTCAAAGTGGGCATGGAGCAGCTCATCCAGAATATACCCGCAGCTGGACGGCAGGCAGGAGCGCACATGCTGCCGGGTATGCTTGGAGGACACCAACCGGCAGATATCAATGAGCTGAAGCAGGGTCTCCGTATACCAGTGGTCAAGCGCTTCCTCATCCGTGCACTCGGCTTTGAGCGGGGCAGCTTCTCGTTGGGGTAATAGATGAGCGTTGCCAGCTCTGCACGGGTCTGTTCCGGCACGCTCTCCCCCAGCACGATGTCCACCTTTTCCCGGATGACACCCGAAGCCGAGTTCAGGATGTGGACAAAAGCCTCGTTTTCACCGTGCAGGTCGCTCATAAAATGTTCGGTGCCCTTGGGCAGCTTGAGCAGGGCCTGGGTGCTGATGATCTCACTGGCAGCGGCCGCCTGCGAGGGGTAATCCCGTGCCAGCAGGGAGAGATATTTCAAATGATCCCGGATCTCCTCGTTTTCGGTGCGCATGACATCCTCCGTCTGATATGTAGTATTTTTGCATGATATATAATATTCTATCATAGTATACCACATTCCATGTCATAAATGGTATAATAAACAAGAGTAATTCTGTCAAATCTTTTGCAAAGGACTTGGATATTATGCCCAAAACCATTTCTGTTGCCGTGCCGGAAGCCTGTACTCTCTGCCCAGGCAGTGCAAAGCCGACCGGGCCGCCGGGCAGACGGGCTTTTGCGGGGCGGGCCGCACCCTGAAAGCGGCCCGCGCGGCCCTGCACTTCTGGGAGGAGCCCTGCATCAGCGGCACCCGGGGCAGCGGCACGGTGTTTTTCTCCGGCTGCACCCTCAAGTGCTGCTTCTGCCAGAACTATCCCATCAGCGCCGAGGGGCTGGGCAGGGAGATCACCGTGGAGCGCCTGGCCGAGATCTTTCTGGACCTGCAGGCGCAGGGAGCCCACAACATCAACCTTGTCACGCCTGGGCAGTGGCGGCCCTGGATCATCGCCGCCCTCGACCTGGCCCGGGCGCAGGGGCTGCATCTGCCATCGTCTGCAACACCGGCGGATACGAGACCGTGGAGAGCGTGCACGCCTGGCGCGGCTTCATCGACATCTGGCTGGCCGACCTGAAATATGTTTCTCCTGCCCTTTCGGCAGAGCTTTCCGCCGCGCCGGACTATTTTGCACAGGCCAGGCCCGCCATTGAAGCATGATGGCTCAGGCCGGGCACCCTGTTTTGACAGTGAGGGCATCCTGCAGCGGGGCGTGATCCTGCGCCACCTTGCCCTGCCCGGCCATGTGGACGACAGCTTTGCCGTGCTCGATCAGATGGCGGCTTGGAACAAGGCCGACCCCGGGTGCTTCCTGCCCAGCGTGATGAGCCAGTACACCCCCTTCTATCAGGCGGCAGACCACGGCATCGGGCGGCGCATCACCACCTACGAATACCGCCGGGTGGTCAACTACGCCATGGATCTGGGCCTCAGTTCTGGCTATATGCAGCAGAAGAGCAGTGCAAAGGAAGAGTATACGCCCAGCTTTGACCTGACGGGGGTGTGAACCCCACCGTCATCCCTGCGGGGTTCTTTCGTCAAAACAACCAAAATTTCATTTTTCTTTTTCTCTCGGCCGAAACAGCATTTGCTTGCTATCCGGTGCGCTGTGCGGTATAATGGATACAACAATGTGTTCTCACATGAAATGGATCCCGGAAACGACTTTTTAGGAGGAGCGTTATGGAACACTACAATCCCATCCTCGGCAGCGAGCCCAACGGCCAGAAATTTATCACCTGCGGCGAGATCATGCTCCGTCTGACCCCGCCGAACTACGAAAAGATCCGCATGGCATCCAGCTTTGAAGCCAGCTACGGCGGCAGCGAGGCCAACATTGCACTGGCCCTGGCCAACCTGGGTGTGGACAGCACCTTCTTCAGCGTAGTGCCCAACAACAGCCTGGGCAAGAGCGCGGTGCGCTGGCTGCGCTCCAACGATGTGCATTGCACCCCCATGATCCTGACCGAGCCCAACGAGACCCCCTCCAACCGGCTGGGTACTTATTATCTGGAGACCGGCTACGGCATCCGCGCTTCCAAGGTCATCTACGACCGCAAGCACAGTGCCATTACCGAGTACGATTTCTCCCAGGTCGATCTGGACGCTCTGCTGGACGGCTACGACTGGCTGCACCTGAGCGGCATTACCCCGGCACTGGGCCCCAACTGCCGCGGCCTCATCATCGATATGCTCAAGGTGGCCAAGAAGAAGGGCCTGACCGTCAGCTTTGACGGCAACTTCCGCTCTACCTGTGGAGCTGGGAGGAAGCCCGCGATTTCTGCACCGAGTGCCTGCCTTATGTTGACGTTCTGCTGGGCATTGAGCCCTACCACCTGTGGAAGGATGACAACGATCACAGCAAGGGCGACTGGAAGGACGGCGTGCCCCTGCAGCCCAGCTATGAGCAGCAGGACGAGATCTTCCAGCACTTCATTGCCCGCTACCCCAACCTCAAGTGCATTGCCCGCCATGTGCGCTATGCCCACAGCGGCAGCGAGAACAGCCTCAAGGCCTTTATGTGTACGACGGCCACACCTTTGAGAGCAAGCTCT
>ENA-OQMZ01000460-OQMZ01000460.1-human-gut-metagenome-genome-assembly--contig:-NODE-460-length-17546-cov-2.012745_pt1 | contig 17546 bp, 32 predicted proteins | sample MGYA00242621_ERZ504862 | MGnify/ENA primary metagenome ERZ504862 (study PRJEB26092, sample SAMD00036393) | human gut metagenome | host: Homo sapiens | study: EMG produced TPA metagenomics assembly of... | reverse complement strand
CGAAGACGCTTTTTACAGTGTATGTCGGAGGCTTTTCAGGTATGACCCTATTCTATGCAAAGCTCCTTATAATAATTTAATTCTTTTTCGCCTGCTTATAAAGCACAAGACAGACGATCACAAACACAACCGTAACCGCTACGGTAAGCGGAAGATCATAGAAGAGCCCGCCCCAAGCAGAAGGCCAAATCCCTGTCTCAGCGTCAGGATTCCAAAGATGGAAAAAATAACAAATGCAACTGTATTGAGGATTCCCTCCGGTGCCTTGCTTTTCAGAAGATATCCGATCAGAAGTCCGATCACATCCGCTGCAAAAAGTCCCAGTGAACAGGCAAGCCATACCACAACCGCTGAACTCAGTCCCTCATTGGCACCAAATGTAATTGCGGTAAGCTGTGTCTTATCCCCCAGCTCCGCAACAAAAAATGTGCAGAATACAGACAGCGGTGCAAATCTGATCTTACGATCCTTAACATTCTCTTCCTCATCATCGTCACCCTTCAGTGTTGTCACCGCAAAAAACAGGAACGCTGCACCTGCAATCAGACGGATCAGCCAGGTAGGGACCACGGTACTGATAATACCTCCTGCAAGCACTGCCAGTCCGTTGAGCACCAGGACAGCAACACCGGTTCCAAGCAAAATATCCTTCAGCTTGAACCTGGAAGTCATTGCCACCAGCATCAGCTGTGTTTTGTCACCCATTTCCGCAATAAACTGGGTAAAAAGCACTTTCATAAATAACAGCATTTTTCTTCTCCTTTGCATATTCATCCGCTTCGGAGCCATAAAAAAAGACCCACGTATACTCTATCTCTGTAACAGAAATAAAATATACATGAGTCTCATTCTTTAAGATTTGCCAGGTGCATGCACCAGTATGTTGACAAACCACGTCTACACGCGAATTACTCCCTCACGGAATTGATTTTCGTCATTGTAGCAAAGTTGAGAAATTTTGTCAAGAGCATTAGAAAGCTCCGCCTGTGCTGTACAAGAGAACCGGCGATTCATGCCGACACCACTAGAAATCCCTGCCTGCACCGCCACCGCCGAAGCTTCCTCCGTCTCCGGAGCTTCCGCTGTCGTAGCTGTCATAATCATCATCTCTGTCATCGTCATTACCGGAACTTCCGCCGCTGCTTTTTCCCCCTCTTCCCAGGATCCAGCTCAGCGGAAACAGGGAATTAAAGAGCCGGTGCAGTACACTCATACGGCTGAAATTCTTTTTCCAGTAGTCTGCGGTATCCTTTCCCGACAATTTCATTATCAGGCCCTTCAGAACCAGAACCATAGTTACGATAAGAAATACAGGCAGCATCACGCACAGCAGATATGCGCCACCATGAGCAAAACGATCATCACAAGCCCCAGCGCGATCTCCCAGACAGTTCCCTCATCCTCATCCTCATCGTCGTCCACATCCTGCTGCACCTTCTCATACCTGGGAGCTGTTATTTTCTCCAGGCCGTATTCCTCACGGATCTCATTTAGCAGTGCATAATAAAGCTCCACGGTACCTTTTTCAAACTGATTGTCTTTATAGGAAGGAACTGCATATTCATCCAGAAGTCGTCCGGTCTTTGAATCAGGCAGCTTTCCCTCAAGACCGTAGCCGACAGATACCCAGACTTTACGGTCCGAAACCGAAAGGACGATCAGGACACCATTATTTTTCTTCTTTGAACCAATTCCCCATTTGCGGCCGGTTTCCACTGCATAATCACTGATGTCTTCCCCATCGGTGGTATCCACGGTAAGGACAACCAGCTGCGCTGTGGTATCCTCATACAGCTGCTCACCAGCCTTGCAAAGCTCTTCCTTCCAGGTATCGCTGAAAACCCCTGCATAATCATTAACATAGAATTCTTTTGTGGCAGACGGGATCTTCCCGAAAGCTGCCAGCGTACTTCCGGACAGCGTCAATACAAAAGCCAGCAGCACAGCCATCCGTCCGATCCATTTTTTCATAGGATATTCTCCCTCTATCCGTTCTTTCATTTCATCAGAACAATGGTCTGATCTTATCACTCTGCCAGCATATCCCCTACATCCGGCGTATCTGCTGCTGAATCATCGGCCTCAAAATACGACGCCTTCTCAAAGCCAAGCATGGAACCAAATACATTCCCTGGGAATTTCACAAGCCTTGTGTTATAAGCTTTCACAGCCTCATTATAATCTTTTCTCGCTACAGAGATCCGGTTTTCACTTCCGGACAGTTCATCCATCAGGCCCACATAAGTAGTATTGCTTTTCAGTTCCGGATAGTTTTCCACCACAACCTTCAGACCGGAAAGCGCACTGTCCATCTGCTGATCTGCCTCAGATTTCTCTTCCACGGTATCCGCCTTCATCAGCTGGTCCCGCGCCTCCAGAACCCTGTCAACAACCCCCGTCTCATGCTTCGTGTAACTTTTTACCGTGCTGACGAGATTCGGGATCAGATCTGCACGTCTCTGCAGCATGGTATCCACATCAGCCTCTGCAGTTTCCACAGCTTCTTTACTTCCGGCAAGCCCGTTGTAACTGAGCATAAGTCCTCCGGCAAGGACCACGATCACTGCAATAACAGCCAAAAATACTTTCTTCATCTCTTTTCCTCCCTTCCGATATCACAGATAACCTTTCAGCCTGCGATACAGGATTTTTATATCCCCATTGTACCAGAGTATACAGGATTCCACCAGAAAAACTCACCCTTTTCGGTCAGAATTTTTCTGCTATTTCCATAAGGCCCTGATATATTTTTTCGGAAAGCGGAATGGAAACACCAAGTCTCTTCGCTTCTTTCACAATATAGCCGCTGAAGGTTTCCAGCTCCGTCTGTTTTCTCCGGATGCGAAAATCTCTCTGCAGGGAGCTGGTTGCATTATCTGCATGTACATAGCGGAATTTATGGATCACCTCATTGATGTGCTCATCCGTCAGCGCAACCCCCTTGGCCTGACCTACACTGGCAGCTTCCCATACAAGCTTCTCATACTGCTGCGCTTTCACCGGATCTCTGCGGAGCTCCCCGATGGTATTATCATAAAAAGCAGTCATCACATTAAAGGCACAGTTGAGGATATACTTTCTCCAGATCTCCACCTCGATATCCCCCTGATCCTTATAGTCAATATCCGCACCTTTCAGGATCCCTGCCACTTCTGCAACTTTCTTCTGCTGCCGTTCATCCGCATCTTTGATTCCAATACAAAGCCACGTAAACGTATCCTGCTGGGAAATGGAAAAATCCTCATTGGCAAAAGCCACCGTATAGATCAGCGAATCCACAACCGTTCCCTTACCAACCAGACGGCGGATGTTTTCTCCCGGGTCCACACCATTCATCACCGGAATGATCACTGTATCATCGTGACCATGTCCCGGATACTTCGCACACCTCAGCCAGTGAATAATTTTTTACACAGAATAAAAATATAATCCTGCTGTCCCATATCTTGAATTGGAACTACCCGCTCTGGCTTTGCCACGATCTCACCCTTATAATCACTGTGGAGCACCAGGCCTTTTTTCCGGATGCTCTCTGCCCTGGCGCCACGTGCAACCATCGTCACATGAGGATACGCCTTCGCCAGCAGCCCGGCTATGTAACCACCAACACCACCAATTCCGATCACTGCGATCTTTTTCTCTTCTGTATTCATATTTTCTGTTTCCTTTCCTGCTGTTTCTCACTGAGGACTTACCCTCCCCGGAAAAATGTGGATATTCACGATCCGCATTGACAAACAGCATGGATATTCACAATCCGCATTCGCTACCTGCTCATTGTATCAAATATTCCCATACATTTCCAGAAAGCAATTTTCAGTAATATCCTGTTCAAAAAATATAGAAAAATACAGAAACTTTTTATCCCGTCTTTTTTTGTCGCGGATTCTGGTGTATACTGGATATAAATTTTTTTACGAAAAAAGCAAAAATGTGAGGTGACAAAAATGGATACCAAACCCGTTTTTCACGGAAGTGATATAGAAAAGATCTGCAGCTACTACAATCTGAAAAAGGAAAACATCGTCAAATTCGGTGCAAATGTCAATCCTCTGGGACTTTCCCCAAAAGCCGGCAGAGCCATTGCAGAACACGTGGATATCCTTTCCTCCTACCCAGACAGAGAATACACATCCCTTCGGAATACGATTTCCAGCTACTGCAATATTCCCGCTGATTTCATCCTTCCGGGAAATGGCTCTAGCGAGCTGATCTCCCTTCTGATCCAGGAGCGTGCCCCGAAGCATACTCTGATCCTTGGGCCTACCTATTCTGAATACTCCAGAGAGCTCTCCTTCTCCGGAAGTACCCAGGAATACTACCACCTTCAGGAAAGCAATGATTTCGAGCCGGACATTCCGGATCTCTGCCGGAAGCTGGAGCAGGGCTATGATTTTCTCATCCTCTGCAATCCCAACAATCCGACCTCCTCTGCCATCACCCAGGAAGAGCTTCGCAGACTTATCGGTTTCTGTGCAGAAAAAAATATCTTCGTGATGATCGACGAAACCTATGTGGAATTTGCCCCGGATATCAACGCCATCACCGCAGTTCCGCTGACACGGGAATTCACCAATCTCATGGTACTCCGCGGCGTATCCAAATTCTTCGCTGCTCCCGGAATGCGCCTGGGCTACGGCATCACCGGAAATATGGACTTTCTTGCAAAAAATGCGCGAAAAACAGACACCATGGTCACTTAACAGCTTGGTGCCTTTGCAGGAGAGATCATGCTGCAGGATGAAGATTATATTAAAGAAACCAGAAATCTGATCCTTTCCGAACGCGACCGATGATCCGAGAACTGAGGGATACAGACACCTACAAAATCTATCCCGCCTATGCAAACTTTATCCTGCTCCGGATCCTGAAAAACGGACTGACCTCCTATGACGTATTTGAAGCCTGCATCAGACAAGGCATGATGATCCGTGACTGTTCTTCCTTCCAGTGCCTGGACGGGGAATTTGTACGATTCTGTATTATGATGCCGGAGGATAATTCACGACTTGTTAAAGTGCTGAAATCACTGTAGTCCTCAAAGTTTTTCTGTATAACCTGCGTATACAAACGGGGCAGCACTCCGAAAACACCTCAAGAAGCATTTATTTTATGAACTTTTTCATTCTGGCAGCAATCCTTCTGCTGCTCATTCCATCCAGGCCTGTGGAATTCAATCCGGAATATATCTCGATGAAACAGACCAACATCATCCGCGGATTTTTCTGCTGCTGGTATTCATGATTCACTTCTGCCTGTACATCCAGATGAACGGCCCCACAGACCGGATCTTCCAGTTCTGGCGCCCCCACTCCGGCCAACTGGTAGTCACCCTGTTCCTGCTTTATTCCGGATACGGTGTCTTCGTCTCCATCATGAAAAAAGGCACGCCCTACGTCCGCCGCATCCCAGTTCACCGAGTGCTGCGGACACTGGTGCATTTTGATCTGGCTGTACTGCTTTATCTGACAGCCTATTCTTTCATGGGAAGAACCTTTTCCCTGCAAAAAATTCTCCTGGCACTGCTGGGCTGAGAAAGCCTCAGCAACAGCAACTGGTACATTTTTGTCATGTTGATCCTGTACCTCATCACCTGGCTCGCATTCCGGATCTTAAAAAACAACCCTGTACCCTCTCTGCTTTTCATCACAGTTCTGACCGTGATAAGCATGTACATCCTGTCCCTCCACAAAACCGACTACTGGTACAACACCATGCTCTGCTACCCCGCCGGCATGTGGTACGGATTCTTTAAGGAAAAAATTGATGTAAAATTAAAGGCCACAAAGAATTACATCCTTGCAGCCCTTATACTCCTGGCCCTGCTCCTCGTGGTTTACAAAACCCGCCAGTAGATCTGTATGTATGCCATCGGCGCTGTTGTATTCGCACTGGTGGTTGTGATGTTTACCATGAAAATGCAGCTTGGAAATTCACTCCTGGAATTCGCCGGAAAGCATCTGTTCGGATTGTATATTATGCAGAGACTGCCTATGGCCCTGCTGCAGCATACTGTCGTTGGAGCAAACGCTTATGTTTATGCAGTGGTCTGTTTTCTGCTTATGTATTTGGTGGGGATTGGGTTTAGCTGGGTTTGTGAGATGGGGGATGAGAAAGTACTGGGGAAGATTTTTTCATAGACTTTGTAGGGGGCAGAGCCAGAAAGCTCTGTAACTGTCAGGATATTTTTGTTTGGTGCTGTCAGCTCTGAACAGAAAACGCATACCGCTAAATCAGAATGAATGTACCGCCGATTTCAGAATAGGCGTACCGTTCAAGCAGAATTTGCAGCTGATCAATCCTTATAATTTGCCTTTTATTTCAACCACAACTTTTCCATGTGCTCCCAATGCTCCATATGGACCAAAACATATAACGACTTTTTTTCCGGGTTTAATATAAAACTGAAAGTCTGAATACTTCATTTTCATAACATAAGAATACCCCTGGCCGGAAAGTTTTTTCGAATATGCTGTTGCTATATTTTTCTTTACATTACTTTTCTTTCCAGACGCAACATCTTGAACCGCCAACTTCTTTCCGTCTTTAAGACGATATGTTAAGCCATATTCTCTGCTTTCTCCAACTCCCCCTGCATACCACTCAGAGGCAAATCTAAAGCTTATGTAGCCATTTTGATTATATGTAACACTACATTTACTGATATAGTAAAATCTTTTTATAGGATGACTTTTTCAAAGCCTTATAACACTGGAATAAACTATTTCTATATTGCAAAGATGCTTTATAATCCGCAACTAATAACTTATTTATTTTTCTTATTGTAGGACTGTTTCCTTTTATCTGAGGTAATTCATATAAATATTGCGCTGTCAATTTTTTGCAACGTCTAATTTGTTGCTTTTTCTCAATTTTATAGGAAACCTTAGCTGTCGGTGCAGCAAATGCTATTGTATATTCTGTAATATTGCAAACAAGAGCAAGTACAATAACAAGCCCTATACTTACAAAACGCTTCCGGATATTTTTTTTATTCTTCATCCTTATCTTACCTTTTTATACTATACGTTTTACATCGTTCTCAAACCTCAAATTCAAAAATGAAGTGCCTCATATGCACTTATCGTATAGTATTCAAACTTTGGAAATCAACAAATTTCACAACCATCTTTATCAATTATATAATATTTTTTGTCTTTCGAGAAGTCTCGTTGTATATTTTCAATAAATAATAACGCAATCTCGTTATACACTGCATTTTTCATCAATTCCTGAATCTGATCTTTTTCCAGGTCAGAACGTATATTTACAAAGACAAGCAGTTTCTTTCCCATCAGTTCCGACATAATTTTCATATACTGAATAATTTTCTCAGAAAAACTATAATTACCCCCTTTTGTGATTTCCTTAAGATTCATTTGGAAAAATTCCACCGAACATATTATTCAATACTTTTGCTATTTTCATTATAGTTAATAGACAATATGTCTTTTATTTCTTTAATAATTACTATTTCCTTAAATTTTATCTAGCTGAAATATATTTACATTACATAAAGTTTTGGTATAATAGATTTTAACCTAATTATAATCTCGCATATGGATAAAATCAATTTTTGTTTCTTAAGTTAAAACTTTACATTTCCCTTTCATACCTTTTTATTACTCAATACACATTACAAATAGTTTATTTCATCATCAGATATTGTCTTTCCATTCCATGTATAGTACAATATGTTCATCTCTCATTAATATCTACAACTGAGGATTTCCCATGCATATAATCGGTAAAATAAATAAAAACATATACAAATGTGTAACTGAAGATATTACTACAGAAGAAGTTATCATAACAGATAATCAAATTAACCATATAAAAAACAGGCATCCCAACGATTACGAAAATTTTTCTTCCTATTTTTCCGACATTTTGTCTGATCCCGATTTCATTTTAGAAGCAAATAAGCCTAATACCGCTTTTATTTTAAAACAAATAACTGAAAACGACTTAACGGTTCAATTAATACTTCGTTTACAAACCTCTCAAGATCCCAAAGTACAAAAATTCTATTATAACGTTTTTAAAAATTGATATTAAAACATGGAATAAATATCTTCGTAACAAAAAAATCCTTTACAGAAAAGATTAAAGTAGATATAATAATCATACAATAACAAAAGGAATTCCCCGTGGTGGTAAACTTTCGTGTCAACCACGCGCCGCCGGTACTGACAAGAGTTTTCTTTTAAGCTCTGAGAGATGCAGGAGAATGGCACGCCTGCCGGGTGATTTCCTTGTTAATTCGAAAGGGAGTCGTTGCTGAACAGCTGATTTATTCATCTGTCACGCAATGGCTCCTTCTTCACTTCATATGCCAAAATCAATCAAGCATTCACTACTTACTCATAGTCCCATAATATCTCTGCGATTTACTTAACCAACCCCAACACCTTCAACGCATTACTCTCCGTCACAGCCACAACCTCCTCGCAGCTGATTCCCTTAATCTCCGCATGGTCTTCACAACCTCCGGCAGATACAGGGAGCTGTTTCTTTTTCCACGGTTCGGCACAGGTGCCATGTAGGGGCAATCGGTTTCAAGCAGGATCTGATTCAGCGGCGCATACTCTGCCACCTCTTTCAACTTCCGGGAATTCTTAAAAGTAACCACTCCGCCGATTCCAAGATAAAGTCCCATATTCAGATACTCTCTTGCAATTTCTTTGCTATAAGAAAAGCAATGGATAACTCCACCATACATCCCATCCTGCATATATTCTTTCACAATATTCAGCGTATCCTCTGCTGCATCACGGCTGTGGATCATAAACGGGAGCTTTTTCTCACGGGCGATGTCCATCTGCTGGCGGAATACCTTCTGCTGGAGAAGATGCTCCTCCTTCTCCTTATGCCAGTAATAATCCAGACCGATCTCACCTACAGCCACAGTCTTTTCCATGTCGCAATATCTGCGGATCTCATCCAGAACTGCTGCATCCACCTTATCCGCATCATCCGGATGAACACCCACTGCGCCATAAACAAAAGGATACTTCTCAACCAAGATCATAAACCCGATCAAAATGCCCCACAGAAGCACACACATCCACAATATGCCCGATCACGTTCTCCTGCATACTATCCAGCATGGCAAAACGATCCTCATCAAAAGCCTCATCATCGTAATGTGCATGAGTATCAAAAATCATAGCTTTATCCACAGTCATCTCGTCACCGACGGAAACTTTTCCACCTTTCAGTACTCTTGTAAACACACCTTCACGGGGCATGATGCACTCACCCATCTTCTGAAAAATGGCACAGCATTGTGGCACTCCTTTCCGATCTGAGTCAGCTCCAGCACAACCTCACCACAGCGAAATCTGGTGCCAACCGGAAGCTTTGCGAAATCAATCCCTTCCACAACCAGATTCTCACCAAAAGCACCATCCTCGACCTCTGCGCCCTTCGCACGAAACGCATCGATCTTTTCACCGGAAAGAAGACTCACCTGCCGGTGCCACTTTCCGGCATGAGCATCCCCCTCAAGCCCCCAGTCCTCCACAAAAACTGCAGACCCAACATTCTTCTTCTGTGTTCCTTTCTTCTCACTGATACAAACCGCAAGTACTTTTCCCATAACAGACTCCTATTAATTACACATCGTTACCAAATTTATTCCTATATACACCAGCAATATTGATTTCCAAAACCTACCACATGTAACTCTCAAGCCTCAGGAATTATGAATCGCTGGAGATGAATTTTAATCATAAAACCTACCACATTCAACAACCAGCCCAACGGAGGCAGGGCCAGTCAAAATCTCAATCCCATGCCCCAACGCCTCAATAATAACCTCCAGGCACTCCCTGACAGCCTTAGGACTCCCCGGCAGGTTAACGATCAACGTCCCCTTCCGGATCCCGGCCGTAGCCCGGCTCAGCATCGCCCGCTTCGTGATCGTCAGACTAAACGCCCGCATCGCCTCCGGAATCCCCGGCACACGCCGCTCGATCACATCCTCCGTAGCCTCCGGTGTCACATCCCTCTGAGAAAACCCGGTACCACCCGTAGTCAGGATCAGCTCCGCAAGCCCCAGATCTGCGATCTCAGCCATCCGGCTTCCAAGCATCCCACGGTCATCCGGCAAAACATCCACAGAAACAACCTCATACCCGGCCGCCTCCATAATCTCCTTCACAGCAGGACCACTAAGATCCTCCCGCTCTCCTCTGTACCCCTTATCACTAGAAGTGATCACAGCAACTCTCTTCATCACTCAAACCTCCGATCTGAGCCATACAAAGCTTCTCCGTCTTATCATCCTTCTGTTTCTCCAGGCCTACGCCAAAAGCATGCCCGTCCGGTTTCTCCGCCAGAGCCTCCAGGATCACAGCCTTCAGCACCTCATCCGAACCACCACTGCGGATCACCTCCCGAAGATCCCTTCCCGCCGCATACTGCAGACAGGTCTTCAAAAAACCCTGAGAAGTCAGCCGGATCCGGTTACACTCCCCACAGAACTTATGGCTCACCGCGCTGATAAACCCGATCTTTCCGGAAAACCATCCACATCATAATAATGACACGGTCCATTCCCAAGGGGCTCCCCAACATACGGCGAAAACCGCGGAAGCTTTTCCCCAAGGATCCGAAGCAGTTCCTCCTCCGACACCCCATGAAATTCTTTTCCCATCCCAATGGCATCATCTCAATAAACCGCACATGCACCCTATGATCCCTGGCCAAAAGCGCCACCCGGCAAAGATCCTGCTCCTGGATCCCAAGAGGCACACAATTGATCTTCAGTGAAATCTCCGGATACTTCATTGCCTCCGAAATCCCTTCCAGCGTCCGCCCCAGTTCATCCCGCCGCGTGATCCTCCTGCTGCAGGCCTCATCCAGCGTATCCAGGCTGATATTCAATCCGTCCAGCCTCGCCCGGGCAAAATCACTCATCTGATCTTTCAGAAGCACACCATTTGTAGTCAGAGTCACCTTCTCGATCCCCGGCATATTTTTCAGTTTTTCCACCAGCTGAGGCATCCGCGGCCGTACAAGCGGTTCCCCGCCGGTCAGCTTGATCTTCCGGATACCCAGCTCTGCCATCACCCGGCAGATCCTCAAAATTTCCTCTTCCTGCAAAATGAGGGAGCGCTCCACATGCTGCACTCCCTCCTCCGGCATACAATAAATACACCGCAAATTACATCTGTCAGTTACGGAAATCCTGAGATAATCAATATTTCTTCCGCACCTGTCTATCATTATTTTTCCTCAAAACGAAAATCTCCGCTTTTGCCTCCTGTTTTTTCTTCCAGATGGATATCAGACATGACCATGTGCTTGTCAATTGCCTTGCACATGTCATAAATGGTAAGAAGCGTCACCTGAACACCTGTCAGCGCCTCCATCTCCACGCCTGTTTTTCCCTCTGTTTTTACCGTGCAGAATACACGGATCACTCCCGCATCCTCATCCGTCTCAAAATCCACAGAACACTTCTGGATGGGAAGTGGATGACACATGGGGATCAGCTCAGAAGTACGCTTCACACCCATGATACCTGCCACACGGGCCACACCAAGTACATCACCCTTTTTCACATTTCCGCTTTTTACCGCGGCCATGATCTCCGGGCTTACCTGAATGGAACCCGTGGCTGTTGCCGTACGGTGAGTGACCGGTTTGTCGGACACATCCACCATAACAGCATTGCCGTTTTATCAAAATGATTCAATTCCATATCTGTCTATACTTAGCAGATCTCAGCGCCTGCAGGCATCTCTTTCTCCGGTACCATCAGGGAAAGATTTCCGTCTGCATCCTCTGCACAGAGGATCATACCCTCGCTGAGGATTCCGGCAAGCTTAGCAGGCTTCAGGTTTGTAACGACCATAACCTTTTTGCCACCATTTCCTCTGCGGAATAATGAGCCTTGATTCCGGATACGATCTGACGAACCTGACTTCCGATCTTAACCTGAGAGCAGAGAAGTTTTCTGGATTTCTTAACCTCCTCACAGGCGATGATCTCACCAACCTGGAACTGCAGCTTCTCAAAATCATCGAAAGTGATCTCCGGCTTTGCTCGATATCGATCACATTCTCTGTTTTCTCCTCTTCTACCTCTTCCTTCGGCTCTTCTTTCGGCTCTTCTTTCTTCGGATGAAGCTTCTCAACCTTCTCAAGAACCTCTTTCAGGTCAAGTCTCGCAAAAAGGATCTCCGGTTTGTCAGTTACGCGGTTTCCTGAAGGATAAAGACCAAACTGCTCCATCTCCTCAAGATTCTCTCGTTTGCGTTGAGCTGTACAAGAATACGCTCTGTTGTACGCGGCATAAAGGATTTCAGAAGAGATGCGCCGATGCAGATTCCCTCAACCAGGTTGTAGAGAACGGTTGCAAGACGATCCTGCTTTGTCTCATCCTTTGCAAGTGCCCATGGCATTGTCTCGTCGATATATTTGTTGCAGCGTTTAAACAGAGAGAATACCTCTGTGATAGCATCTGCCACACGAAGCTTGTCCATTTTTGCGGAAACGTTCTTCGGAACCTGAAGGATGAAGCTCTTAAGATCCTCATCAACCGGCTCAATAACATTCTTATTCTCAACGACTCCGTTAAAATATTTGTTGGACATGGAAATTGTACGGTTTACAAGATTTCCAAGTGTGTTTGCAAGGTCGGAATTCAGTCTCTCAACCATCAGCTCCCATGTGATCACACCGTCATTCTCAAATGGCATTTCGTGGAGTACAAAATAACGGACAGCATCTACACCGAAGAACTCAACCAGCTCATCTGCATAGATTACATTTCCTTTGGATTTACTCATTTTTCCATCGCCCTGAAGCAGCCATGGATGTCCGAATACCTGTTTCGGAAGCGGAAGATCCAGAGACATCAGGAAGATCGGCCAGTAAATGGTATGGAAACGGATGATATCTTTTCCGATCAGGTGAAGATCTGCCGGCCAGTATTTGTTGAATTTATCGCTGCTGTTTCCGTCGCAGTCATAGCCGATACCTGTGATATAGTTTGTCAGGGCATCCAGCCATACATATACAACGTGCTTCGGATCGAAATCTACCGGGATTCCCCATTTAAAGGATGTTCTGGATACACACAGATCCTGAAGTCCCGGAAGAAGGAAGTTGTTCATCATCTCGTTTTTACGGGATTCCGGCTGGATGAATCCGGATGTGTGTTGATGTAGTCAATAAGCTTATCTGCATATTTACTCATTTTGAAGAAATATGCCTCTTCCTTGGCAGGTACGCATGGACGTCCGCAGTCCGGACATTTGCCGTCTACAAGCTGGGACTCTGTGAAGAAGGACTCACATGGTGTACAGTACATTCCTTCATAATGACCCTTGTAGATATCTCCCTTTGCATACATTTTTTTGAAGATTTTTTTTACCTGCTCTTCATGGTCTTTATCTGTTGTACGGATGAATTTATCATAGGATGTGTTCATCAGATCCAGATGCGTTTGATCTCGCCGGAAACGTTATCTACGAATTCCTTTGGTGTAACACCAGCTTCCTCAGCCTTCAGCTCGATCTTCTGGCCATGCTCATCAGTACCTGTCTGAAAATATACGTCATAACCCTGCTGTCTTTTAAAACGTGCGATCGCATCCGCAAGAACGACCTCATAGGTATTTCCGATATGCGGTTTACCGGATGTGTACGCAATGGCAGTGCTGATATAATATCTCTGCTTTTCCATCTTTTCTTTCCTCCATAAATATAAAAATAAATTGTGTACTTACTCATAACGGACTGAAAATATATTCCGTCAAAACAGGAAATTTCCTGTCCGGGGACATTGGAAGATTACCAAGTAATTCTCAGCGACATAAAAAAACGCCTTCTCATACCATAACGATATGAGAAGACGAGTTATTACCCGTGTTACCACTTCTTTTCGTTCCTGCCTCGCGGCAAAAACCTCATCAGGTACAGCAAGCTCTATACCCTTCCGCTATAACAGGCGGTCCTGTCACTGCCTGCCGGTGTCCGTTAAATCAGACATTCGCACTTCGCTTATCGCGTTCAAACCGGTTCAGCAATGCCTCTCCGAAGCCATCTTCCATCTGTGCCTGCACATCCCTCTCAGTCTCGGAACTCCTGCATAAAGTGAACCTTTACCATTCACTCTGCCGCAGATCTATGACCTCAACTGCGTCACAGCCTGCATCTAAAAAGTCCTCCGGGGATTTCCCTGTAGTACGGTGTACACATGTACTCTCTTCTTCCATGAGTTTTCCATATGGGAAAATCGTAACACATTTCCGATGGTTTGTAAACGGGGAATTTCGATACTGTATTACATTCTCCTCTGCCTGTACATCCACCGCCACGCCATCCGGAACGCAATGGTTGTCAGCGTCATTCCTGCTGCCATGCTCACCGCAAAAAGGATTGTATAGATTCCGTCTTTCTGGAATTTCGCCCAGTCCTTCATCAACATCCAGTTCATTGTCCGGTAAAGTGCTGCTCCCGGAATCAGCGGAATTGTCGCGGAAACCAGAAATACAGTTACCGGCGTTTTATGAATTCTTGCCATACATTCTGCATACAAAGTAATAGCTACTGTTGACCAGAAACCGCACACATACGGACTTGGCGTTATGAACTCTACTGCCAGATATACAGCCCAGGACAGACATCCACCCAATGCCGCAAACCAGAGTTTTTTCCATGGATATTAAATAATGCCGCAAAGCCGAGGGATCCTGTGAAGGATACGACCAGCTGTATGATTTCCCGCATGTTTTCCTCCTGAATAAAATCATAACTACTCTCAAATACTCCCATCATCTGCTGCATTTCGCTACTCCGCAATTGATGCAGTATCTAAACTCCTCATTCACTGCTTATTGCTTTTCGCAACCTTCAAGAGAACTTCCCTGATTCGGTTAAAACAACAGATTCGCCACCGTAAAACCAAGGCCCACGACCAATGCCAGCAAAAGTGCCTCCATACATCGGATCAACCTGTAATGGTATCTCCTGAAAACATATCACGCAATGAATTGGTAAATGCAATTCCCGGTATCAGAAGCATGATATTTCCGATACTGATCAGATCCGCATGATGTCCAAGCCCGATCAGAACTGTAAGATTGGAAAGTACTCCGCCGGCTCCGCAGCAAAGAAGCACTGTCAGCAGCGAGTTTAATGCGCCCTTTTTTACAAAAGCCTCAAACAGCTTCAGGGCGATACCAATCAGCGCAGAAGCAATCATATCGTTGACATCTCCTCCAAAAAACACGGAAAAAGAACCTGAAATTACAGCATAGATCAAAATCTGCGTTTTAAAAGAATATCCTTGTTTATCCCGGATCTTTTCCAGCCCCTTCTGGATCTCCTCCGGCTTCGGCCGATACTCACAGATGTATCTGGAAAGCTGGTTCAGGTCATCCAGCCGTCCCAGATCATTGGACATTCCCGGCACACGCCGCGTCTGGGTGCAAATACCGAAATCCTCTCCATAAATAGTCGTCACAATACTGGATGTGATAGAAAAAACATCTGCCCGGGTGGCTCCATATGCCAGGCAGATCCGCCGTATGGTATCTTCCACACGTCCAACCTCTGCTCCGCAGCAAAGAAGCTGTTCACCAATTGTCATCGCATAATATAAATACTGTTCCGCTTCCTCCCGCGTCATCCGGCATCCCTCACTTTCCTTCTTTATTTCATTTTTATCTATTTTAGGACACGTAAATATTAAAATCAACAAGGATTTTTTGTCTTAATATTCATTTCTTCTATATTTCCTCAAAGTAATAAGCAGATATTTTCGCTCAAAACAAAACACCACCCGGACAAAAAAGATATCTATCCCTTCTGTCCGGATGGTGTTTGTGTTTGAAAATCCAATGCTCTGCTCAGTTTTTATTTATTTGAAATCTAATAGATCTTATGCAAGTTTTCCGCCAAGTTCACGGCAAGCTGCAAGTCCTTCATCATCAGGTGTGTTGTTTACAATGAGTCCTTCATCATCAACAAGCTCTGCGCCTGCGTCTTTTGCTCTGCCGCACCATGTTCTCATCCACTCTCCGTCGCCCCAGTCATAGGAACCGAAAAGCGCAACTTCTTACCGGAAAGTTTGCCTTCCAGATCAGAGAAGAATGGCTCGAACTCACCCTCCTCAAGCTCCTCATCTCCCATTGCCGGACAACCAAGTGCCAAAACATCATAAGAGAGAGCTTTATCTACATCTGCATCTGCAACTTCCATGATCTCAACATCCGCACCAGCTGCTTTTGCACCTTCCTCAACAGCCTGTGCCATTGCCTCTGTGTTGCCTGTGGAAGACCAGTAAATAATTCCTACCTTGCTCATCTTAAAAACCTCCTGTTTTTAAACTTTATATTATACGCACATCTGAGATGTACAGAGATGCTTCATACCAACAACCTGCAAAATCGAATACCCCGCACGGATCTGCGCCGCAGTAAACTCTCGGCACTTATCGTAGCTGTCAAAAATCCTGCGAGCCTGCTCCACATCATCATAAACCTTCCAGTAACCACACATCTTGCAGCCACTGCCTCCGAACTTCCGGAAGCCCTTCACGTCTTCAATGGGATAACCCAGGAAAAGTCCGATCTCATGAGGAAACTCCGTCTTATGAAAAAATCTCTCCTTCAAACGGGCGATCATCTCATCCAAAGAACTATCTATATTATACCCATCCTGAAGCAAAAGTTTCCTGGCTTCATCCTGCTTAAGATATTCCTGCAGCATATCCGGCCGGTACACCAGAAGAAGATAATGCTTCCTGCATCCACAGATGATCTCCATACGGATACCTTCCCGTTCAAGACTCTCCTCATAATCCGAAATGATCTCCGGCAGCTCCGGCATTTTTTCCTTGGAAAAGGAAACAAGATTCGCCGGTTTCATTCCCATTAATACAGGGGAACAATGATAACCCATGACAGATTCAAATTTTTCACAAGTCATTTGCATTCTCCTTTATGTCTTAGTTAGATTATTCTAACTATTGTAAATATACCGCCAAAGTTAGTCTTTGTCAACTTATTTTTAAAAAATTTTCCTTGCGGACTTTTACTGATAAAATCCTATCATTAAGGACACAATATTCCTTATAACAAACACTCTGTCAGACATCCGACTACCAGTTCTCACCATTTAACCGAATCAAGTAAGTCCTCTGCAGGGTTGCAAATATCTCCTACACCTGCAGCGTAAAAATACTCATTTACATCCAGCTCATAAAATGAAAATATTTCAGGATAATCATATCCAAACCTCTTGACAAACTTCCCTCTGCCATGTATTATAATATCAGTAATAATTACTATTACTGAAAGGGGGGGAAACATTATGGCAGCACTTAAATACAGCCGTCAGCGAGAATCCATCAAGGAATTTCTGAGATCCAGAACAGATCATCCAACGGCAGATACAGTATACGAGAATCTTCGACAGATCTACCGAATATCAGTCTCGGAACTGTCTACCGTAATCTTTCTCTTCTCAGTGACGATCGGATCGGAGATCCGGAAGCTGACCATTTCGGAAGCGCGGATCGCTACGATGG
>ENA-OQMZ01000459-OQMZ01000459.1-human-gut-metagenome-genome-assembly--contig:-NODE-459-length-17560-cov-4.501692_pt1 | contig 17560 bp, 22 predicted proteins | sample MGYA00242621_ERZ504862 | MGnify/ENA primary metagenome ERZ504862 (study PRJEB26092, sample SAMD00036393) | human gut metagenome | host: Homo sapiens | study: EMG produced TPA metagenomics assembly of... | reverse complement strand
TGGTCAAAATGCTCTTTAACGCGGGGAACGGAGATGCCGATGATCACCTGGGCGGTCTTGCCCGTAATCGATGAGGCCCTTGGCGCCCACCGCGACAACGACGCGTTATCTGGCAACGATGGAAGGGTCTGCGACCTCGACGCGCAGGCGCGTGGCGCAGTTGGTTGCGCCCACAATGTTGGAGACGCCGCCAGAAGCATCACAACCTGCTCGGCGAGCAGATGATCTTGTGATGCCTGGCCGCCGGAAGCGCTGTTTTCGGATGAGCGCCTTTCGTCAACGTCGTCTCCCGTCAAGCGCGAGAGCGCAGTGTTGCTGGCGATATGGTCCTCGCGTCCTGGGGTTTTAAGGTCAAAGGTCAGAATAAGACCTCGAAAACTCAGAAAGAAGATGGCGCTAAAGATGAGTCCGATTCCGAGCGCCAAAAGATAGGAACCGGCATGTGTCCGCATGAGCGGGATAAAGTTGAAGGCAGCCATTTCCATAAAGCCACCCGAGAAGATGCCGACGACGCCAAAGAAGTTCATAGCCATGGCGAGGCAAGACGAGAGGACGGCGTAGAGCAAAAAGAGCCCGGGGTGGGTGAACATAAAGAGAAATTCGAGCGGTTCGGTGACGCCGCAGACCACTGAGGCAACAATGGCGGGAACCAGGATGACCTTGAGGCCAGCGCGGCGCTCGGGCTTTGCGGTGGAGTAGAACGCAGCCGCGATGGCGGGAAGGCCAAAGAGCTTGACCCAGCCGGTGGCGGTGAAACCGGCCCACGGCGCAAGCTCATTAAGGGGGCGCGTGCTGTGGGAGAGGATGGGCAACAAATTGGTCCACGTGGCGTAGATGCCGTCGTTAATGACCAGGTTGTCGTAGTAGATCGGCATGTAGAGCAGGTGGTGCAGCCCCATGGGCTCGAGTGCTCGTTCTAAAAAGACAAAGATGCCCACGCCGAAGGGGCCGACGCCCGCAAATGCATGGCGCAGCGTCTCAGTCACTGCGTATACGGAAGGCACGATGGCGGCCGAAACGACGGCAAGGGCGAACACGGCAAAAAAGCTGATGAGGTAGACCAGCGAGGAACCCGAGAAGGTGCCGAGCCAATCGGGAACCTTGGCATCGTAGAAGCGTTCATGGATGGCGACGACGGTTGCCGATACCGCTAGCGGGCCGATAATGCCGGTGTCGAGGGTCTTGATGCCGTCGATGATGGTAATGCCGCTGGCGGGGGTCAAAGACGACGGGTACTTAAGTCCAAGGTTGTCTCCGCTCAGCTTGATGATCTCGCTCAAAAAGAAGCAATAGGCAAAATAGGCCACGAGCGCCTCGAGGCAACAACGTGCCGGTTGCTTTTGGGCAAGGCCGATGGGCAGCGCTACGGCAAAAAGGAGCGGAAGTCGTTTAAAGACCGTCCACGAGCCGCGCTGGATGATAGTCCAAAAAACGTACCAAGGGTTCCGTATACGGCGAGGTCGCCGACGATATCCGCAGACGTTGCGAGGGCGGAGACGCGACCACAAGACCCGATATGGAAAACAACATGGCGGGCGCGAACATTGCCCCGCCAAAGCGTTGGATTTTTTGCAGCATGTTCTGCCTCCCGAATATCGAGGCGCGTTGCGCGTGGTGAAACGTTTAAACAATGGATTCATTGTAGAGGACCAGACGATTGTCGTACCGGCAGTTTTGAGCGAAACCGGTTTGGGTGCGACAGAAACCGTCAACGGTTAAATCTTGTCGCTTTGCCGATAATCGGTTTAAACAACTTTAAGAAATGCTATCGTGCCTAGCCATACATATTCATTAGAGGTGAAGTCATGCCAAAAGCGATTTACGAAGGAATCTACCGCGAGATCCGTTCGCGCATCATTAACGGGACCTATGCGTTTCAGGAGATGCTGCCAACCGAAGCCGAGCTGACCGCGGAATTTGGCTGCACGCGCAATACCGTCCGCCGCGCTTTGAGCATGCTGGCAGACGAGATGTTTGTGCAGCCCATACACGGCAAGGGCGTGCGCGTTATTTGGCTCAAGGGCGAAACCGACATGCTGGGCGCACTCGAGGAAGTCGAGTCGTTTGGCGAATTTGCAAAGCGCAACAATGCCGTCGCATCGACCGAGGTCAAGTCTTTTGAACATTTGATTTGCACTGAGCAACTCTCTCGTCGCCTGGGCTTTAAGGTGGGCGAGGAGTTGATTCGCGTGGTGCGTGTCCGAAGCCTTAACGGCAATGCACGCCAAGTAGACCATGGTTACTTTTTGGAGTCGATCGCCAAGGGCCTGACGCCCGAGATCGCCGCAAAGTCAATTTACGACTATCTGGAGCATAAACGCGGCGTCAAGGTGATGGCGAGTCGCCGTACAGTGAGCGTCGAGCTCGCCAACGATGAGGACTGCAGCTATCTTGACCTTGGCAAATACAACTGTGTTGCCGTCATGGAGAGCCAGTCGTACACCTCGGACGGCATCTTGTTTGAGGTCACGCATGCCCGCACGCATCCCGAGATCTTCCACTACCGTGTCAACTCCAAGCGATAGCCGGCTAGCTCGCAGCCTGACGAGACTCATGCCTCAAAGCGAAAACGCCCGGTCAAACCGACGATGCATCGGCTTGACCGGGCGTTTTCTCTGCATTCGGTAACAAATAATTGTTTATACAAAACTTGTCAAGTATCAAGTTGAAATTACCGTTCACCGAAGTTTTTCTACCGCTCTAGTAATACTTGTTCAAACAACTAGCCAAATAGCGTATTGTACAAATCAGCAAAAGGGGCAATGTCCCCGAGCCAATCTCCGAAGGCGGCGGCAAAGGGTGCCGCCACGGTGTGAAAGGGTGGATTGTAATGAAGAACGAAATGAGCAGAAGGCAGTTCCTGGGCTTTGCTGGTTCCGCGGCTGCGGTTCTTGGTCTGGGTCTCGTGGGCTGCGGTGGCTCCGCCGGCTCCGGCTCCTCTGCTTCTGGTGACGCTGCCGAGGTCTACTTCCTCCAATTCAAGCCCGAGGTCGACAAGGAGTGGAAGGAGATCGCCAAGGCGTACAAGGAGGAGAAGGGCGTCGAGGTCAAGATCGTGACCGCTGCCTCCAACACCTACGAGGAGAAGCTCAAGTCCGAGATGTCCAAGAGCTCCGCTCCGACCCTGTTCCAGGTCAACGGCCCCACCGGTCTTAAGAACTGGAAGGATTACTGCGCCGACCTGTCCGATACCAAGCTCCGCGGTGAGCTCATTGACGACTCCCTGGCTCTGCAGTCCGATGGCAAGGATCTGGGTATCGACTGGGTCCAGGAGAGCTACGGCATCATCTACAACAAGCAGCTGCTCGAGAAGGCTGGCTACAAGGCCGAGGACATCAACTCCTTCGACAAACTGAAGGCTTGTGCCGACGACATCCAGGCCCGCAAGGACGAGCTTGGTGTTGAGGGTGCCTTTACTTCCGCCGGCATGGACGACTCCTCCAGCTGGCGCTACACCACCCACCTCGCCAACCTGCCGCTCTACTTCGAGTTCGAGAAGGAGCACAACCAGGAGGCCGACGAGATCAAGGGCGAGTTCCTCGACAACTACAAGCAGATCTTCGACCTGTACATCACCGACTCCACCTGCGATCCTTCGCAGCTCGCTTCCAAGACCGGTGACGACGCCACCAACGAGTTCGCAACCGGCAAGGCCGTCTTCTACCAGAACGGCTCTTGGGCCTACTCCGACCTCATCAAGGCCGGCATGACCGACGACCAGATTGGCATGATGCCATCTACATCGGCGTTGACGGCGAGGAGAACCAGGGGCTGTGCTCCGGCGGCGAGAACTACTGGTGCGTCAGCTCCCAGGCTTCCGAGGATGCCCAGAAGGCCACCGAGGACTTCATGTATTGGTGCGTCACCTCTGACACCGCCACCAGCATCATCGCTGACAAGATGGGTCTGACCGCCCCGTTCAAGAGCGCCAAGGAGACCACCAACGTCTTCTCGCAGCAGGCCGTTGCCATGGCCAAGGACGGCAAGAAGACCGTCGCTTGGGACTTCGTCTACATCCCCTCTGAGGAGTGGAAGAAGAACCTCAAGCAGGCTCTCATTGCTTATGCTGCCGACAACACCAAGTGGGACGGCGTCAAGAACGCCTTCGTCGATGGCTGGAAGACCGAGAAGGCTGCTTCCGAGTAAGCAGTTGCTGCCCAAGCTATCTGATTAGCGACAGGGGGCGGGCAGACGTTGGTTTCGCCCGCCCCCTGCATATTGAAAGGACCTTTTATGGGCAAAGCACTCAAGCGCTGGTGGCCGCTCTTTATGCTGCCCACGTGCCTGGCGTTTATGATCGGGTTCGTGATCCCTTTTATCCAGGCTTCTATCTCTCGTTCTGCCAGTTTATTACCATTAACAACGCGCACTTTGTCGGTATCGCGAACTACGTGCGCGCGCTGTCCGATCCGCAGTTTGCCACGTCGTTCTTCTTTACCGTGGCGTTTGCCTTCCTGTCGACGGTGCTCATCAACGTGATCGCCCTGGCAATTGCGCAGGCGCTCACCCGCAAGGCGCTCAAAGGCACCAACATCTTCCGTACGATCTTCTTTATGCCTAACCTGATCGGCGGCATCGTGTTGGGCTACATCTGGCAGATCCTGATCAACTGCCTGCTCTCCAACGTGGGCGCCCAGCTCATTGCCCTTAACTCCGCTGCCGGCTTCTGGGGCCTTATCATCTGACCCTGTGGCAGCAGGTCGGCTACATGATGATCATCTACATCGCTGGTCTGCAGTCCATTCCGTCCGACTACATCGAGGCCGCCAAGGTCGACGGTGCCACGGCATGGCAGACGTTTTGGAAGGTTAAGATCCCTAACCTGATGCCGACCATCACCATCTGCCTGTTCCTGTCCATCACCAACGGCTTTAAGCTGTTCGACCAGAACCTCGCCCTTACCGGCGGCGCCCCCGCGCACTCCACCGAGATGCTCGCCCTGAACATCTACAACACGTTCTATTCGCGTGCCGGTATCGCATGGCAGGGCATCGGTCAGGCCAAGGCGGTTATCTTCTGCATCCTGGTCGTAGCCATCTCCATGATTCAGCTTAAGGCCACGAGGTCCAAGGAGGTGCAGCAGTAATGAAACGCGATAAGGTTATCAACCGCGCGCTCTCGATTTTCTTTACGATCCTGTCGCTCGCGTGGATCTACCCCGTGTTTATGATTGCGCTCAATTCCTTTAAGAAAGCGACCGCAATCAGCACCACCACGGCGTTCGATCTGCTCACGCCCGAGACGTTCAACGGCCTTGCAAACTACGTGCACGCCCTTAACGAGCAGGGCTTTGCCTCGGCATTTATGTACTCGCTCATCATCACGGTCACGTCGGTCGTGCTGATCTTGGTGTGCTGCTCCATGTGCGCTTGGTACGTGGTTCGCGTCAACAGCAAGATCTCGAACTTCTTCTATTACCTGTTCGTGTTCTCGATGGTCGTACCGTTCCAGATGCTCATGTTCACGCTGTCCAATTTGGCGGACCGCATTGCTTTAACACGCCGTTCAACATCTGCTTTATCTATCTGGCTTTGGCGCGGGCCTGGCGGTCTTTATGTTCGCCGGCTTTGTAAAGAACATCCCGCTCGAGATCGAAGAGGCGGCCATGATTGATGGCTGCAACCCGGTCCAGGTGTTCTTTAAAATCGTCCTTCCCATCATGAAGCCCACCTATCTTTCGGTCGGCATTCTCGAGACCATGTGGGTCTGGAACGACTACCTGCTGCCCTACCTCACCCTCGACTCCACCAAGTACAAGACCATTCCTATCTTGATCCAGTACTTCCGCGGCGGCTATGGCCACGTCGAGCTCGGCCCCATGATGGCCTGCATCATGATGGTCGTTATCCCCATCGTCATCATGTACATCCTCTGCCAGAAGTACATCATCGACGGCGTGGTGCAGGTGCCGTCAAGCTGATGCCGTAACTGTTTTGCAAGTTTCTGCGGCGCCCCTCAGCGCGGCGCCGCACATCGAAAGGTAAAGACATGGCCGAGATCGTTCTCAAACATGTTCAGAAGGTGTATCCCAACACCGAGTCCAAAAAGAAGGGCTTCTTTGGCAAAAAGAAGAAGACCGAGGAGAAGAAGCATAACCTTAAGGTTACCGAGGATGGCGTGCTCGCTGTAGAGGACTTCAACCTCACCGTTCACGACCAGGAGTTCGTCGTTCTCGTTGGTCCCTCTGGCTGCGGTAAGTCCACGACGATGCGCATGGTTGCCGGCCTGGAGGACATTACCTCGGGCGATGTGCTCATCGACGGCAAGCGCGTCAACGACGTGCGCCCAAGGACCGCGACATCGCCATGGTGTTCCAGAGCTACGCTCTGTACCCCAACATGACGGTGTACGAGAACATGGCGTTTACGCTTGAGCTCAAGAAGGTCCCCAAAGACGAGATCGACCGCAAGGTTCGCTCCGCTGCCGAGATCTTGGGTATCACCGAGTACCTCGACCGCAAGCCTAAGGCGCTCTCGGGCGGCCAGCGCCAGCGCGTCGCCATCGGCCGCGCCATCGTGCGTGACCCCAAGGTCTTCCTGATGGACGAGCCGCTGTCCAACCTGGATGCCAAGCTTCGTAACCAGATGCGTGCCGAGCTCATCAAGCTGCGCCACGAGATCAAGGGTACGTTCATCTATGTTACTCACGACCAGACCGAAGCCATGACCCTCGGCGACCGTATCGTGGTCATGAAGGACGGCGTTGTCCAGCAGATCGCCACGCCGCAGGAGGTCTTCAACCATCCCGCGAACATCTTCGTCGCCGGCTTCATCGGCGTGCCGCAGATGAACTTCTTCGATGCCCAGCTGGTGCGCTCGGGCGACGGCTTTACCGTCAAGACCGAGGATATGAACGTGGCACTCGCCCCCGAGACTTGCGCTCAGCTTGCCCTCAACTGGGATGGCGGCGACGTGAAGGAGATTACGGCCGGCGTGCGCCCCGAGCAGATTCTGCTTGCCGACAAGGACGAGGAGGGTGCGCTTCAGGCACCGTCGAGGTGACCGAGCTCATGGGTTCGACCGAGCATGTCCACGTGACCGCTCCCGATGGCCAGTTCGTCCTGATTATCCCCGTCGTCGACCTCGAGGCCAAGGGTGCGCTCAAGGCTGGCGACACCATCTGGTTCAAGTTCGAGAAGAACGCGACCCACCTCTTCGATAAGGTGTCTGGCAAGAACCTTATCTAGCCCGATCCAATCAGCCCTCCTTTTGGGCGACTGCGGCTTTGCCATCCTTTTGCCGTGGTCACATATAAGGCTCCCCTCCGTCACTGGGCGAGAGGGGAGCCTTTCTTTGTGTTGGGGCCGTTCATCTGCCAGTTTGTCTTGATCTGTAACAGGAGGAGGGCCAAATTGGGTCTAGATGTTACAGATTGAGACAGCATCGAGCTGCCTATCCTTTCATCTCGATCTGTAACACGGGAGGCTGATTTCGGCAGCTACCTGTTACAGAACGAGATTGTATTAGCCGGCTTATCCTTTTGTCTCGATCTGTAACAGTAAGGGCGGATTTCAGACGTTAGATGTTACAGATTGAGATAAACCCTAGGGAAAGGACCGGTTTGTCTTGATCTGTAACAGGTAGGGCCGTTTTGGCCGAGTAGGTGTTACAGATTGAGACGATTTTGTCGAGGCGGGCCACGGGCAACACGCGGGCAAAAAAGCGGAGCCGCGTTGCCGCGACTCCGCTTTCAAGAGGATGGGTAAAGGAAACGAAATTAGCTCAGGTGCCAAATCTCGTCGTTGTACTGGGAGATCGTGCGGTCAGACGAGAAGGTGCCGGCGTTGGCGATGTTGATCAGCGCCTTGCGCATCCAAGCGTCCTGGTCCTCGTAGTCTGCCAGCACGCGCTCCTTGGTCTGGATGTACTCCTCAATGTCGAGCAGGGCCATAAACCAGTCCTTGCCCTTGATGTCGTCGTGCAGACGCTGCAGGCGCTCGGCGTTGCCGGTCGCCATAAAGGCGGGTTGGTGATGAAGTCCACCAGCAGCTTGATGCCGGGCTTGCGATAGAGCGCGCCGGCGTCATAGCTGCCGTCGGCGTAGAGCTGCTCGACCTGCTTGGAAGAGGCACCAAAGGTGTAGATGTTCTCGTCGCCCACGAGCTCGGCAATCTCCACGTTGGCGCCGTCGAGTGTGCACAGGGTCAAAGCGCCGTTGAGCATGAACTTCATGTTAGAGGTGCCGCTCGCCTCCTTGGAGGCCAGGCTGATCTGCTCGGAGATGTCGGCAGCGGGAATCACGCGCTCGGCGGCGGTGACGTTGTAGTTCTCGATCATGACGACCTGCAGGTAGGGGGCCACGTCGGGGTCGTTGGCGATCCACTGGGAAAGCGTCAGGATTAGGTGGATGATATCCTGGGCGATGGTATAGGCAGGTGCCGCCTTGCCGCCAAAGATGATGGTGACGGGGTGCTCGGGCTTGTTACCGTTCTTGATGTCGAGGTACTTCCAGATGATGTAGAGCGCGAGCATCTGCTGGCGCTTGTACTCGTGGATGCGCTTGACCTGGACGTCGATGATGGCGTTGGATGGAATCGTCACGCCCTGCTCGAGCGCCATGAACTGGCGCATGATGGTCTTGGCCTCGGCCTTGGTGGCGGCCAGGCGCTCAAGAACATCCTTGTCGTTAGCGAATTCGGCGAGCTTGCTCAGGTCGCCGGTGCTGCGCCAATCGGTGCCGATCACATCGTCGAGCAGGCTGGCAAGCGCAGGGTTGGCTCCCTGGATCCAACGGCGGAAGGTGATGCCGTTGGTCTTGTTGGAGAACTTCTCGGGATAGATCTCGTAGAACGGGTGAAGCTCGGTGTCCTCCAGAATCTTGGTGTGGAGTGCGGCGACGCCATTAATGGAGAAGCAAAGTGGATGTCCATGTGGGCCATGTGGACGGTGTCGTGCTCGTCGATGATGGCGACGCGCGGGTCGTCGTGCTCGGCCTTGGCAACCTCGTCGAGCTTGACGATGATGTCGGCGATGGCGGGCGAGACTTCTGCAGGCTGGCGAGCGGCCACTTCTCGAGCGCCTCGGCAAGGATCGTGTGGTTGGTGTAGGCGACCATGGAGCGCACGATGGTAACGGCCTCGTCAAACTCGATGTCGTGCTCGGTGGTGAGCAGGCGGATGAGCTCGGGAATGACCATGGTGGGGTGCGTGTCGTTGATCTGGACCACGGCGTAGTCGGCCAGATCGTGCAGGTTGCTGCCGCGCTCGACGGCTCATCGATCAGGAGCTGGGCGGCGTTGCTCACCATGAAGTACTCCTGGTAGATGCGAAGCAGGCGGCCCTGCTCATCGGAATCATCCGGATAGAGGAACAAGGTGAGGTTCTTGGCGATCTTCGTCTTGTCGAAGTCGATGGAGCTGCCGGGGACCAGGCCGTCGTCGACACTTGCCAGGTCGAACAGACGCAGGCGGTTCTTGGTGGGCTGGTCGTAACCGGGCACATCGATGTTGACGAGCTTGGAGGTAACGGCAAAATCGCCAAACTCGACGGTGTAGGAGCGGTCGTCATCGATCAGGATGTCCTGCTCGCTAAGCCACTCATCGGGGACGGCCTTTTGCTGGTTGTCGGTAAAACGCTGACGGAACAGACCGTAATGGTAATTGAGGCCCACACCGTCGCCGGTAAGGCCCAGCGTGGCAATGGAATCCAGGAAGCACGCGGCCAGACGGCCCAGGCCGCCGTTGCCCAGCGACGGTTCGACCTCAAACTCCTCAATCTTGTTGAGGTCGTGGCCGGCAGCGGTGAGCTGGTCTTTAACCTCGGCATAGATGCAAGGTCGATCATGTTGTTGATCAGCAGTTTTCCAATCAAAAACTCAGCAGAGATGTAGTAGAGCTTTTTCTTGCCATTGTTGAGTGGGCAGGCAGCAGAGCGCTCCTGCACGAGCTTGACCAGCAGTTTGTAAATGCGGCGGTCATCGAGTTGCTCGAGCGAAGTTCCAAAGGACTGCTCGGCAAGATCCGCAAGATTGATACAGGGCATGTTTCCTCCTGTGGCGAGTTGACGACATGTCAGAAATTCAAAAGAAGCCCGCGCGAGGGGATTGGAGTGGCCTCGCGCGGGAAAAGCGGTCGCGTCCGCACGGTGGGGTGGGGTCGGGCGCGGTGGCTCCTATTGAGGAAGCTCGATTTCGGCTTCCGATGGGATGCGGAAGTAGGTCTCGGTCCAGCCGGTGAGCTTGTGCTCGAGCTCGCGGGTGATGGCGCCATCGAGCATGCGCCAGGTCCAGTTTCCGCCCAGGGTGGCGGGGGTGTTAATGCGCGCCTCGTTGCCCAGATTGAGCAGGTCCTGCATGGTGTAGATGCAGGTATCGCTCACGCTGGCGGCGATGGTGCGATTGAGTGCATCTGCCATGGGTTCGCCGGTCTGCTGATGGGTGTACAGGGCTGCCTGCTCGCGCTGACGCGGGGTGGCCGTTCCCTCAAACCAACCGCGCGCCGTTTCGTTGTCGTGGGTGCCCACATAGGCGACGGTGTTGGCGATGTAGTTATGCGGCAGGTAGTACGAGTTGGTGCCCTCAAAGGCAAACTGCAGGATCTTCATGCCGGGGAAGCCCGAGTTGTCGCGCATGTCGATGACGCCGGGGGTGAGGAAGCCAGGTCCTCGGCGATGATGGGCAGCGTGCCGAGCTTTTCCTCGAGTGTCTTGAAGAACTTGAGGCCGGGACCCTGCGTCCACGAACCGTAGGACGAATCGGGTGAGGAGAACGGCACCTCCCAATAGGCCTCGAAGCCGCGGAAGTGATCCAGGCGGATGACATCGTACATGTTGAGGGCGGCGCGGATGCGGCCCTCCCACCAGGAGAAACCGTCGGCTTCCATGGCGTCCCAGTCGTAGATGGGACTTCCCCAGTACTGGCCGGTGGCCGAGAACTGGTCGGGCGGCGTGCCGGCGACACTTACGGGATTGCCGGCGGCGTCGATCTTAAAGAGCTCGGGCGTGGCCACATCTCGACGGAGTCGCGCGAGACATAGATGGGCAGGTCGCCGATGATGAGGATGTCGCGCTCGTTGGCATAGGCCTTGAGGCGACTCCACTGACGATCGAAGAAGTACTGCGTCATCTGGTGGTAGAGCATGCGCGCGGGATGGGCGGCGCAGACCTTGGCAGAAGCCTCGCCGCGGGTACGGAGCTCCTCGGGCCACTCCCAAAATGCCTTGAGACCGCACTCCTCCTTGACGGTCATGAACTCGCAGTAGGGGATGAGCCAGTCTTTGTTGGTTTGGACAAAGTCGTCGAAGTCGGCCGGCTTGTCGGCGGCAAAGCGTTCGGCGGCGCGGTCGAGAATCTGACGACGGCCACCAAAGATGGCGCCATAGTCAACATTGCTGGGGTCGGAGCCCAGGTACACGCCGTCGATATCTCGCTGCTCCAGATAGCCGGCCTCGATAAGCTCGGCAAAGTCAATGAAATTGGGGTTGCCGCACGGGCCGAGAACGACTGATAGGGCGAGTCGCCATAGCTCGTCGTCGTAAGGGGCAGAATCTGCCAGTAGTGTTGTTTACACGAGGCGAGGAAATCGACGAAGTCGTAGGCATTCCAGCCAAAGCCGCCGATTCCATAAGGGCCGGGCAGAGATGAGACGGGCATGAGGACACCGCTTGCACGCTCCATGAATGCGCTCACCAACCTTTTTGTTGTGGGGTCGGCTTGCCGATGGAAGAACAGTCCGCCCCCGGTGTTCTGATTCGATGTACCTATTGTAGAACATGTTGTTTAAACATGTACAGGCAAGATAAAAAAGTTGGAAGTATTTCGGTGAATGGTTGCATGCCATGAAAAAGGCCCCGGTCTCACATTGGAGACCGGGGCCAAAAAATCTATCGCGGGGGAGTGGCTACTCGGCGTCGGCGAAGCCGTTGGGATTATGCTCTGCCAATTCCAGCTGTCGCGGCACATGTCCGCGATGTCGTACTGAGCCTTCCAGCCCATCATACGCTCGGCCTTGGAGGCATCGCACCAGTTGGCGGCGATGTCGCCGGCGCGGCGCTCGCGGATCACATAGGGCAGCTCCTTGCCGCAGGCTTGGAGAAGGCGGCGACGACCTCGAGCACCGAGGTACCGGTGCCAGTGCCCAGGTTAAAGATCTCGACGCCGGTCTTGCCGTTCATCCAGTTGAGGGCGGCAACGTGGCCCGAGGCCAGGTCGCAAACGTGGATGTAGTCGCGCACGCCGGTGCGTCGGGGGTGGGGTAGTCGTTGCCAAAGACCTGAACGGCCTCGAGCTTGCCCACGGCGACCTGGGCGACGTAGGGCACCAGGTTGTTGGGGATACCCTTGGGGTCCTCGCCGATCAGGCCCGACGGATGGGCGCCGATGGGGTTGAAGTAACGGAGCAGCACAACGGTCCCACTCGGGGTCGGCGGTGTGGACGTCCATGAGGATCTGCTCAATCATCCACTTGGTCCAACCATAGGGGTTGTCGCGGGCTTCTTGGGGTCCTCCTCGGTGACGGGCGGGTTGTCGGGATCGCCGTAGACGGTCGAGGAGCTCGAGAAGATGATGGACTTGCAGCCGTGGTTGCGCATGACGTCGATGAGCAACAGGGTGTTCTCGATATTGTTGTGGTAGTACTCGACGGGCTTGCTCACCGACTCGCCAACGGCCTTAAAGCCGGCGAAGTGGATGACGCGGTCGATCTGGTGGGTATCGAAGATCTTGTTCATCGCATCGCGGTCGAGCACGTTGGCTCGTAGAAGGTGAGGTTCTTGGCGGCCTCGTCGCCCACGATGGTCTTGACGCGGTCGATGGCAACGGCGCTGGAGTTGGAGAGGTCATCGACGACGACAACCTGGTAGCCACCCTCGAGCAGCTGAACGACGGTGTGCGAGCCGATAAAGCCGGCGCCGCCGGTAACGAGGACGCAGGTGTCTTTGGGGTCGAGTGCTTTGGACATGTAGTCTCCTATCGAATCAGGAACACTTCTTGAGGGGAGTATAGCGCAGCTGGGGGGGGGGCCAAAAGGTGCAGGGCAGGAAAAGCAGATGAACATGCTAACGTACTCATTGAAATGTTTGGCGTGGGCATACCCTCGACCTTGACGTTTGCATATGAGCCGCCGACCATACGGTTTGCTGCCGTTCGTGGAAATCGTTGGGATGCGCCGGATGTACGCTAATATGTATGAGTTGAGCGACATATAAATAAACATGTAACGGAGTAGATATGTCACCAAACAGCGATTCCATCCTTTCCCAGGAGCTTTCGCGTCGCACTGCCCTCAAGGCCCTGTTCGGCGCAGCTTCTGCAGCCGTTCTTTTTGGTCTGCCCGCTCGCGCCCATGCTGCGGAGGCCACCAAGGAAACCACCGACAAGCTCAATGCGGCCCAGGCTCAGCTTGACGAGGTCCAGGCCCAGCTCGACAGCATCGCAAATGAATACGCGGCGCTGGCCAACAAGAACGCCCAGACCCTCAACGATATCGAGGGCGTACAGGGCCAGATTGACAGCACGCAGGCGCAGATTGACGAAAAGAAGGCCGAGCTCAAAAAGAAGCGCGGCGATCTTTCCGATCGCGTTTCCGCCAGCTATAAGTCGGGCGGCACCAACATCCTGTCGCTGCTGCTCGCCTCGGGCTCGTTTGAGGAGCTCGTCGCCAATGCGCACTATGTTGAGAAGATCAACAAGAGCGACCGCGACGCCATCGAGGACATTCAGACCATCCAGGAAGAGCTCGATGCGCAAAAGACCGAGCTTGAGTCGCAGAAGGCCGACTTGGAGAAGCTCAAGGATCAGCAGACTGCCAGATGCAGGACATGCAGGCCAAGCAGCAAGAAGTCCAGACCGTGCTGAGCGGTCTTTCCGACGACGTCAAGGAGCTCATGGCTCAGCGTGATTCCGAGATTCTCGCTGCCGCCCAGGCCGAGGAGGCTGCCAGGAAGGCCGCCGCTGCTGCCGCGGCCGCCGCGAACAAGAACAATTCCTACTCGGGTGGTTCGAGCTCGGGTGGTGGATCGTATGCGCCCGGAACTCCGCAGCAGAATGCCGGCTCGGGCAAGCAGCAGGCCGTCGTCAACGCGTGCTACTCCACGCCTTCGCCGGGTCAGAACTGGTGCGCGGCGTGGGTTACCAATGTCTTCCGTAACGCCGGCGTTGGCTACTTTGGCGGTAACGCGTGCGATATGTTTAACGCCTGGTGCTATAGCTCCGACCGCTCGGCGCTGCAGGTGGGTATGATTGTTGCCGACTCATCGCATAGCGGCACCGGCATACCGGGCCTGATCTATGGCCACGTGGCATCTACGTTGGCGGCGGCATCGTTATGAGTAACGAGGGCGCCATCACGTCGAGGTCGCTTGACTCGTTCATTGGGTTCTACGGCACTGGCTCTGGCGTGCGTTGGGGCTGGCTCGGCGGTATTGCGCTGTCGTAACTGCGGCTTGAAGCTGGTTGGTCCGGGACTGCGGGCGAGGCATAAGGTTGCCTGCTCTACAGTCCTGCGCAAGACGAAGGCCACATTAAGTGGCCTTCTTTGCGTGCGGAACTCGCGACCAACCTTATGCCTCGCCCGCAGTCCCGGACCTTCCGGGTTCAAAGCGCGATACACCGGACTGGTTGTCTGATATAAAGATGGCGAAGGCCCCTTTCGGGGCCTTCTTTTTAAATAAAATTATCGACTCCGTGGACTTCGGTTTTGGAATTTGGAGCCGACGGCTCATCAAAGTGGAAAATGAAATATAACCTAGCTGCAATAATCGCCTTGTTGCGAACTCGAACTGATCATGTAGATCTAAAATAGTCGCAATATACAATTGTCGTGTGGTGCGTTGGGTTGGAGCTGCTGCGGGTCCTATATGGATTGCGGTCTTGCGCCCCGATGTTCAAACAGGTTTCTCTCTAGACGGGAAGTTGCTCATGGACACCATATATGACGGAGACGACTGGGTCGATCATTATAGTTGGCGACTAGTCGGCTCGGATGACAATGGGGATGTGGTGTTTGATGGACTATGTCCAAAGCATCTCCATCCTTTTGTCTCGTCGTTAATTGAGAGTTCCGCTCGTGTTGCCCCCTACAGCTCGGCGTCGCTTCATGATACGGACGTTTTGAAGACCATAAAGGAATCAATTGACGAGGGCATGATGAGTAGCTTGCTGTTTTCTCGGCTTGTGGGGCTAGATGAGATTGGCTCGAAACGACTGCTTGCGGGCGAAAAGGTGGAACTCACTTATCGGTCGATGATTTCAATCCTGCGGATGGCCGATGTTCTTCGCAAATAAATGAAAACGGGACAAGTGAGCTACATCACTTGTCCCGTTATTAATTAAAGTGGACCGCGGCGAGCGGGCTATTAAAATTCGCCTACTCGGTGGACTTCGGGTTCTAGGTCTACGTCGAACTGCTCTTTGACTTTGGCTTGGATGTCGCGGATGAGTTCGTCGACGTCGGCGGCGGTGGCGTGGTCGGCGTTGACGATGAAGCCGCAGTGCTTCTCGCTCACCTGCGCGCCGCCGACAGCATGGCCGCGCAGGCCGGCATCATGATGAGCTTGCCGGCAAAGTAGCCTCGGGGCGCTTGAAGGTGGAGCCGGCACTCGGCATGTCGAGCGGCTGCTTGTCCTCGCGGCGCTGGCGGTAGCCGTCCATGTCGGCCTTGATCATCGCGCGTTGCCCGGTGCGAGGTTGAAGGTGGCAGAAAGAACGATAAAGCCGTCGTCGGCGATGCGGCTCTTGCGATAGCCCAGGTTGAGCTCATCGACATCGAACTCGATGATGTTGCCGCTGCCGCGGGTGCGTCGTCGAGCATGCGAGCGGGTTTGTAGACGCGCACGGACCCCAGCACATCGGCCATGCAGCACCGTAGCGCCGGCGTTCATGTAGCAGGCGCCGCCGACCGATCCGGGGATGCCCGAGATGGGCTCCATGCCGGTGAGACCGGCCTCGGCTGCCGCAGCGGCGACATCGGAAAGCAAGGCGCCGGCTGCCGCCGTGACGTGCGTGCCGTCGACCGTAATGTCGGAGAGTCCCTCGCCCAGCGCCACGACGACGCCACGGATGCCCTTGTCGCCGACGAGCAGGTCGGAGCCGTTGCCCACGATGGTGAGGGGCAGATCGCAGCGATAGCAGGTATCGAGCGTGGCGACGAGGCCCTGCTCGGTATCGGGCGTGACAAAGACGTCGGCCGGGCCGCCGATCTTAAACGTGGTGTGCTCGCGCATGGGCTCGCTCATCAGCACGTTGTCCTCGCCGGCAACGCCAGCAAGCGCGCACAGCAGGTCCTCGTTAAAAAAGTCGTTCTCGTGCATACGAATATCCGCCTTTTGGTGGTCGTTGTCATCAATCGATTGCAATATACCCCACCCGGACGGATTTGGTGCGCTGGCGGCGATAAAACAGCCGTCCACCGGATTGGTAAAGTGTTTATCACCGAGGTAGAGGGGCGGTCGCTATACTTTCAAGAGATTGCGCGTAAACCTGGAAGGAGCGAGATGGCCAACAAAGTCACCCTCAAGCAGATCGCCCAGGAGGTGGGGCTTTCCCCCTCGTCGGTCTCGCTTGTTCTCAATAATCGGCCCTGTCGCATCTCGGAAGAAAACCGCAAGCTCATCAAGGAGGTCGCGGCGCGCAACCACTATGTTCCTAACCAGATTGCGCGTAGTCTGGTCATGCGCGAGTCGCGCACGCTGGGCCTTATCGTCCCTAACATCGAGAGCCGCTTTTTTGCCTCGCTCGCCGGGAGCTTGGAAAAGCGCTGTCGCGAGGACGGCTATGCGCTCTTCATTACCAACTCGGGCGGAAGCGCCGATGACGATCTGGAGCTGCTGCGCCAGCTGGTGACGCGCGGCGTTGATGGCGTCTTCCTGGTCGTGGGCGACGAGTTCTCCGACGACCGCGCCCTGCGCGAAGAAGTCAGCCACCTGCCCATCCCGGCCGTAATGGTCGACCGTGCCATTGAGGGACTCGAGTGCGACAAGGTGATGTTCGACCACGAGATGGGCGGCTATATGGCTACCCGCTATCTGATCGAGCAAGGCCACCGCCGCATTGCCTGCCTGGTTAACGCGCGCCGCTCCAATACGGGTCGCAAACGACTTGCCGGCTATGAGCGCGCACTGCGCGAGGTTGGCCTGCCCATCGACGCCCGTCTGGAGTTCGAGAGCGAGTATTACATTCCGAGCGCATACGAGGCCTCGGAGGCGGTGCTTGCAACCGATGCCACCGCCGTGTTCGCAAGCTCGGACAACATTGCCCTCGGTCTGCTCAAGCGCTTGCACGAGATGGGGAAGAGCATCCCGGGCGACATCTCTGTGGTGAGTTACGACAACTCGGCGGCTGACGTTCTCTTTGAGCCGGCGCTGACCGCGATTGAGCAGGATCCCGGTGTTCTTGCGGAGCATGCTTTTGGCTGCATGTCCAAGCGTCTTGCCGGTAGGGGCGGTAGACGTGCCGAAGAGGTCGTTCTGGAGCCGGCGCTTATCGTGAAGGACAGTGTGCTTGACCTTACCGAATATAGCTAAGCGCACTTGCTTGTTTGCATAGATTGCGTGCAGAGTGTCCGCTATTTGCTGGCGGGGCCGGGGTGCCTGCTTTGTTTTGAGAAGTGGGCTTCGCGAACTTCTCAAAA
>ENA-OQMZ01000456-OQMZ01000456.1-human-gut-metagenome-genome-assembly--contig:-NODE-456-length-17622-cov-1.690369_pt1 | contig 17622 bp, 29 predicted proteins | sample MGYA00242621_ERZ504862 | MGnify/ENA primary metagenome ERZ504862 (study PRJEB26092, sample SAMD00036393) | human gut metagenome | host: Homo sapiens | study: EMG produced TPA metagenomics assembly of... | reverse complement strand
TTCCGAGTTGACGTCTGGATCGGCAATGATCAGAAGATATTTATACTTTCTCCAGTTTCTTCACAAGGCCGTCAAAGTTGGAAAAATACTTGGTGATCTTTCGGTCGATCAGTGCGATAAGCAGAGATCTTCTCACATCCTCCACGCTCTCCAGTGCTTCTTCATAATTATCCAGATAAGCCAGTGCTACAACAAGCTTGTTATCCTCATTTTTCTGGATGTATTCCTTAAGCTCTGTTTCATCATAAAGATACATGGCGATCAGACTGACATTCTGGGACATATTCTCCAGAATATCCGCATGGCTGACTACTTCACCCATAGTCACCCGCTGCATGGAAACCCGATAGATCCGATCCCCGAAATGTATACTCATCTCAGAAATTTCCGGTTCATCGGCTACAGGAAGCTTGTCCGGAGTAATATCCGGGAAAACTGTGCTGATATTTTTTTTATAAAACTGATCTCTCCCCGTGATCTCTGAAAAAACACGGTTGGACCAGATCATGCGGCCTTCCATATCCATAATGGCATAAGGAAGCGCCAGTTCTTCCAGCATCCGCTTTTCTACCACATCATACTGATTGGCAAATGCGATCATATCATTGATGATCAGCGGTTTGTGATATCGAAAAAGCTGTACTGCGATAAAAATATAGATCACAGTACCTACAGACACCAGAATTCCGGCCTTTACACTTACAATAAACACCAGCAGGTCCAGCAGCACGACCAGGACCGAAAGGTACAGCGGCCAGCGCATGAAGTGTTTCATAGGCCCCTTGAATTTAACTTTGTTGTTCATTGCTTTTTCCTGTTCTTAATGTAATTTAACCCATAAGTTATTTAACATTATACCAGATTCCTTATTATAATTCCATAGCAATGATAAAATCTGTTTTGCTCATAAAAAAAAACAGGGCCGCTGCCTCCAGATGACTGCTCATCTGTTTCGCAACGACCCCGTATAAGATCAGAATTAGTCCTGAACGTATGGCATCAGGGACATATGACGTGCTCTCTTAACAGCAACTGTCAGTGCTCTCTGATGTTTCGCACAGTTACCTGTAATTCTTCTCGGGAGAATTTTACCTCTCTCGGAAACATACTTTCTTAACTTTGCTACATCCTTGTAATCGATCTCGTTATTCTCTTTACCGCAGAATACACAAACTTTTTTTTCTTCTGCGTCCGCCTCTTCTCTTCATCGGAGAATCTGTCTCTCGCCTCTATTGTAAGCCATGATTGTTTCCTCCTATCTTATTCGTCTCATCTGTCTTGATCAGATGTTCTAATTGAACGGCAGCTCCTCATCAATTCCATCTGGAATGTTCATGAAGCCGTCGGCGCTTGCTGCGCTCGGACTCGGCATAGACGTTGCAGGTGCTGCCTCTGTTCTCGGATGAGCTGCTGCATAGCTGTCGCTTGATGCTTTGCTCTCAGCAAATTCCTGATCCTCAACAACAACCTCTGTCGTATAAACCTTCTGTCCCTCACGGTTCGTATAGCTTCCTGTCTGGATACGTCCCGTAACTGCAATTTTCAGTCCCTGTCTGAAATACTTTTCCGCAAATTCTGCTGTACGTCCGAAAGAAACACAGCTGATAAAATCAGCACTTGCCTCTCCGTCACGACGGAATCTGCGATCAACTGCCAGTGTATATCTGGCGATTGCCAGGGCATTTTCTCCTGCGGAATATCTTACCTCAGGATCTCTTGTCAAGCGTCCCATTAATATTACTTTGTTCATCGTTCTACCTCTCTTATGATTTCACTTAACTGAACAGGTTCTTAATGGTGTTTTCAAAAATCCGCTGCAAAAATTATGCCTCTTTCTTGACAACCAGGTATCTTAATACATTGTCCATGATGCGGACATGTCTCTCGATCTCCGCCGGGCACTGAGAATCTGCTTCAAACTGAATAAAATAGTAGAAGCCTTCATGCATTTTCTGAATCTCGTAAGCTAATTTCTTCTTACCCCATTCTTCAACTTCTGTGATCACGCCGTTGTAACGTGTGATGTAGCTTTTTGCTTTCTCAACTACAGCGTCACGTGCTTCATCCTCAAGCTTAGCGCTCACAACTAATGCTAACTCGTACTTGTTCATGCTTGTCTTAACCTCCTTATGGTCTTTTGGCCCTTTGCCTGTCAAAGAGCAAGGATATGAAATATATCACGATTGTTGATTTTATCACATCTCTCCCGTGATGTAAAGCATAATTTTATTTTTTTTTCGAATTTTTTCAAATCTCGTGTATTTTTCTCAACCAGCTTACGTGCCACCATGATCTGATGTCCGCAGCCCTTGCATTTCAGGCGGAAATCCGCTCCTACGCGAAGGATCTCCCATTCTTTACTGCCACAGGGATGTGCCTTCTTCAGTGTGACAATATCTCCAACTTCATAATTTAATCCCATTTGATACTCCTCATTTTTATTTTTGCAGATCATCCCGGGTTCCCATATTTTCAGACTCTTATCTGAGAAAACACCTGCCCGATCGGTTCTTTAATAAGAAGATCCGCATATTTATCCCTCGGTGTCGGTGCCTTGTTGATCACCACCAGATGATCTCCCCGGAAATAATCGATCAGGCCTGCTGCCGGATATACTGCCAGAGAAGTTCCCCCGATGATCAGCACCTCCGCCTCCGAGATCACTCTTACTGATTCCTGGATCGTATAGTCATCCAGCCCTTCCTCATAAAGGACCACATCCGGCTTGATCATGCCACCGCAGCTACACCGCGGAACACCTTCAGATTCCTTCATATATTTAAAATCATAGAATTTCCCGCATTTCACACAATGATTTCGGTAAACGCTTCCGTGAAGCTCCAGGACCTTTTTACTTCCTGCCATCTGGTGAAGATTATCGATATTCTGAGTGATCACAGCCTTCAGCTTTCCTGTTTGCTCCATCTCCGCCAACTTCAGATGTGCTGCATTCGGCTTTGCAGTATCACAAAGCATCTTATCTCTGTAAAATTTAAAGAATTCCTCAGGTTTTCGCATAAAAAATGTATGGCTTAAGATTGTTTCCGGCGGGTAATCATATTTCTGGTTATACAGTCCGTCCTGGCTTCGAAAATCCGGATCCCGCTTTCTGTTGAAACACCTGCACCGCCGAAAAATACAATATTTCTGCTCTCATCAATGATCTTTTGTAATTTTTCTATCTCATTTCCCATATCATTTCCTCCCAAACTTATCCGCAAAAGCTCTACTGTGGGTTCACCGCATTCACTCTTTTTCCCTGTACCACAAAACGTGTTGCCTGATTGCCGGTACAGGTTGATAATGTAACGATCTTATCCTTCACATTGGCTTCACTTGCAGTGGCATCTGTTCTGATCTCCGAATTCTGGAACATTTTTTTCTCATATTCCAGAAACTCTTTGCCAGGTCCCTTAAATAAGGTATACGTATCGCTGTTCACAGAAGTCGTATACGCTGCAATGATCTCATACCGATAATCTTTTTCCGGTGTGAGGATCCAGAAATATTTGCTGGCATTGTAAAGCGTCTCATCAGCTCTGTATTTTTTCAGCATTCCAAACATGGAACCATTCTTCATATTGTGTCCGTACACCAGGGTATTACAATCGCTGAAATCCCTTTTGTTCTCATAATCAATAAAGATCGTTCCCGCAAAATTATAATTTTCTCATATGTCTGGTGCAGATAAAAATTATTATCCTCTCCCTGTACCACCGGATAACTGATCTCAGGCAATGCTCCATATAGATCCAGCCGATCACATCCTCATTGATACTCCTGAGAGAATCAAAATCAACACGCACAGGTGCTACAGGCTGTTCATCCGGCTGATTCATCTCTTCCACCTGGTCCGGATCACGTTCTGTCACTGCCATTTCGGAAATGCTGTTATATTCATCAGTTCCTTTTTTATATTCTGTATAAATATGATAAAGGTTAAAAGCTGCATAACAGAAAATACAGATTGCCACGATCAGAACGATCGTCAGAATATGATCTCCCACTGTTTTTTTCTTTTTCACCTTGTTTTTCCTGCTCATAATCACACTCCTTTAAATCTGTCAGGATCATATGGTTTCTGTATTTATTATAAATATCCCTCCGTTTTCTTTGCAACCGTTTTGTTTTTGTCCTGTTTTATACAGAAAGAAGCCGCCTCGGAATGGGCATCCGAAGCGGCTTGTAAGGTATATTCTATTTCAGAGCTGCTGTTATTTTTCAGGCCAGTTCTTTTCCTGTAAGCATTTTGTATGCCTGGAGATATTTCTCAATAGTCTTGTCAACGATTTCCTGAGGAAGTGTCCAGTCGTTGTCCGGATTGGCTTTCAGCCAGTCACGTGCAAACTGTTTGTCAAAAGATGGCTGACCATGTCCTGGTTCATAGCCTTCTGCCGGCCAGAAACGGGAGCTGTCCGGTGTCAGCATCTCATCACCGATGACCATATTTCCGTCCTCATCAAGACCAAACTCGAATTTTGTATCTGCAATGATGATTCCCTTGCTGAGTGCATACTCTGCACATTTTTTTGTAAAGAGCAATGGTGTTGTCACGAAGCTTTTCTGCATACTCGCGTCCTTTTCCCGGGAAGTATTTCTCAAGATGATCGATACTCTGCTCAAAGGAAATATTCTCATCGTGATCACCGATCTCAGCCTTGGTAGATGGTGTGTGAGATCGGCTCAGGCAGCTTGTCGGATTCCTTCAGTCCCTCCGGAAGCTTGATGCCGCATACAGTGCCGTTCTCCTTGTAGCTTGCCCATCCACTTCCTGTGATGTATCCACGTACGATACACTCGATCGGCAGCATGTTCAGTTTACGGCACATCATGGATTTTCCTTCGAATTTCTCCTGCTGGAAAAACTCCGGCATATCCTTGGTATCTACAGAGATCATGTGGTTCGGAAGAATGTCCTCAGTCATGTCAAACCAGAATTTGGACATCTGGTCAGTACAGCACCTTTCTTTGTAACTTCGTTATTCAGAATTACGTCAAAGCAGCTGATACGGTCTGTTGCAACCATGATCAGACTGTCTCCATTGTCATAAATCTCACGTACTTTACCTTCTTTGATTGGTTTTAATTCCTGCATGTTCTCACACCTCATCATTCGGTTATTTGATTTTTGTTTTCGACACCGTTACCGTATCACCTCACAAGCCCTCCTGTCAAGATGTCAGGCCCCTTTCAGTCATAAGTATTCGTTAAGGGATCATTCATATTTCTAATAGTGACGCACATTCCTCCTGAAGCTTTTTCTCCTGCTTCCGGTAAAGAAGCTTCTCACTGCAGGCAAAATAAGGATCACAGCCATACTCCCGGATAAAGGCCGCCGCATGGGTGTTCCGGGTCAATCCGGTAACAAAAAGCACCGTTTCCTGTCCGTCCCCGAAGCATTCCTTCATAAATGCAAATGCCTGTTCCAGCTCCCCGGTGATCTTTTTCGCACAGGCCTTTCTCTTTTCCGCCATTTCCGTAAAAAACTGCCGGATCCTTTCAAAGCCAGCCTCTGTTTCTGTGATATGCTCCTTGCGGATAGTAAGACTGAATTCCTCCAGAGTGCGGATCACAAGCTCTTCCGTAGTCTGCTGATCTGCGGTAAGAAGCTCCGCCTCCAGACGGACAGCCAGACTTTTCTTCTTCATATCTGTAAATTCATCCAGCGCCGTCATGTCCTTTTTATCCTGGAGAAAAGCTTTCAGATGCAGAAGTTCCTGATAAACAGCACCTGTCTCACCATCCATCTTCTCATAGGTCAGAAAACTTCCGTTCAGACCGTCAAGCAGAAGCCCTGTCACAAGGAAGCGTTCCTCAAAGGAAGCTTCCTTCGCCATTTTTACCTTTTTCTGCTGTTCCTCCTCCGGCATCTCTCCGGAAAGCAGACGTTCCAGCCATAGTCCTCTCCGTACTTCCGATACAGCTGATAGCATGGCAAAAAGCTTCTTGCGATCTCCTCTCTGCATAAATATTCCCCGACCAGATTCTCTGTGATCTCCACGCCCAGCTCCTCATAAGCCTTCAGGATCTCAGACAGGTCTTCCCAGCCTCTTGCTGTCACGAAGAATTTCCCGTCCACTGTATTCTCCACAGAATAAAAATGATCCTTTTTCATGCCGAGATAAGCCAGGATCGATCCGTGGATCTCCTTTTTCCAGGCATACTCCATCCACACCTCAAGATCTGCCTCGATATCCATCCTCCGCACACGGTCCAGTGTTACAATATCAAACTCCCGGACCGATTTATTATATTCCGGAGGATTTCCTGCTGCCGCGATCAGCCATCCTTCCGGCACACTGTGGCTTCCGAAGGTCTTGTTCTGAAGGAACTGCAGCATGGTAGGCGCAAGTGTCTCGGAGACACAGTTGATCTCATCGATAAACAGGATTCCCTCCTTCTTTCCGGTACGTTCCATACAATCATACACAGAAGCAATGATCTCGCTTAAGGTATACTCTGTGATGCTGACCTCTTTTCCGTTGTAGCACCGGGTCACGATCCTTGGCAGTCCTACCGCACTCTGTCTTGTATGATGGGTAATGGTATAGGCTACCAGACCTACATTACATTCCTCTGCCACCTGCTCCATGATCGCTGTTTTCCCGATTCCGGGAGGCCCCATAAGCAGGACGGGACGCTGCCGGAGTTTGGGAAATGTGTAGCGTCCGGCTGCATCCTTCCGGTTGTAAGCAAGTAAGGTATGTTTGATCTCTTCTTTTGCCTCTTTTATGTTCATGTTCTGTAACGCACTCCTTCCTGTTCTGCCACAAGCCGGATCGCCCAGGGCGGAACAAGCTCCATTTTTTCTGTTTTATGTAAAAATACAAAGGCCGTTTCATAATCCGGTTTGCTTCCGGGATATATCCGTCCCCGTCTGTAAAATAGATCAGAGCCTTAAGACTGCGGATTTCTTTTTTCTCCTGCTGCTCCTTCACATACCGGAACACCGGCCGGAAATCCGTTCCGCCCCGGCCCTGTATGGTGATATTTTTGCTGTATTCCTTCCATTCTTCCTCGGAATGGATCACCTTAACATCCTGAATACAGCAGTCACACTGGATCAGATACACCTTCATTTTATGGAAAAAAATTCTTCTTTTTCACTGAGAATGGAATACGTTTCCCCAAGGAATCTCCGCACAGTCTCTCCATCACAGGAGCCGGAAGTATCAATGGCGATCACCAGCTCCTCCAGACGGTTCACTTCCTTATATTCCAGCGGCTCGATCAGCGGAAGATTTCCATAATGCTCCATCCCGTAATTATAAAAAATATAATCAAAGCTTTCCGTATCCAGCTCCACCTCTTCCCGCAGCACAGAAAACTGACGGAGAAACTTTTTGTAATCGTACCTTCCGGATCTTACCGTTCCTGCCTCTTCCTTCTGATCCCCTTTCTGACTTCCCCGCCGTTTCCGGTGATCCTGACGGTTTGCGGCAGTATAGGAAAGAAGCTTGTTCCATTTTTCCTTTGTTCTTTTTCCTTTTTCTCCTGTACAGGTGTCCCACAGGGTGTGGTCATCAAAATGAAAGGCTTCCTCCAGTTCTTCCAGGTGAAACGGAAAAGCCTGTTCCTTCAGCTTCCGGCAGATCTTTTCTGCGGAATCCGACCTGTCTCCCAGAATATGAAAAACCTTTTCACGGATTTTTTTCGCATCGCCGCCTGTCTCCAGAATCGGGATCCTTTCCCTGGAAATGATCTGTTCTACTGACAATATACGCAGGCAGTCCATAAGCGTCTGTCCTCCTGGTCTTCCCGAAAAAGATGCAGATACAGGCAGTGCAGCAGCATGTGCAGATAACCTCTTCGTACTGCCTCCGGCCTTTTTACATAAAGCTCCAGCAGATATTCCGGGGAAAAAAGGAAGAAAGCTCCGTCTGTTCCAATGGTTCCGGTCTGCTCTGATCCCTTCCCGGAAATACAGGCAAAAGCACCGTCCAGATATGGAAAATAGTAGTACAGCTCGTTCCTTATATTTTCCAGGATATGTATTCCAAGCTCTTCCTGCCTCCGGTCCACCGAATGCCTCCTTTCCTGATTTCCTGAAAAAAAATCACAACTCGAATTTTTTCTCTTTAAATCCATAATTTGCTTTTTTCAAATGGAGAAGTCCCATCAGCGCCGCAGGTCTCCTCCACTCTTCGGCCAGTTTCAGGAACACTTCCAGTTCCTGTTCCCCAAACCATTCGTTCTCATAAAGCTTCTCGATCTTTTCCCAGTCATCTTCCAGGATCAGACGTTCCACAGCCGGACGGATCCTTTTCTTAAGATATGCTCCATAATGCGCGCGTTCCTCTTCCTCCACACCTTCCTCCACGAAATATCCCCGCAGCAACTGCCAGCCGCAGCGCTCCTGTTGGTACTTCCGAATTTCCGGTAAAGATGAATGGCCTCTTCTTTGGCATCCTCGTTCTCTGCCCGCATTTCAAGAGCATTGGCAGCAACTTCCACATCTTTTTGAAAACGGCTTAATTCTGTCATAGTGATCCCTCCTGTCTGCTGTCGGTTTATAGTGTTCGAGAAAATGCTTTTGTATGACATTATCATATCACGTACCGTTTTGTTTGAACATTATTTTTTGGTAAAAAAAGAAGCCGCCACTGCCTTTTTACGACAATGACGGTCTGAAGATTTTTCTCAGATTCCCTTTTTATAAAGAATAAATGAATAGATCATTGGCACAAGGATGACCACAAAAATTACCGCCAAAACAATTTCCGTTTTCAGGAGCAGCGAATTCATAAGAAAAAGCAGCCCTGACAGGATCAGTATCCAGCCTGTCATACGGTTGGTACGGTTCCAGTTCTCCTCGCTGTTCAAAGTCCAGGGAAGCTTCATTCCCACTGTATAATTCTGTTTCACCTTATGAACGTAATTTCCGAGAATGATAAACATGATACCTACCATTATATTCACGATCACACCTATATCAAGTTCCATTCCCAGAGCAAGTCCGTAGATCGCCATGCAGGTGATCACAGACACCACCGGAACCAGCCACAGGATCATGGTAAAAATACGCCTGTTGATATTTTTTCTCTTTGGATCATTGGCTGTAAAAAACACGCAAAACAGATGGATCAGCAAAAGCAGAAACGGAATTCCAAAAACTGCCATCGGCTTGCTGCTCCAGCCGTTGGCCACATTGTGCTGATCAAAATGTGTTGCGATCTTCTCCGGCAGACGGTCCCACAGCAGGATCCCTGCCAGTGACGGTGAGATCGTAAGGATACTCCCGGAGATCAGGGACATTTTATATTCCTTCAGAAACTCTTTTCTTTCTTCACCTTTCATCATTCTTTCCCCCTTTCAGATCACTGAGCCACAGAAGCAGCTCCTCTACAACTGTGGTATTCAGTTCGTAATACACGAAATTCTTTACCTTCGTTTCCCACACAAGATCTGCTTTCTTCAAAATTTTCAGATGATAGGATATGGTTGCACCTGTCATGTCAAAATCCTCCGATCTCACCGGCTGACATTTTCCCGTTTTTCAGAAGCTGCAGGATTTCTCTCCGCACAGGATCCGAAAGTGCCTTGAAGGTTTCTGCAAACGCCATCGTGTATGGCTTCCTCCTTTCGGATGGTATTTAGAAATATTTCTAAATAGAATATATCATTTTCGGCTTTTCCAGTCAATAACTATTTAGATTTTTTTCTAAATAGTTGTATTTGTCATATATCAAAAATGAGGATACCGAGCATCGCCTCTGCGACCTTACGATATCCTCATTCACCATCGATCAACCATTATTTATTTTTTCTCCTCTTAAACCTACCTCATGCAAAAACCAAGACTGGATGTGATCTCCGGCGCAAGCTCCGGCACATGTGCACAAAAGTCCATCTCTCTGCCAAGGCCAATAGATGCAACTCCAAGAATGGATTTGCCATTTACTGTCCTGCTTCCCCTTTTCAGATCCACTGCAAACGGAAAATGCTCCGTCACATCAAGAAAACGGTTCACTTCATCCATACTCTCAAACTGTACTTTTCTTACTGTCATCGTTTTTTCACCTCTTTTCTCTGTTTATACTATTATATTACTATGATATAACCATTTGCTAGAGTAATTTTTTATAAAAAGGTGATTTTTTTAGATGTTATCTTCTCCTATTTCTGTTACAATATAAAAAACAACACCCAGGAGGTATCAAAATGTCAAAAAAGAACCTTATCGCAGGACAATCCGGCGGACCGACCGCAGCTATCAACAGCAGTCTTTACGGTGTGGTATCTGAAGCACTTAAACATACAGAGGAGATCGACCATGTTTATGGTATGGTCAACGGCATTGAGGGATTTTTAAACGGAACATTCCTTGATTTCCAGGAAGCACTTCCGGGAGAGCAGCTTCTCGCTCTTACCTGGACACCCGGCGCCTATCTCGCTCCTGCCGTTACAAGCTTCCGGAATCCCTGGAGGATCCGGTTTATCCGAAGCTTTTTCAGAAATTCGAGGAGATGAACATCGGCTGGTTCTTTTTATATCGGCGGCAATGATTCCATGGATACCGTCAGCAAGCTTTCCCGCTATGCCGAAAAGATTGGCAGTGACATCCGTATCCTCGGTGAGCCGAAGACCATTGATAACGACCTTGTAAACACCGACCATACTCCCGGATTCGGAAGTGCTGCCCGCTACGTAGCCTCCACCGTCCGTGAGATCACCCTGGACGCTGTGTCTACGAGAAAAAATCCGTCACTATCATCGAGATCATGGACGTCACGCAGCTGGCCTCACCGGAGCTGCTGCCCTTGCCCGGAAATACGTCGGAGACAATCCGCTTCTCATTTATCTTCCGGAAACCGATTTCGATGTAGAAGAATTTCTCCTGAAAGTTAATGCTGCCTTTGAGAAAAACTGCAACGTCGTAGTCTGTGTATCTGAGGGAATCCACGATAAAGACGGCACATTCATCTGCGAATACGACAGCGCTGCCGGAACCGACGCCTTCGGTCACAAGATGCTGGCTGGCTGCGGTAAATATCTTGAGAATCTTGTACGCAGCCGTCTTGGTGTCAAAGCCCGCTCCGTAGAGCTCAATGTAAGCCAGCGCTGCTCTGTCTCCATGCTCTCTGAGACAGACCAGCAGGAAGCAATTCTCGCCGGTGAATTTGGTGTACAGGCTGCCCTGAACGGCGAAACCGGGAAAGATGATCGCATTTAAACGTCAGAGTGATTCTCCGTACTCCATGAAATGCACACTGGAGGATGTCAACGTTATCTGCAACGAAGAAAAGACTGTCCCTGTGGAATGGATCACAGAAGACGGCTCCGATGTCACCGAAGACTTTATCCGCTATGCCCGCCCTCTGATCCAGGGAACTGTAAATGTTCCGGTTGGCGAGGACGGACTGCCGGCGTTCGTGTATCGGAAATAAGATTTGTGGTAATGCGGATAAAAATATCCCCATTTGCTGCGTAACTCTGTCCTAAACAGATGTATCCGTCATTCGATAAAAATGCACCGGGAATTTCTTAACAGTTCCCGGTGCATTTTCTTTATTTCTCTATATATTTTTTCTTTTTTATTTCTTACTGCGGTATGCTTCTGCTTCCCAGTGTGTGATAAAATATGTGATCTCATCGGTCATCTGCAGCGGGCCGCCAAAGCTCTCCGCATACACTGCAAGCTTGATCGCATCCTTTACCAGAAGCTGTGCCTTTGCTGCCTTTCCTTTGTCATCTTCCATGATAAATGCGCCAACGCCCTGTACCAGGATCAATCTTGGCTCTTTATCATGCTCTGTCATAAATGCATCCATCGCATTTTTCGCCTCATCAATATTTTCTACAAATAACGGATAAGGTCCGCAATATACAATATGATCCGGAGTAAACGGCTTCAGAAGAGGTGCTGCAGCAGTTTTGTCTTTTACAAAATTATCAGCCTCCGCAGCCGGTACGACTTCCACCGCATGTCCAAGCAGACTGGAAAGCTTCTGTGCTGCCTGCTCTTTTTCAGGTGTAACTGCATCACTTACATCCGCAGTTCTCTTTACCTGCTTTTCCAGCTTTCCGATCACGCCATCGAATAAAACGCCAATCTCTTCTACAGTATCAGCCGCAACAAAAATTCCGTGATTCTGAAGCAGAAGGATCTGCACGTCTTTTCCTGTTTCTTCTTTATAGGCATTCATTTTCTCGAAGCAGATGCGGGCAAGTGTGTATCCCGGTTTGCAGATATCGATCCAGAGTACATCTTTTCCAAGAAGCTCTTCGCAAAGAGCCTTTGCGCCCTTTCCGCAGGTCAGTCCATTGATAAGTGTCGGATGAACATGCAGGACATACGTATAGGCAAACAGATTGTGGAGCAGCGCTTCCACGCTGGGACGTTTGGTTTTATCCTCATCGGTCACTGCCGCCATTACATCTGCAAGATATGCCGATTCACGCTTCACATCATCCTCCGGATATTCCGTTTTCATGATCTCATTCAGACGGGCTCTGTCCATTTTGACAAATTCCTCTGCCTTAATGGTAGCAAGCTGTGTACCGGATCCCTTTACATACAGTGTTGTATCGTCTTTTACAGAAGTATTACCGCCTCCTGCCAGAACATAAGCCGGATTGCTTCCGTAAGTGTTTGACATTTTTACCAAAGTTGAAAGCTCCATAGTAAAATCCTCCTTTTGTATCATTATATATTTTTTCCATATATTTATAGTACACGATACAAAGTGAATTATCTATATGAATATTTTTTCCAAAATTAGTACTTTCGTATCCTTTTATTACTTTTCCAAATGTAATATCTATACATCTTTCCATTGAGTTTCTTCTGCGATCCGGGAAATCGTTTTTCCTTTATATATAAATAATAAGCAGCATACATGATCAAAAAAAACAGATCATCTCACGTCAGCAACTCAAAGGTATGATACAGATCCACCCTCCCATACCCCACTCCGGGTTTGGGTACTGCATGTTTCTTCTCTTCTTGCGCCTCTCTGCAGATAATATTTCACGCTGCTCCCGGTAAAAACGGCTGGTTATTCCGTATGATCGCCCATTCAAACAGAAGTGCCGCGATGCCGGCGGTCTGTGCAGCGGATATACTGGTTCCGGAGCGGGTTCCAAATCCGCCTCGTACCAGCGGCACTTTTACGTTAACGCCAGGAGCTGCAAGATGTGGAGTTATCATGCCATCTGGCGTATAGCCTCTGCCTGCTGCAATGTAGATGCTTCCGTCACGGTGCTGGTAGGCGGTTGCCGTGATGCTGTTCCTGGCGTCTCCCGGCGCTGTCACCGTAGTATAGGGGGATGGTTCCAGAAAATAAGTATCCTGGGAGATCAGCCTTCCACAGGAAGCCACATATGGAACTTTACGTTCTGCTGATTTCTTGCCTTGGTAAAAATTTCCAGATACCGGACGCCGGATGGAAAAATCGAATATACACCAGCGAATATCCGGTCTGACGCTCGATCAGGATATAATTCACATACACCTTTGTTTCCACAAAAACAAATGACAGCTCCTGAGTCCTGAAACCGATGGAGCTGCTTACCTCCAGTATCTCTCCTGTAGGTGACTGAATGGAAAGCCCGTAGATTTCCGGCGGCTCACCCCAGAATTCCATGGTAAAGCCCTGCTCTCCTTCCGCCACACGAAGCTCCGTCACGATCTGCTCCCTTCCCTGAGAAAAAAAGCCTGCACTGTGGTTTCTGGTATTTCCTTCGTTTCCTGCTGCCACAGATACGGATACTTGGGAAAAATTTGCCACATAGTCCACGTACTGGCTTAACGCATTGGTCCCCAGATGTGCGCCCTGGCTGCTTCCGATTCCCAGACAGATAGAAAGTGGCATCTTCAGCTTTTTGGCCTGGGTAATCGCAAAAGCAATGGCCATCATCACATCATTTTCCTGAAAAGCTTCTGCCTCCGGAGGATAAAGATAAAAATTACGGAGATATTGTTTTGCCGGCTTTACCTTGATGATGATCAGGGTTGCCTCCGGTGCTGCTCCGGTAAAATTTTCTCCGGGTACCATATTTCCGGCAGCAATACCTGCCAGTGCCGTGCCATGGCCGTTGGTGTCTCTGGATGGCACGATGGCAAACGGCTCCTCGGAAGCCAGTGCCCGGTCGATATCCTTTTTCCGGAATAATTTGCCATATGGAACTTCTGTATCTGTTATATCATCCCCATCTTCCGACACATTATCTGCATCTCCATTTTCAGCTTCCAATTCCCGCCCAGACTGATTTTGTTCTTCATCTTCTATGGACTGATCCCATAAATAAGCGATTCTGGAGCCGCCTGCATTTCGAAACACTTCATTCTGATAATCGATCCCCGAATCGATCACCGCCACCGCAGTACCTTTTCCACGCAGCTTCAGATAGGGTGATCGTGCAGCCTGTTGATCCCTGATTCCCCTGCTGCCTCCATATCCATGTAGGTATAGCATTTCGGGATTGAATTATAGGAGATTCCCGTAACCTCGATCTCTCCCATGCTTTCCAGCGGAACATAAAGAACACCGAAAATTTCATTGATTGCCTGAAAAGATGTCCCCGGAAAAAGTTCCATAGTATCCTGGACATCCTGCATATATTTCACGATAAAATCCCCGAAGCGCTGACTCTGTGCCGGATTTTCCGTCTGCGCTCCGGGGATCTTATCCTCTGTTTTCATATTTGGTTCAAAATCTTCTTTTCTGAGCATGACAGGCCTGCTTTCGCCTTTTTCATAGATGTATGCAGCGAAAGCCTGTCCTTATACCACTATTGTCCAACTTTTTCCTGATACATGGAACTTCCCTGATTCGTTTAAACGCAGCTCTTGCTGTCTCTTTTTTTCCTGATCAATGTCAGCAGCACGATTCCCGCAATCCCGGTAAAAATACTGATAAACTGGGACGTCGACAAAATCCCCACACTTCCACGGATAATATCCCCACGGAAAAACTCGATCACAAACCGTCCAATGCTATAAAAGATCAGATAACAGGCAGTGACCTGACCATCTTCTTTTTTGTTCCGTGCGATCAGCAACAACAGAAAAAAATGCAGAAAATCCAGTCCGCTGGAATACAACTGCGTCGGGATCAGCGCCACGTGATTGGGCGCATATTCAGAATTCTGAAATATCACAGAAAAAATACTCTCTGTCTCTTTTCCATAACAGCAGCCCGCCAGGAAACATCCGATCCGTCCAAATCCCTGGGCCAATGCCACAGATGGCAGGATCACATCTGCATATTTAAAAAATACAAGCTTTCTGATCCTGCAGTACAAAAGCCCCGTCAGTATCCCGCCGATGATACCGCCAAACACCACAAAACCAGAGCTTAAAGTTTCCATTATAAATCCCGAATCCTGAACAATTGATTTCCACTCTGTGATCCAGAAGAGAAGCTTTGCACAGAAAAATCCACCCACCAGGCACCACAGGATCATTGGAAAGATCTGTTCACTGTCAAGCTTCTGTTTTCCGGCTCTATATTCTGCAGTCAGGCAGCCTGCCAAAATTCCAATGGCGATCATCAGACCATAACCGTATACCGTAAATGGCCCGATGGTAAGAAGTTCATTTTTCATCGGTTTCCTCCTGTTATCTCATTCTTATTTCCGTCATGATCTTCGCTCCCGTATGCGGACAGAAAACACTCCAGCAATGCAGCATTGGCCCGGTCATTCAAGGCGCTGTTTCCAGATTCTGCTACATCACATTCACCACAGATATCCACGCCCAGGATTCCCTCTGCACATATTTCTCTGACTCTCTTCAGACATTCCAGCATCGTATTCAGGCGCATATCCCCCTGGCTCCAGTTCGTGTCCGCATCATCCTTGCAGAGAACATCTTTATCCACAGAAATGTACAGCGGCAGCTTTCCCACATGCTTGCTTACAAACGCACACACCTGCGCCTCTTCCATTTCCAGAAGCTTCTCTCTGCTCAAGAATTCCACCTTTTCCTGAATCTCCGATTCCACTCTGGAAAAAGCTTCCTCATCCGGGCCGATCAGGATCACCCTTTTAAGCAATGGAAGTTCCATAACAGAATCGTAGATCCATCCTCCGCAGGAAAGCAGACCTCCGAATGCCGGCGGCTGCATATCCGTGTGATTGTCAAATACAAGAAGCGAGAAAGGCTCCGATATCTTTTCCAGCCAGATCCTTGTCATATAGTGATAGTTTCCGGAATCAATAAAATGGATCCTCCGGAAGAATAAGGGGCAATACGGCTGCGAATGGCATTCATCGCATCCTCATCACAGTAGCAGTTGGTTCCGGGAATGTCCCTGGCCTCCACCCGGGATACTTCTTTTCCCCTCCAGAACTGCTGATCCTCATATATTCCGGAAAAATCCATCATCAGTATCTTTATATTTTTATCTATATTTTCATGTGCACATCTTATCACGGAATGGCAGATGATGCAAGAGAAGGGTCAGTCCTTCCACTCTTCCAGTTCTTCATCGGGACCGTCCAGAAGATCCTTCAGGCTGCCGGTTTCCGCCTGGTCTTTGCCTACAGCCCAGAGCTTCATCTCCACATTCTCCGGTTCTTTTTCCCATCGGGAATTCTTCTGCTTTTGCTCTTCTTCCGGTTCTGTGGATTCTTCTGTCTCTTTTCTGTCCGCAGAATATCCGTCTGCATCCTGCGCCGGCATAGCCGCTGTAGTCTCTGCTGTAGTTTCTGTTGGATATTCTGTTTCCTTCCCACTCTGCTGCTCACTCGGCGCGTTTTCATCCTGGGTTCTTGTATCATTTGGCACATCCATATCTGCCGTTTCATTTACAGCATCTGAACTGTCTGCAACAGAATCTTCCTTCTCTGTCTCCGCCTTTTTTGCGATCTTTCGAAGCCCCAGCTTCATAATAATATAGAATACGATATCCGCAGCTCCGTCACACACCAGCACCCAGCCGGAAAAGATCAGCAGAGTCATGATCTTCGGAAATCTTCCAAACAGCATCACGATTCCAAGTGCAATGAAAACAAGACTTCCGATCAGAAGCACGCTCCATGCGCCGTTTCCTCCTTTTTTCAGAAGGAAGGCTCCTTTAAACTTCCACAGACTGTCAACCAATACAAATGCGCTGAGCATCCATGGAAGCAGTTTGATCACAATGGACGGTGTCATAAAAGAAACACCCCCAGCACAAAAACAACCACACCACTTAGAAGATCCATGATCGTAGCTTTCGCTTTTCCACGTATGTAAATATAGATATGATAAATGCCAGCTCCGATGAGGATCAGCCCGAATACTACTTTGCAGATCACGTCCACCGTCTGCGTGGGGATCAGGATCAGGCAAAGTCCCAGCAGTATATAAAATACTGAGGAGATGATCTCACCCTTTAGAATGTTGTTGATTTTTTCACCCATGTTCCTTCATACCTCCTCTGTTATTCCAACAGTATAGCTCTTTTCCACTGGTCAGTCCACCCTGAACCGTCAAAAAAATTTCTTTTTTCCAGAAAAATATTCTTATAATTCAATACAGCCCGAAGGACTTTTCCGGCGTCATTTCGCCTTGTCCCTTCAGGCTGTATTTTACTTTTTATGTTTCTTCTTTTTTGTCATAAGACCACCGATTCCGTCCGGTTTCTTTTGCAGAAAGGCTTTTCCACCCTGTCTTTATCACTTTTATCCAGAACT
>ENA-OQMZ01000455-OQMZ01000455.1-human-gut-metagenome-genome-assembly--contig:-NODE-455-length-17635-cov-4.641992_pt1 | contig 17635 bp, 20 predicted proteins | sample MGYA00242621_ERZ504862 | MGnify/ENA primary metagenome ERZ504862 (study PRJEB26092, sample SAMD00036393) | human gut metagenome | host: Homo sapiens | study: EMG produced TPA metagenomics assembly of... | reverse complement strand
CCTTCATTGGTGTCAAGGTTCATGGGATGTCGATTGTGGCCGCTGCGGTGAACGCGCATGGCGGAGGTGGTGTCCGGGCCGGCACGAGGTGCCGATCGGGGCGGATCAATCGGCTGAGTATGTGGTGTCGGCCATCACGCGCTGGTGCGCGAATGTTCCGCCGATATCGCCTCTTCCGGACTACCCTCCCCCACTGCGGTGGGCGTTGCGTAGGTGGGCATGTGGTCGACGATTCGATTGTGACGTTCGCGCCGTTCCTGCATTGGGACGGGGCCACGGACTTGGGGACGATGGCCACAGAGGCGACCGGCCTGCCGTGCGGGGTGTTCAATGATATCGATTCTCTGCTGGTGGATGCCTCCTGGTTCGGGCCGGGTGTCGGCGTGGATATGTTCGCCGTGGTGACCATCGGTGTGGGTGTTGGTTATTCGCTGGCCGTGAACGGCAAGCCAGTACAGTACCCGGATAAGAGCTATGGTCTGGTGGGCCACGTGCTTATCGATCCGGAGGGGCCGCGCTGCACCAGCGGACATATCGGCTGTTCACAATGCTTGACTGACGATTCGATCGCCGAACAGTACTCTGCGATTGTGGGTCGCGCGGTCAGTTTTGAGGACTTTGCGCGCGATGCCAAGGGACGCGTGCCGCAGGCACGCAGTTGGTGAACCGGACGTGTTTCCGGTTGGGATCGCTGGTGGCTACGGTGGCGAATATCGCGATGCCCGGGCATGTGCTGATTGCCGGGGAGTCCGCGTTTTTGGCCAAGCTCGGCACCGATTCGCTACGTGACGGCATTCGTTTCTACCGTCACAGCCAGACCCAGCCGGTCAAGTTCACGATTATGAACCACGACTGGCAGCTCTGGGCCAAAGCCGCCGCCAGTCGCGTGATTGTGAAGCATATTGGGTAGGCCGTTCTTGGCTCCCTCAGAGAGGGGAGCAAGAACGTTGCTTCGCCACAGTTACTCCGCCACGACCAGCAATTACGGACTTGCCTATCGGCAAGGCTCAATCCCACCTTCGCTCAGCTGTCGCTTCGCTCAGGCCGTGGCTACTGACAGCCTACTAGGCTGTCAGCTTAACGCCACAGCCTTGAGCAATACTGCCTGCTGGGGGTGGAGGGACGGGGGACGAATGCCGTAGCGCTGCAGGCTTCGCCGGTCAGGACTACGCCTTCCTCGTTCCACCAGCGAGAGTGCTCTGGCCGTTGGTCAGACCGGTCAAATCCAAGCTCGGGTCAAGCGGGCTGACACGGTAGGTGCGCTCGGGGTCAAGTCCGGGCAGATGCACGGGCGCGGCCGGATAGGTCTGGCTGGTGGTCAGCTGGGTGAAGCGGTAGATGGCGGCGTCACGGTTCGGCATCACCATACCGTCCAGACGCACGGCCGGATCGTTGGAGTCGGCGTGCACGCAGGTGTCGATGGCGAACCAGTCGCGGTGCTTCTTGAATTCGGCCACCCACACGGCCAGCTTGGCGAGCGCCTCGTCCGGCTCCTTCAACAGGTTCCATTCGATGCCCATGTGACCGAAGAACGCCATGGCCATGCGCAGTTCCTGGCTGGTGGCGCGCTGGGTGGAGTGTGCGGGGCTGGCGCCCACGTGCTCGCCCATCATCGCCGGCGGCACCAGCAGCGAGGTGTAGCGCTGGATGTCCGCGCGCTCGACCGGGTCCACGCAGTCGGAGACCCAGATACGATCGGCGTGCTCCAGGATGCCAAGATCCACGCGGCCGCCACCAGAGGAGCAGCTTTCGATCTCAAGGCCCGGATGTGCGGTCTTGAGGCCCTTGAAGATGTTGTAGACGGCAAGGGTCTGCGCGTGCACGGCCGGGCGGCCGGAGCGGCGGGAACCGGGCTCGGTGACGAGCTTGTTGTGGTCCCACTTGATGTAGTCGATACCAAGCTCGCCGACAAGCTGGTCCATGCAGCCGTAGATGTAGTCGAACGCATCCGGATTGGTCAGATCGAGCACCTGCTGAGTGCGGCCCTGCAGCGGCAGTCGGCCGGTGGTGGGCGAAAGAATCCAATCGGGGTGGTTGCGGGCCACGTCGGAATCGGGGTTGACCATTTCCGGCTCGAACCACAAGCCGAATTCCATACCCTTGGCGTGCACGTAGTCGGCGAGCGCTTCAGGGACTTCGGACCATCGGGCCAGACGTCCTGCGCAATCTGCCAGTCACCGAGGCCGGAGGTGTCGTCGCGGCGGGAGCCGAACCAGCCGTCGTCCACCACGAATCGTTCCACGCCGGAGTCGGCGGCCTTGTCGGCGAGCGCTTCAGCGTATCGAAGTTGTGGTCGAAGTACACGGCTTCCCATGTGTTGAGGATCACCGGACGGCCGTGCGAGAACAGGCGCGGGTGCAGGGAGCGCACGTAGGAGTGGAATCGGGCGGCGATCTCGTTGAGACCATCGCCATAGGAGCCGAACAGCCACGGGGTGTCGTAGGAGTTCTGGCCTTCGCCGGGGCCGGCGAGCGTCACTTCGCCGCCGAACAGGAGTTCGCCGCCGCCGATCACGCCGGTTGTGTAGGGCAGACGTTCGGCGGACAGTACGGAGTTGCCGCTCCAGCCACGTGCACCGAATAGGCGTCGCCATGCTCGAAGCCGAAACCGGGCACGCCGGCGGTCAGGAGCAGGGATGCGTCGAAGTCAGGGCGGCCAGCGAGCTGCGGCTTTTCGAAACGGCCGACGGTCAGCGGTTGGCGCTGCGGGCTGCGTTCACGTAGATGGTGACCGGTGGTGGTGAGGATTTCGCCGGCGGATTCGGGCAGCGGGAAGCCGAGCTCGATCTTGCCGATCTCGAGCTGGGCTCCGGCGTCTGCACCAAACAGGTTGGTTACGGTGGCCTTCTGACGGGCCAGGCCGCCGGGGAGCAGTTCAAGGTGCCATTCGACTTCCACGCCCTGCTCCTCATCGCGCGCGGTGACTATGACGCCGGGCACGCGGGCCGGGCCGGTGGCGCGGGCATGGCCGGCCACATCGGTGTAGCTTTCGCCGGACACGGCATCGAGGGTGGCTTCCAGCACGCCGCCGGTCTCGATGTTGGTCACGGTGAACTTGGGGAAGAGCTCGACGCCGGCGCGGCGCAGCACCACGCGTTGCTCGCCGATCCAGCTTTCGGCCTGGGTGGGCAGGATGGACGGCCAGACGGTGTCGTCGAGCGCGCCGGACACGCGCTGCGGCTTCAGGGCGTCATAGGCGGCCAGCAGGGTGTCGGGCTTGGCCAGCGGGCGACCCCAGTGGACGATGCGCGGCAGGTCGCTGCCGGCAAACACCAGACCGATCGCCACATTGGCGGCGGGCTGGGTCAGGTAGACGGCGGTGAGTGCGGTACCGTCAGCGGCGGCACCGGTGAAAGTCGAGGTGTTCTCGGCCATATTGTCTCCTTCGACGTGTGTGGATTGGCATTGCACTACTGGTTTCGATGGTAGAAGAAATGGAATATGTTGCCTTGGTGCCGCGTGTTGGTTGCGTGAGGTAAGTAATGCGTCCGTGTCTATCGCCGCTGGGCGAAGAAATCAGTCAGGATGGACTGACACTCGCCTTCCAACACGCCGCCGTGCACTTCAGGACTATGGCCGATATGCGGATCGCGCGGAATATCCCAAATCGAACCGCATGCACCGAGCTTGGGATCCCAGGCACCGAACGCGATGGTGCCGATATGGGTCTGGATGCAGGCACCCGCGCACATCGGGCACGGCTCAAGTGTGACGGCCAGCGTGCAATCGGCGAGATTCCAGGCGCCAAGGCTTGGGCCGCCTGACGCATGGCGATGATTTCGGCGTGGGCAAGCGGGTCACCATCAGCCTCACGCGTGTTGTATCCGCGCCCGACAATCTGGCCGGCCGCATCCAGCACCACCGCACCAACCGGTACGTCACCAGCGGCTGCAGCCTGACCGGCCAGTTCCAGTGCGCGGCGCATCGCCTCGTCATATTCCATACCAACGAGTGTATGCCTTTTCTCATATCGTCTCATGATGTGCATAATCGGCCGCAAGCTTAACGTTTTCTTCATGGTTCCCATATACTTTTGGTGGAGAAAAATTTAAGGGAGAAGGCGGCAACATGGCGGTATTTGAGCTCATCCTATGCATCATTGCGGCGGTGGTGGTGAGCTCGTTTGTCAGTCGCTTCGTGCCCAAAGTCTCCACGCCGCTGGTCCAGATTGTGCTGGGCGTGCTGGTTACGTATCTGCCGTTTTTCCCGGATGCAAAGCTCGACCCGGAACTGTTCATGGTGCTGTTTATCGCGCCGCTGCTGTATCTGGAAGCGCACGAAATCGATAAGTCGGCGTTGCTGAAAACGCTGGATCTGAGCCTATCGCTGGCTATCGGACTGGCTATCGTCACGATGGCGGCGGTCGGATTCACTTTGCATGCCGTCTGGCCGTCCATCACCTTAGCCTCAGCCTTAGCACTCGGCGCGGCACTCGGCCCGACCGATGCGGTGGCCGTCAGCTCCCTAGGTAAAGAAGCCTCGCTGACACAGCGTCAGCGCAGCGTGCTGAAAGGCGAATCACTCTTCAATGACGCTTCCGGCATCGTCGGCTTCCAGTTCGCTCTGGCCGCCGCCTTCACTGGCGAATTCGCCGTGGGGCAGGCCGCCGGCGAATTCGTGATCTCCTTCTTTGGCGGCACCTTATTTGGCCTGGTGATAGCAGCAGCGGCCAACTGGCTATTCGAGACCGTGCGATCCCTCGGTTGGGAAACCACCACCACACGTATTCTGATGGAACTGTTCCTGCCCTTCCTGCTGTATTTGGGCGCGGAGGAATTCAATGTGTCCGGCATTCTGTCGGTGGTGGCCGCTGGCCTGTTCATCCGATTCGACCGTACCGGCGTGGGGCCGAATGTGGCACGTACGAATATCGTTTCCACTTCAGTATGGGGTGTGCTGAGTTTCTCGCTCAACGGTGCGGTGTTCATTCTTCTGGCATGCAGCTGCCGCGCGCCATGAGGGCCAGCTGGTCTGACCCGTATATCAGCAATACCGTGCTGATCGGCATTATTCTGCTGGTCACTCTGGTGGTAATCGCGCTTCGATTCTTCTGGATTGCGGCCATGCTGCGCGTTGCGCGAGATACAATCACCGGCCAGCGCCGCAAAATGACACCCGAACGCTGGCGCTCGGCCGCAGTGATGACCTTTGGCGGCCCCAAGGGAACCATCACGCTGTCATTGATGTTTACCATCCCGTATTACATTGCCGGCGGTGCGCCGTTCCCGATGCGTGACGAGCTGATTTTCATTGCGTCAGGCGTGATTATCGTGACCTTGCTGCTGGCCAACTTCCTGTTACCGCTATTGGCCCCGAACCGTGGCAAGGATCCCAGCGCGGAAATGATTCCGGTGACCATCGATGTGTTACGCGCCACGGTGGAGGAATTGACCGGACGCATCACGCCAGAGAATCGCCGTGCGATTCTGATGGTAATCGACCAATACACCAAGCGCATCGGACGATTGCAGCAGCGCATCGGCGATACCGATCCTCAGGGATTCGAGCAATTGCAGATCGAAGCGCTGCATTGGGAAAAGGAATTCGTGCGCGACCGACTTGCCGACACCAAGGCGCATCCGGCGCGGATACGGCCACGCAAGAGCTGAACGTCGAAGCCTGCGAGCGCATGCTTGACCAGATTATGAATACGCTGCGTCACACTTCCACTGATCCGACTTCGGGGCATGCGGTATCGCAGATTCGCGGTCGCTTACGCATGTTCCAGCGGCAGATGAGCAATTACGCCAAACGCACGGTGTCCAAGATTCGCCACACCACACCATTGGTGAGCGAGGACCAGATTTTCGCGCGCACCCGCGAACTGCAGGTCGAGGCGATTCATCATGTTATCGGCCGGCTTATTGACGAGATGGGCCAGGATACGTACAACACCGAGCATTGTTCGGCACTGTTGCTGGATTATCGTCGTGCCGAGGCTTCATTGCAGGCACGTCCGACCATGAGCGGCACTACGGAAACCATCACGCAGGTCGAGGACGTAAAGCGCGAGAGCTACGGTATCGAACTCGGTATGATTCAGGACATGTACGAAGCCGGCGACATCAACCGAGCCCAAGCCCGCTCCCTGAGGCGCAACATCTACGTTATGCAAGTGGACGCTGATTCCGGCATCTAGTTTCCCTTGCTCCCTTCTCTGAGGGGAGCCAAGTTGGGGATTGCTATTTCCGTATGATTCTCTTCAGTATGTGCAGTAGTGCTTGCAGTGCTCACTTCGCTCATGGGAGAACAGTCTATGACCGAGTCAGCCACAAGCGCCCTCGATGTCCGATTGCTGCGACGGCCGCGCCAATTCCAGTGATGGCGGCTGACTACAGCACGCCAGAGGTAATGTCGTTGTCAAGTAGCCACTGGCGCAAATCGGCGAACTCCTCAAGACTCACATTGTGATCCAGACCGTGGTAGCTCTTGGTTTTCAGCCACGTATGCTCTTCCAGCCAAGCGGCGGTGGCGAACAGTTCGTATTTTGGGATTACGCCATCGTTCTTGCCGTACGTATAGAACACGGGGATATCATAATCGGCCAGGCGAGAGTCGGCGGGGGCCGTGCCGGGCACCTGACCGGGTGCGTTGAAGCCGGACAGGGAGACGACGGCCCGGTACCGCTCGGGATTGATACGCAACAAATGCACGGCGACCAGCCCACCTTGCGAAAACCCAAGCGGCACCACGTCACGGTCGGCGGGAATGTTGTCGGCCACCCATCGGTCGACTGCTGTGGCGGCGGCATACGCGTCGTAGTCACGATCATCGCCGATAGGCAGGGCATCGTGGAACCACGCGTAGTTGCCGGGGTCGAGACTGCCCTCACGGGCCGGCGCGAGTGTCAGCGGCCCGCGCAATGCCACGAAATCGTTATATGGAGCGATGAGGCGCATGATGTCCGCCATGTCTTCTTCGCTGGATCCCCATCCGTGCAGGCACAGGAACAGCGGATGCGCGGCATGCTGGTCGAAGCCGCCGCGCGAGGTGACGCTGTGCTCCACGGTGAGTGGCTCGACCAAAACGTCCGGCACAGTGTGGATTCGCGGCCGATCAGAGGCTGGCTGGCATTCGCTTCTTTGCTCATACCATTCCAATATAGAGGTCTTGCGCGCTGTGCGGAAAACGATGGACCATGATTTCAATCACATTGGGTAATCCGCGCCGAATCGCCTTGGGACTTTTCAAGGGATACCGGCAATCTGTCAGGCGTTACCGCTGTCTGCGGTATCTGCGGCTGCGGTGATTGTCTCAAGTTCGCCGCCCCACTGCTGCTGCAGTGCGGTCATCTTGCTGGCCTCGCCGAACACCATCCAGCGTTTGCCGTTCAGCAATCGCCAATCACCTTTCGTTTGCTCATTATCAGCGTATTGGCTCAGCAGTTCGGAAATCTTGCTTTCGATAGGTGCCCGGCTGATGGCTGCGGACGATTCCGATTCAAAGGATACGAAGGCCACTCTCGGATCAGTGCACATCTGTACGGTGGTGATGCCCGGCAAACCGCCCGTATCAAGCCCCTGCCATCCTTCTTTGCACGCGCCGGCAGCTTGTTCGATGCCTTGCTCCATCTGTGCGGTATCTTCGACGGGTGCCTTGTCGTTCGACTGCTGAATCAGCCTTCCGGGAACAATACGCCCACGGCCACGCCGATAACCAAGCAAACTATGGCGCACACCAGTGCGATGATGCCGCCCGCGCCCACTCCCCCGTGAGTGGCGTACCGAGCATGGTGACTCGCGCAGCGATGACCAGAATCAGGGTGATGCCGATAAGCACCGCCGCCATCAACGCAATGTATCGTCCTGGCACTGCCGTCATAAAGGAAATGGCGTAAGGCGCGATCTCATGAACCGCCGAGGTGGCCGATACCACGACGGCTAGCAGTCCGCTGACAACGGCAAGTCTGCGGCACAATATCGACGTTGGGCTGCTGGCTTTTGTAGCGGCGAATCGCCGGCCGGCATCCCGTCTGGATGGGCGTCGATTCTGTGCACGACGTGAGCTGCGCGAATCGTCATACTGACCATCGCCGAAGAAATCGTAGTCCTCATCGTTGCGGGCCATCGGTGCCCCCTTCCTGCCGATTACACAGCTAGTGTACCGCTATGGCTTGGGAATGGCGGTCATTCGGGGGAATGATTCAGGGCACAAAAAGAACCCCGCGGTTGCCGCCGGGGAGAGAAAGGAGAGAGAAGAAGAAAGGGGGTTCAATTGTCGGGAACTGCTGCGGCTCCTGATCAGCTTTCCGCTGACATCTTTTATATAACCACTGCTTTCTGGGTCTACCTCTAAGTTTCTCTGAGAAAAACCTGAGAATACTTGCGATTGATGGACCGCGGAAGCGTGAGGAGCCTCTCACGTTTCCGCCCAAGGCGCTAGACTTGAAGGCAGTATTTATTTGCCCAAGGAGTTTTTCACATGCTGCTGTCCGACCGCGACATTCTCGCCGCACAGTCCGCAGGTCATATCTCACTTGATCCGTGGACCCCCGAAATGGTGCAGCCCGCTTCCATCGACGTGCGATTGGATCGGTACTTCCGTTTGTTCAATAACCACGCCTACACCTATGTCGATCCGGCGGAAAACCAAGGCGCGCTCACCGAACAGTTCGAGGTGGCTCCCGACGAACCGTGGATTTTGCACCCCGGCGAGTTCGCACTGGGTTCCACGTGGGAATACGTCAAGTTGGACCCGTCCATTGCTGCCCGTCTGGAAGGCAAGAGCTCACTGGGCCGATTGGGGATTCTCACCCATTCGACTGCGGGCTTCATTGACCCCGGTTTCGAGGGGCATATTACGCTTGAGCTGTCTAATGTGTCGACGTTGCCGGTCAAACTATGGCCTGGCATGAAAATCGGCCAGATGTGCTTCTTCCAGCTGAGCTCGCCCGCTGAGCACCCTTATGGCTCCAAGGGCACCGGCTCGCATTATCAGGCCAGCGGGGTCCGACGCCGAGCCGTTCCTACGAGAATTTCTACCGCGCGCACATCGACGACTGAGCGTTGCGACGTACCATTCGGCCGGCGGATGCCGGCCATTTGCTTAATCCCAAGGAGATGTCATGACCAACAGTGATGGCGGGTTCCAGTTCGACTTCCAGCAGCCCGAAAAGCCGGTCAGGCCAACGGTTCCTCCGATTCCCGGGCAAGAGACAGCAGCATATAGCACAGAACCCACGGCACAAGCCACACCGGCTCTGCAGTTCCCGCAGTCTGTGCAGTCTGCGCAGCCCACACAGCCCACACAGTTTGTGCAGCCCGCGCAAGTAGCGTATGCCTCACAACCCACGCAAGCTGTGCCGACCGTACAAGCCGCTCAGCCGACGCAGCCCATCGATCCGGCCATGACGCAACCGTTCTCGCCGCAATTCCTAGCTGCGGTTGCCGCACAAGCACCACAGCCGGCGGCAGCCACGCAGCCAGTAGTATCCGAAACACCAATCGCCGCTGCGCCCGGCCAGCAGCAATACGTTTGGGATCAGACGACGCAAAGCTTCCGCCCGGTGGAACCGACAGCGCCGGTGACGCCAGCAGCACCAGCCGCACCAGCGGCACCGGCGACATCGCCTGTTTCGGTAGCTTCAAACGCCGCGACACAGGCGTTCCACCCCAATCAGGCCGAGCAGCCTGCGGTAGATGCCGAGGCAACACAAGCGTTCCAGCCTGATCAGGTCATGGCAACACAGCCTTTCGAAGCTCAGGCCATGCCGAATGCCGAAACCGCGGCCGCACAGGCATACGGCGCATCATCCACCGTATCCGGTGAGACCGTTGCCATGCCGCAACGCAAGTAGCGTCTGCCGATGATGCTGCAGCCACACAGGTGTTCCAACCGGCCGCCCTGGCCGCTTCGGCACAGGCTCAGCCTGCTGTGATGCCTCCCTCCATTCCGTTGGATCAGTCTCCGATGAGGACGATTCCGATGGCGCCGAGCCTCGTCACGGCGGTAGCGGCAAAAAGAACACCAGCAAGATCGTCGGCATTGCCGTAGCAGTAGTCGCCGTGATAGCGCTGGTTGTCGCCGGCCTGCTCTGGTGGCATTCCAACAGCAGCAAGGCGAGCCAAGCCGTGGCATTGGCCGAGTGCAAGGTAGCGGCCAAGCAGTACACGAATGCTCAGAAGAAGCTCACCACCGCCATATCCAATGGCCAAACCAGCGCGCAAACATCCACCAGCGATGTGGCCGATGCCAATACGCTCACCACGCTAAATCAGGCGTTGCAAGACGCCGGCAATCCGGCTGACACCGCCAAGTGCGATTCCAGCCTCAACGCCACTGAGTTGAAGTCTCACACTAAAGAGCTGCAGAATGATGCCAGCGACATGGCTGACAAGACGGATGCCATCAACAACGCGATCAAGGCCGTTAATACTTCAAAGGCGACGGCCGATACCAACACACTGAAATCGAACCTGAGCTCGGCTATTTCGCAGGCGCAGGGCACGCTGGATAATTCCGCGGGCAGTGTGGCCGATGAAAACACCCGCACCGCGCTGCAAAACGCCATCACCGAGCCAATACGGTGATGAACGGGACCAGTCCGTCCGAATCCGACGTCAATAATGCGATTTCTAAACTGCAGAAGGCCGAGTCCGACGTCACCGCCTCGATGCAGGCCAAGCAGCAGGCAGATGCCGCCAAGCAAGCTCAGGAAGAGGCTCAGCAGAAGGCCGACCAAGAGGCACAGCAGAAGTCTCAAGACGAGTCCAACAATAGCGACAACAATAACGGCGGCGACAACTCCACCTCTACTGACGGCACCGACGGCAGCCACAACTGAGGTCTGCAGCGTTCTCCTGTTTCCCATGGGGCGGTAACTCCTCATGGGGCGTAACTCCCCATGGCGGTTAGCATATTTTCCTTTTTCGCGGAATAATGCCGTTTTCAGCGACCGCCCATGGGATAGTTACGCCCCATGAGGAGCCGTTTGGATATAGCAGTGGGCCGGGCTCTGAATCCCAGAGCCCGGACCACTGCTATATGCCCACAATCAGGGCTATTGCGATGGCTTAACGCTTGGCCATCGCGCGTAGCACAATCTTGCGCAGTTCGGAGGCAATCAGCACGATTGCGGCCAGGCAGATGCATTCCACCCAAGCCATCGGGCTCAATGCCACGGTGCCGAACGGACCGTTGAGGAACGGCACGTAAATCACCACGAGCTGCAGCGCCACGGACAAACCAATCGCACCCCATAGCCACTTGTTGGAGAACAGACCCACGAATGCGGACTGCAGATGCGAACGGGAGGACAGCGCGTTGAACAGCTGGGCAAACACCAGAATCGTGAAGCCCATCGTACGGGCCTCGGTCATCTGCGCTTCATGGCCGATGGCATCCACCGAGCGGTCGGTGAACAAGCCGCCGGACAGGTGCATGTCCATACCAATCAGCGTGACGATGGCCATGATGACGCCGATGTAGATGATGTCGCCCCACATGGAGCGTCAATCACGCGGTCCGTCACCTTACGCGGTTTACGACCCATCACATCGTCGGTCTGCGGGTCCACGCCCATAGCCAACGCCGGCGCGGCATCGGTCAGCAGGTTGATCCACAGCAACTGTGTGGCGAGCAGCGGCACGGTGACGCCCACGGTTTCCGGCTGGCGGATGCCGAGGAAGCCGGCAAACACCACACCGAGGAACACGGTGAACACCTCACCCACATTGGAACTCAGCAGGTAGCGCAGGAACTTGCGGATGTTGTCGAAGATCACGCGACCCTCGCGTACGGCGGCCACGATGGTGGAGAAGTTGTCGTCCGCCAGAATCATCTTGGCGCTCTGCTTGGTCACTTCGGTGCCGGTGATGCCCATGGCCACGCCGATGTCCGCGGACTTGACTGCCGGGGCATCGTTCACACCGTCGCCGGTCATGGCCACGATGTTGCCTTGGCGCTGCAAGGATTCGACGATCTTGAGCTTGTGCTCGGGGGCCACGCGCGCGTACACGGACACTTCGGACGTGGCCTTGTCGAGCGCGGCCTCATCGGGCAGCTGGTCGAGCTGGTCGCCGGTCAGGGCCTTGCCATCCTTGGCGATGATGCCAAGGTCGGAGGCGATGCGGGCGGCGGTCAGCGGGTGGTCGCCGGTGATCATCACCGTGCGGATGCCGGCACGATGGGCCTCGGTCACGGAGTCGCGCACCTCAGTACGCGGCGGATCGATAATGCCGACCATGCCATTCCAGATGAGATCGGTTTCAATGGCTTCGGCCTGATCGGCGATGTCGGACACCTGGCCTGCAGCGTTGACGCTTACACCGGGCACATCAGCCAAAGAACCGGTTTCCAGCGGACGGCAGGCCTCGCCAAGCGTACGGTAGGCCTCGGAGGAGAGACGTTCGACGGTGGCGAGAATCGACTGGCGATCGCCTTCGGTGAGCTTACGGACCTGACCACCCACGCGGATGCGCGTGCAGTAGCTCAACAGCACGTCGGGCGCGCCCTTGGCGAACACGGTGAGCTTGTCTGAATCGGTGCTGTCCTTGGCGATGATGGACATGCGCTTGCGTTCGGAGGTGAACGGAATCTCGCCAACGCGCGTGTATCGCTTGATCTTGCGATCGGCCTTGACCTTGCGTGCGGCCACGATCAGCGAGACTTCGGTGGGGTCGCCCACAATCTCCCAACGGCCGTTCTCCTCGCGTAGTTCGCCGTCGTTCGCGAGCGTGCCGGCCACGAGCGTGGCGACGACTTCATCGGCCACAATCTGGGCCTGCTCGGATTCAGGACTGACGCCGCCGGTCATAACCATGCGGCCTTCCGGCGCGTAACCGGTGCCAGTGATCTGCACTTCGCCGGACGGGGTGACCACACGTTCCACGGTCATCTCGTTGCGGGTCAGCGTACCGGTCTTATCCGAGCAGATCACGGAAGCGGAGCCCAAGGTCTCCACCGAATGCAGTTTCTTGACGATGGCGTTGTGCGCGGCCATACGCTGCACACCAAGCGCCAGCACCACGGTCAGGATGGCGGCCAAGCCTTCCGGCACGGCGGCCACAGCCAGCGAGACAGCAACAGCAGGAATCAATCACGTCATGGACGTCGTTGAAGCCTTCCAGCACGGCGAGCGCCACCAGCACCACGACAGCGATGACGCACACCGCAATGCCGAGGATCTTGGAGACGTAATCCATCTCCTTCTGCAGCGGAGTTTTCTCATCTTCGGTGGCGGAGAGCATGTCGGCGATCTTGCGACCTGCGTATTCATACCGGTGCCGGTCACGATTGCGCGGCCGGTGCCTTGCGTCACGGAAGTGCCGTTGAAGATCATGTTGGCGCGGTCGCCCAGCGCCTTGGCTTCGGTGAGTGTGTCCGGCTTCTTGCAACCGGCACGGATTCGCCGGTCAGTGAAGCCTCGGCGATGCGCAGGCTGGCCGCGTTGACCAGTCGGCCATCAGCGGAGACCGAATCGCCTTCCGCAAGGACGATGATGTCGCCGGGGACCACGTCGGCGGTGTTGATGCGCATGACCTTGCCATCGCGCAGCACCGAGGTCTGCGGGGCCGTCATTTGTGCGAGCGCTTCGACGGCCGCCTCGGCCTTGGCTTCTTGCATATAGCCGAGCACAGCATTGACAATCAGGATCAAGATGATCACGATGGCGTCGAACGGCAGCACTTCGCCGCCTTCCGCGCCGGGCTGCGCATTGGCTTTTCGATGAACCAAGCGATCACCGAGATAATAGTGGCCGCGATCAGCAGGTAGACCAGCGGATCTTGGAATTGGGCAGGAATTTCTTCCATTTCGGTACGGGCGGGGCGCTGGCGAGCTCGTTCGGGCCGAATTTGGCCAGTCGGCGCTTGGCTTCTTCCTCGCTCAGGCCGTGGATGGGTCGACGTTCAGGGCTTTGGCCACGTCGTCGGCGCTGGTCAGACTTGGATCGGTATCCCCCAATAGCGCTTCCTGTGCGCGCACCTCTTCCGATTCCACGACCCCGTTCGTTGCGGTCGTGGACACTGCGGATTGATCTTTGAGATCATCCATAATGTTCTCCTTGGTATTGCCGCGGAGTAGTCAGCCTTGCGGCCGCTGCCGGGTTTTCTCTCCCGGCTGGACGCACAGGACTGCGCGGTTATGGACACCGGCGCAACTGCTGCCGATGCATACGATTGCCATTATTCCATAACCGCGTGGCGCACTTGGCGCACAGCGTAATAGCGTTTTGCCTAGAACAGGCGACGCAACCAGGCCTCAGCCAAATCAGGCCAACACTGCACGCATTCGACGATGTGCGCATAGAAGCCGTTACCGGCAGTTTCCGCATTGGCCAAGGACAGGCCGTGGCTGCCTTCAGGGAACAGGTGCGCCTCAATGCTCACGCCGGCGGCCCGGCAGGCCTGGATGAGCATTAGCGTGTTCTCCACGGGCACGGCGTCGTCGGTCATGGTATGCCAGACGAAGACGGGTGGCGTTTTGGCATCGATGTGCTTTTCGATGGAGAACTTGTCCAGCAAAGCCTGATTGTGAGCTTGGTCCCCTAGCAGGCATTGGAAGCTGCCGCGATGGGCGTACTTGCCGGCGGTGATTACTGGGTACGAGAGCATCAGCGCGTTCGGGCGCACGGCGTCCGGGTCCATGCCGCCCTGTTCGCGGATGTCTTCGTCGCCGACCGAGGTGGCGAGGTTGGCGGCCAGATGCCCGCCTGCGGAAAAGCCGAGTACGGCCACTTGCGCGGGGTTTACATGCCACTGATCCGCATTGGCGCGAATCAGGCGCATTGCCTCGGCAGCCTCCAGCAAAGCCACCGGATAGCGGCTGGGCTGCACCGAATAGCGCAGCACGAATACGGCGAAGCCTTTGGCCAGGAATTGCAGGGCCACTGGCTCGGCTTCGCGGTCAGAAGTCATGGCGTAGCGCCGCCAGGCAAAATCAGGATAGCCGGGCGTATACGGTCCGGTTCCATCTCCTCGCTGTTGTCGGCCACATAGCCAAAGAATCGCGCCTCGCTGCCATCAATGCCAACGATGGTTTGTTGAATGTATTGCATGCCATACATCATACGCGCAGAGAATAGTTCTCGATAAGAACCACTCGCCATATGCGGTCTTGCCCGTATCTCCAAACCGAATAACACTTACAGCGAATCGTGAAGACTGCGGGCCATGGCGCGGTCGCGCGAGCCTTTGGTGAGCTTGAGACCGAGGGTCACGGCAATCAACACAACAGTGCAGGCGATCCACAGCGTTCGACCGCCGAAGTTGCTGATAGTCCAGCCACCAATCAGCGGCGCCAGCGCAATCGACGCCGACCACACTACGTTGTAGACGCTGATACGTGCCGCGCGCCGACGCGGGTGCCATGGCGGCAACCGTAGTGGTGGCGATAGGGAATGTGCCCAGCTCACCCAGCGTCCACAGCACTACGGCAAGCGCGAATCCGCCCCAAGAATGGGCCGCGGCCTGCACCGCATAGCCGATGACGGTTACGGCGAGGCCCATCACCAGCACGCGTGAATTGCCCATGCGCGCGAACAGTTTCATCGCGGGAATCTGTAGCAGGCACAACATACCGCCATTGATGGTGAGCAGCACCGAATACTCGCCCAGCCCTAGACCAAGGTCCGTCATGGCAATGGGCAGGCCGGAGGTGCTTTGGAAGTACACAAGGAAGTAGCCGAACATCAGCAGGGAGAAGCCGAGGAATGGAGTATCGGTGAGCACGCGCCGCCAATTGCGAGACATGGCGCCCTTGACACTGGCAGCCGGTGCGGCATCCGAGTGATTCGGCCTCTCAATGCCGGCGAATTCCGCATGGGTAACACTGCATTCGTCTTCATGGCGCACCGCACTTGGCACCGATACAGTAATCCCCAAATGCCGCACCTCGCGGAAGAACGCAATCAGCAATATCGTGACGGCTATCATCACCGCCGCTTCAACGTAGAACATCAGCGAATACGAGATCTTGACCAGCTGGTTGGCCACAATCGGTCCAATCGCGTACCCAAAATTAATCGCCCACGATTGCAGTACGTATGCACGTTGCTGACGTTCGGCAGGCACCACATCCGCGATATACGCGGCGATGGCCGGGCTGGGCAGCGAGGCGAACGCACCATAGACGAACAGAGCCGCGCCTAAAGACACAGGATCAGTGAGTACGGAAACGACCAGCAGGGCAGCCGCTGCGCCGATTTCGCCGATGATAATCATGGATTGGCGGCCGAATCTGTCGGACAAGGTACCGCCGAACAGGCAGCCGATGATTGCGCCGAAGCCGTACATGGCCACGACTGTGCCCACCACACCCTCATCGAGGCGCAGCGCGGAAACCAAATATATCGACAAGAATGAGGTCACGAAGCGACCCATCCACAGAATCAGAATCGCCAACCATAATCCCCAATACAGCAGGGACAGTCCGAATATCATACGCTGCTTCTTCACTCTCAATACCTTACCGGCTACCGACGGCGGAATAGCCGCGTTTTGGCGCGGGGTGCTGGGACAATAGCACCTATGGCTATCAAAAAAAGGACCGACCAAGGGGTCGGGTGGCAAGCATCGCAACAAACTGAAGGGCTACGGCCCCACTCCCAAGGCCGAGGACCGCGTCTATCACAAGGCGTACAAGGCCAAGAAAGCGGCCGAACGTCGGCAGATGGCCGACCCGCGTCTGGCAGCCCGCCGTCGAGTGGACAAGTTCGCTTCGGCGGATACTTCGGATCTGGTGTACGGCCGTAATTCCGTGCTGGAAGCACTGCGCGTAGGTGTACCTTCTTCCACGCTGTACATCATGTCTCGTATTGAACATGACGATCGTACTCGCGAAATCGTGAAAATCGCTGGTATGAACGGCCTGCACATGCTGGAGGCCGATCGTCTGGAGATGGATCGTATCGCCCGCTCTGGCAACCATCAGGGCGTGATTCTGAAGGTCGATCCGTTCCAGTACTCCTCGCTGAACGAGCTGGCCGATCGTGCTGAGAAGAAGGCCAAGGCAATGGAGGCCGCGAATTCGGCGGCCGCCCGTATTGCTGCGCGACCGCTGTTTATCGCATTGGACGGCGTGACCGATCCGCAGAACCTGGGTGCCGTGATTCGTTCGGCGGCCGCATTCGGTGCCAATGGTGTGATTCTGCCGGAACGCCGTTCCGCTTCAGTGAACGCCGCCGCTTGGAAGGTGTCTGCCGGTGCGGCCGCGCATATGCCGGTGGCGCGCGTGGTGAACCTGACTAAGGCACTTGAGGGCTTGAAGGAGCGTGGATACTACGTTGTCGGCCTTGACGGTGGCGGCGATAAGCTCGTCGGCGAGACTGGCTTTGAATCCGATCCGCTCGTTGTAGTGCTCGGTTCGGAAGGCAGCGGTTTGGGCCGACTGGTGCGCGAAACCTGCGACGCGATTGCCGGCATCCCGATCAGCTCGTCTGTTGAGTCGCTGAACGCTTCAGTGGCGGCGGGTATCAGCCTGTACGCGGTGTCCAACGCACGGCGCAAGGCTGCGGCGGAGTGATTGTCGCTTGAGGCCGTAATAGGTTGTACATACACGGAAGCCCTCTATTTGAACCGCACCCCGATTGTTGGACTGAAGAAATTCAGATTCGATGATCGGAGGTGCGGTTCTCTCATATGCGCGAGGATCGGAGGAGACATTACGACGACGGGTTCCGCCGCGAGGCGTTGGAACTC
>ENA-OQMZ01000454-OQMZ01000454.1-human-gut-metagenome-genome-assembly--contig:-NODE-454-length-17642-cov-1.409478_pt1 | contig 17642 bp, 37 predicted proteins | sample MGYA00242621_ERZ504862 | MGnify/ENA primary metagenome ERZ504862 (study PRJEB26092, sample SAMD00036393) | human gut metagenome | host: Homo sapiens | study: EMG produced TPA metagenomics assembly of... | reverse complement strand
TCGAAAGCTGAACCTTGAACACAGGAGCCAACACGTTCCATAGTCATCCGAGATTACTCCGGAAATGTTTGACGGCAATCTGTCGAAAGTACACATTGCCGCCAGCGACGGCGATATGACCGGGTGTGCCTACCCGGACACCCTGCACGATGCAGAGCTTGTGCAAATCATGCAGCCCGTTGACACCCCGGACGGAACGTGGCAGTTTATCTTGCGGGAGATTCCAGAGGACGAAGTCGCCAAAGCCAAAGCAGAAAAACGCTTCACTTCGTTGGAATCCGCCAATGAAGACATCGTCTGATGATGGCAGACTGATTGGAGGTTAAATCATGAAGACTCTGAATAACCTGAAACTCCGCATCATGGTGAGGGCGTTCCGTATCCGGTTAAACAACGGCGAAGCTTTGAGGACATTGCAGCAGATTATCCCGCCCTGACTGCTGACGACCTGAAAGCAATCGAAGAAGCCCTTGGGCAGTAAGGATGCGTGGAATGAAAACACTTTTTGATTTTATCTCCAAGCTTCTGGCAGCCCTCTCTCACGCTGCCGGAGACAAGGCAGAGGAGCCGGACGCCTCCGCTCTTGAAAAAGTGTCCACAGTGGACACTGTGGCCGGCTGGGAGGGCGCACCACCCTACCGCTACATCGACGTGAGCCGGTATCAGGCAAAATCACCCTCGACGGCTGGCGCAAGGTCAAAGCGGCTGGCTACAAGGGGGCGATGCTCAAGACGGTCTCCACCAACCGCAAGCTCAGCAAGCGGGCAGACGGACTGTACATCGACCCGACCTTTGAGCGTAACTACCGCAACGCCCGGGCCGCTGGGCTGGACGTGGGCGTCTACTACTACACCTACGCCACCAGCGAGGCTATAGCAGATGCAGAGCTGGCCCTTGTGCGGGAAGCGGTACGCGGCAAAGAGCTCACCATGCCCGTGTGCGTGGACGTGGAGGAAAACAAGCTCAAGCAGCTGTCCACGCTTGACCTGTCCAATCTTACCGCTTACGCGCTGGAACAGGTGGAGCGGATGGCTTTACGCCCAGCTGTACACCTACACGGGTTACAGCTATGAGATGGACATGCAGCGCTTGGCAGGCCGCTGGGACGTCTGGCTGGCCGACTACACCGGCAAGACGCCCAACGTGACGTTTAACTACAACGCCCACCAGCACACCAGCAAAGGCAGCGTGCCGGGCATCTCCGGCAACGTAGACCTCAACGTCACCACTATCAACTACCCCAAAATCATCCGTAAGAAGGGCCTGACCCGTCTCCGGGAGGGTGCATGACCGAAAAAGAAGCTTTGCTGTGGGTGCTTGGCATCCTTGGCAGCCTGTGTGCTGCGGCCATCACCATTGACAAGGTGCTGGAAATCATCCACAAGTACATCAAAAAGGCTCAGGAGCCGGACAACGTGCAGAACAAGCGGCTGGATGAGATGGACAAGCGCATCGGCACCTTAGAGCAGGGCCAGCTCCAGCACACACAAGCCCTTGCCCGTGACCTGCGCCGCTTTGAAGAAATCGACGAGGTGAGCCGTCTGACCCTCGACGGGGTGCGCAATCTGCTGGACGCCCAGCTCTCCGGCAACAACCGACGAGGGAATGCAAAAGAGCCGCACCGACATCGACAATTATTTGTTAAAAGGAGTGACCAATCATGGTAGCACTGGCAACTAAGCTTTTTGACCTTATCCCCGCCCCTGTGGCCCTTGTGCTGATGCTGGGCGGTTTTATCTTTTACGCCCTGGGCTGCGTCCGGCTAGGCTATGGCGCAGCGGTAAAGCCGCTGGTGCTGGACCTCATCGAGCGGGCCGAGCAGGAGATTCAGGGGACGAAGCGCGGCGCAGAGCGCAAGGCGTGGGTCGTCAAGATGCTTCGCGCCGCCCTGAGTGCCAGCAAATACGGTAGGCTCATCAGCTGGGCCATCACCGATGAGACCATCGGCAAAGTTATCCAGTTTTTCTTCGACCGCATGAAGGCGGCCTTGCAAAATCAGTGAGGTTTTGACTATGAGTAGCACTACGTACACACGACATTGGTTAAAACAGGCCATTTTTACGAATGAAGCCGGCACTTTTGCCGTTAAGGCAGATTTGCCACCATCTCGGTAACGTCACCGCAATGGTGCGTAACGCCGGACAGCTGCCGCAGCCCTTCTGGCTCGGTATTGTCTGTGGCGGCGGCTCGCGTGGTGCTGCCACTGTGCCTGCAAGGACTTGACCGGCAGCAGATGACCGCCGCAATCAAAAACGCACCGCTTGGAGGGTAGACCGTAAGATAGCCTTACTGCGGTACGTTGAGCGGCTTCCGCTGCCGGACATTGCGGCACAGACACATTACAGCCGGACGGCGATAGGCTACCGGCTGAAAGGCATTGAAAAAATGCTAGACGAAAGGAGCTTACCGTGAGCATCGAAAATGTTCCGACCGCAAATCTTATTACAGAGCTTCGCAAACGCGAGGGCGTGGAAACGACCGTTGTCGAGCCCTATCAGACGTAGCGGTCAGCGTCAACGGCCCTGCGCTGGTTCTTGTCGTGACGGATTGATTGTGGTATAATAACATCAACAAATCCACCGGCCTCTCGAAGAAGCGCATTAGGGTGGATATTTGATACAGTCTCCTGCTCGCCTACTTGCAGTGCGTACCATGCGGGAGACGCAATTTTGCCGCTTCGGTGGCAGGGCGATTACTCGCTCACTTATAATCCATCAGCTTTTAGGCTGGTGGATTTTGTTTTATTCTTACTAGTTTTGTCGAAATCATTGCCATATATTGGATGATGTGGTATCTTAGCATTGCACTCCAATGTGTGCATCCTTACAGTTAAGCGCTCATGCGGATTTTTCCGTGTGGGCGCTTTTCTTTTACCCTTGCAACTCTTCTACTGATACGTTGCAGGCCGCAGCAATTTTCTTGAGCGTGGTCATCCGGATAGGTTTCCTGGCTTCTGCGTGTTGGATGGTCGCGGTAGACAACCCGGTCTTCTCCGACAGCGCACGAATGGTCAGCCCGGCGTTTTCCCGAGCGGCTTTGATTTTTACGGCAGACACGCCGAGCGTTTATAATCGGGTGACATATACCCGATTTGGAACATGCCCTGCTGCTGCAACGGCAATGCTTTGAGCGCAAAGCTGTTATCCACGTCCTCAAGGTCTACATCCTTCAGGACGTAAGCGCAGGCGTTGTCAAGCTCCGGGGTCATCTTGTGGAGCTTATGTGCCAGCGTAATTTTCATCATCACGCCACGCACGGGAAACCTCGTAGCGTTGTCAAGGTCTGCCTGATTCACGCGGTCGGAGTTGCAGGCTTCATCCAGCAAGCGGTAGAGCTTTCCGAGATTTTTGATAGTGGTGTTTTCCATATTCGTTGCCTCCGTTTTCTTTTACTATACTAATTATACCACAAAACTGCTACAAGTGATACAGGCATAGTCGCCAGACTTTGCCTTATTTTTTTGTTCGTTTTGTAGCAGTTGTATCAGTTTATATTTGTCCTTCGTTTGACGTTCGTTGTCTTTCGCTTTTTGCTGATGCGATACACTAGGAGCACAAGGAGGGATGTTTTATGAGCTATTATCCGACACCCGGAGCGCCCTACGTTCCGCAGCAGCCTGTCAATCCTTATGGTGGCATGGGTACAGTTGGGCTTGCCACTCCCCTACCCAACACGCAGATGCAACAGGCACAACCGCAGCGTCCGCAGCCAATGAATGGGCAGCAGCCTGTTCAGCAGTCGGGTACAGGACGGCGGTTGGTTACTGGGCAGACCTGTTTCCAGCAGGGAGGAATTTCTGGCAATACCGTCTGACCTGTACGGCAGACCGACCTACTGCCCAGACTTGCGGAGCGGTGTGATCTACTGCAAGCGGCTCAACCCGGATACCTGTGAATCTTATGTGCAGGAGTTTTACAGCCCAGAAGCATGGCGGCAGATACAGGCGCAACAGGCACAGCAGACCGCTGCACCTACACAGCAGTACGTGCCTGTTGAAGAGTATAACGCCCTCGTACACAGGCTGGATGAACTGGAAAAGTGGCAGAAGAGCTTTTCTAAGCCACTGCCACAGCAAAGAAAGGAGAATAACAATGTCCTCTCCGTTTGATATGATTACGCACAGCCCTATTATGCAGCTTGCGAATCTGGCTCGTGCCGGGCAGAACCCGATGGGGCTTATCCAGCAGTTGAGCGGGCAAAATGCTCCCATCATGCAGGGCTTGAACCTGATTCAGGGCAAAAACGAAACGCAGCTCAGGACGATGGCGCAGAACCTCGCCAAAGAGCGGGGCATCGACCTGAACCAACTGGCAAGCGTCCTGAACCTGACGCTGCCCCGGTCAAAGCATCCCTCGTAAGCGAAACGCTTCTCAGTTTTGCGGACTTGATAAACCGCTTTTATCTGGCTTCGCCCATCGCACACGGCGATGGGATAGCATACGCAAAACTGAAAGGAGTTTTGTTATGGACGATTTTGCAACTGGCTATCTGGCTGGGCAGGACGGCGGCAATAACAACGGCGGATTCTTCGGCAACGAAGGTCTGTGGGCGGTTATCATCTTGCCATCATTTTCGGCTGGGGCAACTACGGCAACGGACGCAACGGCGGCGACAACGGCATGAACAGCTACATTCCCTATCTGGTCGGCACTGGCGCAACCGGTCAGGGCGGCGCAGATACTCGTGCGGCTTTGTCTGAGGCTTCTACCAGCAGGACACTTCCCGTTCTCTGGCTGGCATCCAGAGCGGTATCTGTTCTCTGGGCTATGACCAGCTCGCACAGATGAACACCCTCAACGCTGCCGTTGCGGGCGGCTTTGCTGGTACTAATCAGGCGATTTGTCAGCTCGGCTACCAGAACGCACAGCTCGTGAACGGTCTGGAACGTAGCGTATCCCAACGGCGACAATGCCATCAGCCTTGCCATCATGCAGGAGGGCAACGCACGGCAGGCGGGTCAGACCGCTATCCAGACGCAACTGGCATCTTGCTGCTGCGAGAACAAGCAGCTCATCGGCGACCTGAAGTACACCATTGCACAGCAGGATTGCGCTACCCGTCAGGCTATCGCAGACAACGCCCGTGCCATCGTGGACAACTGCAACGCCAACTTCCGCAGCATGATGGACTACTTCACACAGGATAAGATTGCCACTCTGACCGCTGAGAACCAGAGCCTGAAGTTCGCGGCTTCTCAGGATCGGCAGAATGCGCTTCTGACCACCGTGATGTCCCAGCAGACCGATACCATCCTGAACCGGGTCAATCCTCGTCCGATTCCCGCTTATCAGGTGGCAAACCCCAACGTGGGCGTGAACTGCTGCGGCTGCTGCTAACCTACACACTCCCCGATAACACCGGGTGAACCATCGGGGCAGGGGTAAGACACCTCTGCCCCTGATTTTTTAGGAGGAAACTATTATGGCTTGCAAAACAAGCTGCAAACTCTGCCCGCACTTGGTCATCAGTCAGGCGGTCACGTTTGCCAACGACACGCTGACCATCAATATCCCTGCTGGCGCATACCAGAACGGAGAGAAGTATTGTATCGTGGTTGCTCAGAGCTTGCCGGACACGACCACCATCAACGCCCCTGTGGTCATTACCATAGGTGCAGGCACGACCGCATACCCTCTGACCGACTGCAACTGCGCTCAGGCAACCGCTGAGAGCATTCACACTCGCACCCGCTACGCTACCCGCGTTGCAACGTCTGCGACCGGCACCGGAACGTTCAAGTATCTTGCTGCTTCTGCCGTTCCCACGCTGCGCGCCCGCGTCCATTTCTTGAGGAGGTATAGATTATGGCAAGACTAATTTTCGCCGCATGATGATGCTCCGTGACCACGATAAAGACCGTGAGCCGGAACGTGACCGCCTTGAGGAAGAGCGTGACCGCAGGGAGCGTGAGCTGGAACGCCGTCTGCGCAAGCTGGAATATGGCAACGACCGCTATCCTTACTATCCGCAGGAGGAGAACCGCTACATCGACCCCTACCCTATCCCCCGCTACCCTGACGTAGAGTATGGGCGCAGAATGCCGCAAATTGGCTTTTCGCAGAACGGAGACTGGGACAAGCGGGCTGGGCAGTATGAGCATGGCGGTGCTGACAGCCGTTCCATCAAGATGCCACGCAAGCACCTCACCCACGATGAAGCAGAGGAATGGTGCGACAGCATGGGTGAATGCTGACGGCACGAAGGGCTGTCACTGGACGCTGGAACAGACACAGGACGTTGCCAAGCAGCGCAACATCACCTGTGACCCGAACGATTTCTGGGCTGTCATGAACATGATGTACTCGGATTATTGTCAGGTCGCAAAACGCCAGTCCGTTGACACTCCGGCTTCTACGCTGACATGGCAAAGGCGTTCCTTGAGGACACGGACGCTGTGGACGGCAAGGCGTATGCCTACTGGGACTGCGTGACAGATAAATAAAGTAATCCCCTGCATAGTTTAATCGGCTGTGCAGGGGATTACTTTCTATTATAATGATTAGTTTTACTCAAGCCAATTGATGAAATATCCGTTGTACTTAAACTCTTTTGCCTCATTCGCGGCCTTAATCAGATTCTTCGCAAAAGCAATCGCCTCATCCGGCGACAATGTTCGTCCAGGAAAACATACTTTGCTACCGATTGAAGTGTCAATTCCATCTCCACTTCTGCAAATTTCAATGCCGCTTCCGTAAGATTTCCTTCTCTGCTTCAAGTCTTCTATATTGTAATCAGAATATTTCACTTTGTCCATGTGAACTCTCCTCCTTAAATTTCAGCTTTTAGCTTGTTCCTCTTTTCTCCTGCATCTGTGTGTCTTGTATGTGCGCATTTTTCTCCCCTCACATAAATTATTTTTCTTTGGTGTAGTACAATTCCATATCTGCCTTGTACATATCAAGTTGTCTTTTGCTATCCATAAGTGTGTTAAAACTAATTCCCGCCGCAAAAGATACGGCGATGGACAAAATCAAGTGTGCTGCAACCCATTTACCAGCAAAGATAAAAGGAATCTGAATTGCTATGGCAAAAGCATCGAACAAAAGAACGTAAATGCCACGTTTAACCATTTTCTGTAATCGGATAATACTTCCTTCGTAAAATTCCTTCGACCTCATCATACGTCAATCCTCCAAGAAATCCTCTTGATTCAGAACTTGATTTACAATTCGTTCTGTACATTCTTTGATAACAGTAGATGCGGGGACGCAATCTTCATAAGCTATGTTTTCATATTGTGCTCCTGCATATTCAAAGAACCTTTTGGAAAGTATTTCTGCATCCGCACGGCACAACGTCTTTAATTCGTATTGCAACGGAAATCTTCTTGCAAGTGCAGGGTCAAGCCTATCAAATCGGTTTGTCGTTCCAATAATAATGACATTGTTCGGTAATCTATCCATTTCCTGCATAATCGCAATAACCACACGGTTCATTTCCCCAACGTCATCTTTTTGCCCACGAGCCATTCCGACCGCATCTATTTCATCAAAACAAAGAACGCAAGGAGCAGTCCTCACATAATCAAAAATTCTTGCAAGGTTAGATTGTGTTTGTCCTAAGTGCGAATCAACTAGACTTGAAAATTGAATCCTCAAAAACGGAAGTTTTGCTTTATGTGCGATATACCTAGCCAGCATGGTTTTTCCGCATCCGCTTTGCCCATAAAGCATCAATGCTGGCAAATAAGGAATTCCCATTTCATTTAATTTTTCAGATGCTCGATAAATAGCAACGATTTTCTGCGTTATACTTTTTTCTTCGTTCCTAAGAAGAATCTTGCTTCTGGAAATTCTTCTGTATCCTCTGCGATCAAAAGATGCTGTAAGTTATATGGCACTTCAATAAATTCTCTTTTGCTTTCCAACTTGCGAAACATATTTTCTTTGAACTGTTCATCTTTTTTGGATGATATGGAATTCAAAATGATTTTAACAGCTTTTTGCGCGTTTCGCATATCACCATCGCAAACAAATCGAATAAGGTGTCGTTCACTATCATTCATCTAAGAAATCCTCCAACTCAATCTTCCCCTCTGCCGCAGCAGCAGCCAGAGCGTACACATACTGCCCGATGGTCATTCCGTGCCGCCTTGCTTCACGTTGATGTACTTGCGTTCTTCCCCACTCATAAGGATGGTAATGCGCTTAGAACGCTTTCCGTCACCGCTTGCAACGCCCTGATGCGATTCCGGCATCGGAATTTTTTTCTTTGTCAAGCCAGCTTCAGCAAGTGCGCCGGGAACATTGCCCTGTTCGATAAGACGTTGAACTTCCTTTGCCTGTTTCAGCTTCTTCAGCTTACCTTCGCATAACACGGCATCATTCGGCTGGCTTTCGCTGCCTTTGGCTTGCTTCGGCTTAATATCGCTTAATTCTGCTTCACTCGGCCGTGCATGGCTGTCTGTGGCTTCACTGGCTTAACTTGCTCCTGTTCGGCATTATTCGGCTTTGTTTGGCTTACTTCTTCTTCCTTTGGCTCACTTCGGCTTAATGTCTGTTCCGAAAAAACAGGCTGGAAGTCAAACCCACCCAACAAGCCGGATGTTTTTTTGCTGGTTGACTTCATTCTACATCAGCCTCCTCATAATCCGAATCTTCAAAGGATGGAGCTTCTGGCAACGGCATCCAATGCGTCGCTCCGAGATTATTACACCAATCTGTTTTCCAAATAGGTTTTCCACCGTCTTCTGGATAGAAGTAACACTGTGCGATATCTGTTCCTGTCAACGGCGATGCAACGAGGACGGGGTTGCTTTCAAGTTCTCCATTTACATCCACCATTTCGGGGTAGTGGTCGCTCACTCTAATCCATTCCTTGCTCCATAACCATTTTTCCTTGAAATACTGTACATCTTTCTTGTACTGCTCTTTATCAATGTCGCCACTTCTGTACCAATCACAGCTATGCAAAACACAGAGCAAATCGTACAGAAGCATACTCAAATCTTTGTCTCCAAGCGGATTTTCTTTTCGTGCAATAATCGAAAGCTCTTTTACCCGTTCATCTGCAAGGTCATAATCTGGGTAACAGTTCTGATAAATAGTATTTGCAAGGCTGTCATTTTGACAATCCCAATATCCACCACTCATTTTTCTTTTCCTCCAACAATCATCTGTGCCAACGCCTTGAAATCCTCTGCACTGGTACTCTTTGCCGTATCACGCTAAACAGGCTGTGCCGCTCTGCCTGCGCCTTACGAACGCCCATAGACGGTCTAATCTTCACGTCCAAAAGCCTTGTTCCCATGCTTTGTGCAATCACAGGGAGCTGCTCAACAACCTCTTTGGACAGGTTCTCACGGCTCTTGTACTGGTTCAGAAGCAGACCTTCAATCTTCAAAGTCGGGTTGAAGTATCTGCGAACATCACCAATGGTCTGCGAAAGCTGGCTCAATCCAGCAAGTGCATAGCGGTCTGCTGTGATGGGCACGATGATGCTGTTGGCGGCGATCAGTGCGTTCACAAGTGCAAGACCAAGCTGCGGGGGAGTGTCCAGCACAATGTAATCGTACTGTTCGGACACGGATTCCAGTGCTTCTCGCAGCCGGAAGTTCTTGCCAATGTCCCGGACAAGTTGCTCGTCAATGTCCTTCAATGCGTTGTCTGACGGCAGAATGTCACCGGCTTCACAGTGCTGGATTCCCTCTTCTACCGTACCCTGCCGGGTCATTACATCGAACAGGTACACACGTCCTCTGTCTGTGCGCCGTAGGTGTCCGTTGCGTTGCACTGGGCATCGCAGTCCACCAGCAACACTTTCTTCCCAAGCAGCTGCAACGCACCAGCCAGACAGGTACTTGTGGTAGTCTTTCCTGTGCCGCCCTTCTGGTTGGCGACAGCTATAATTTTTGCCATTTTATCACTCTTTCTTTATTCTTCGGGTTCATCAGGGAGCGGCATCCAATGGGTTACATGATATAACACATTATCATCAATCAGTTGCGTTTCACTATTGTTTCCATAGAACGCATCCGTCAACACATCATCTGTATACCATTTTTCGCCTTTGAAGTCACCATAATAACCGAAAGTAACGCCCATCACTTTATCATAAATGATAATCTGAATGTACTTGTCTGGCATCTTATCTTTTACGCTAATCCAACCCATTCTCGCTCCTTTCTGCATCATCTGCTTAATGCGCTACATCCGATTACTTTAAGAGGCTATCGTCAAACGTAGCGTAATCATCAAGGTCTGCATCTTTCAAAATTGAGTACATATAAGCGCCGGGGTCTTTTTCAATCCTATCAAGTCGCTCACTGACAAGAATCTTGTATGCATTCTCAATGATGTTCACAACAGCTTCTTTTTTCTTGTTAGGCTTGATGTTCGGATACTTCTCCGGCAATCTCTTTGCCACCAGCTTTGCGGTCAAGATACACTGGCTTTTAGACATCTCCGGCGCAATAGATGCCCAATCCACATTCTCGTATGCGCCACTGCGGGGCTTTCTGGCAGGTCGTTGGCTCTTTGGAACATCTTTTAACTCTACGCTTTCGACCTCGTTAGCTTCCACGTCTATGACTGGCTCATTAGACTTGAAAGCTATATTGAACTTCACAGCAACCGCATTGCGACCTCTCATGACCTTGTCGTATTCAACGCACAGGTCTGATACTTCGTTTATTTCAGCTACCGCAATATCAATGACACGCCGCCTAAGATGCTTGAACTCTTGATAGCTAGGTTCTCTTGCGCCAAGTTGTTCCCTTAATCTATCCAACGTAATTTCGGGCTGCTCACGCCACGTCCGATGAACTCTCGGAGAATTGAATACAGCAAAATGCTATACTGTGATTTCATATTCGCTGTGTAGCGCAAGCGATACTTGACATATCCACGCTCTGCAATGTCGAAGAAAACAGGTTGTAGAAGTGGGTTACAGCACAATGACACAGTAATATTCATCAAACTAGGTTCAAAATTTACAGTTGCTCTGCTGAACAGGGGATACAGGTCAAACGAGCCTGAACCGTCACCTCTAGGAACTTCAACAGAGTTGTCGATGAAATGCTTAACCTGTGCTTTCAAATTCCTAGATTGATTTTTAACCCTAAAAATTCGTCAATAATTCTTGTAACGTAAACTGAACCGTTGAAGTTCGGGGTCTCTCGGATTGATACGGCTAAGATACACTTCAAGCAGCCGAAGCTCTCCTGCTGTATAGTCAGTGAACTTTGCCCAAACAAGCTGTCTGCTTTTTTCAACCAAGTTCCCGCCTTTAATATCAGACAATCTTATCACGCCTCCTCTCGTATAATAGTATATCGCAAACAGGTGTACAAGTCAATAGTTGACGTACACCTGTTTCCACTTTTTGTACACCTAACCGTCCACATTTCGTACACCCATTTCCACAATTTGTACACCTATATCCATTTTTTGTACACCTCTTTACATTATATAAAACAAGACTATTAACAAGATTATAAAATAACTTCTACTAATAGCAGAAGAAGAAAATTTTCCACAAAATCTTTTCTTTCTCTCTTAAAAAGTGGAAAACACAAAGCGAATATCGCTAAATAAACAGATGTTCAACATCCGAAAGGTTAAAACGCTTAACGGTTAGGTTTACCTAACGTGTACAAAAAGTGGATGAAAAAATTTTAAGTCAATGTTATGGGGGACGGATTGACGAACCACTCAATCGCAAACAATAAATTAACGCTAGCTCGTTGTTTATCCCGCACGAATGCTGTCGATTTACAGCCTATGGTGGACGGAATGACAAGGCAAATTTGCCCGATAGGTGTACAAAAAGTGGATGAACGTGGACAAAATGTTCCTTAAAAACTTCGATAATTCGACAATCAGCGCAAAATGTTTTCTTCGTTGATGGTATAAGAATCGTTTCGCTTCATCGCCGCAGCTTCCCCACAGTCCTGTGCCTGATACAAAATCTGCATATTGGGTTGTGTTCCGTCTGGGTCTGGGTCGGTTTTGGTGGCCTGTGCCATTTCATAATGACCTGTGACGGTGCGGCAGACGGATACACGATCACGCAAAGTCGTATGAAGGTTGGCTACCATTTCGCACAGAACGGCAAGGTAATCTGAGCCGTGATTGCCATAGATCAGATAGCACAGTAGGTCAATTTCTTGCGGATGGGCTTCTTTGATATGCTCTATCAGCGCATCCCTCTTTCTTTCGGTGCTGGCATCGCCAGCCAGGCTTTCCAACAAGCAGGATGCAAACAGGTGTCTATGTATGGCTTGGCCGCAACACCGCAGCACACGAACCACTTTATGACAGTAGAAGCATCTGGGGTCATTGTCCCTTGCTCATAACGAAAAATGGATGTCCGGCCTACACCCATTTTGTCCGCAAGCTTCTGCTGGCTAAGCCCGGATTCTGCTCTTGCCATCTCTAACGCTTTTGCCACTCGTATCCTATAATCATCCATAAATACCCCTCTTTCGACAAAATGATACAAAAACAAAAGAATTTAACTGATATATTGTTCAAAATGTGAAACAATAATTGAAAAAGTCGCTGTTTCAATGAAACAGCGAGATGTGATATAACTGTATTGTCAAAAAATTCCAAAGAGGAAGGGAACAAAAATGAGAGAAGCTGTAATCTGGAACCATGAACGTATGCCGATCATCGACGGAATGCCCGCCAGCGTTACCGATGGGCAGCCACACACACCTGAACCATGGGAGGAAAGCTAATGAACCGAACTGTAGATGCTCTGATTGTCCCATACGCCCGCAGACGGACGCTGGAGCTTGTCCTGAGCCTTTCTGGGTACGAAGCTGATAAAGATGCTTACCTCGAAGCAAAAGGCATCCTGGAACGTGCCGTAGCCGCCTTAGACGATGGGCGCGACCCGGCAGATAACATCGAACGCATTGACGGACAGCTTGTGGAACTGTGAAAGGAGAAGAAGATGGACTTTACGAATGGATTCTATAAAGCCGAGAACCCTGTCGTTCTTGAAGAAGTGAAAACTTTCCTCCAGTCAATGGAACGCGTGGAGCAACCGTGAAGGACTTAGACGATGCCATTGTGCAGTTAAACAATGTTTCGCACAGCATCAGCACAAACGCTCTCGTCAAAGCAGATGTACTGGACGATTTACCGGATAACCCTTTTCGTTCCATGCTCAACGGAATGTTACAAAGCAAAGGGTAACTTAAACTTAATGTGGCTCTTAATCATTGTCATTGCGATTTTTGGCTTCCCTGATACAAAGTAATGGATGCGAAGAAAACATTCGATTTTTACGAAGTTGTTAAAAATACATTGACTTTACAACTATAAGATGTATAATCGTATCAAATGAACATTCATTTTTACTGATCGGGAGGATATGCCACAATGAGTGAACAGGAAAGAGCAAGATTGACCGATTTATTGCATGGCTACTGGAACATCCTGAAAAGATTCCGGCAGCGGAGCAAGCCTAGACCTGGAATAATAGAAACCCCTTGCGCAGAGCTATACCAGCCCGGCACAAGGGGTTTTATTTTACCGGGTCAGAACCATTTCTTTTTCTGTTTCTACGGTAACGATATTTTCTGCTGTTGCCATATAGCACACGGTCATTGCCTTTTAACAAGGCCTGCATGAACCAAAAGCAAAAGGCACAGCCACACAACAAATAATACATGGGCTTACCTCACATCTTCTCGATCAGGTTCATCAGAGCTTCACGCTGTTCTTTCGGCATAGATTCAAGCTTTTTTCTAATCCGCTCCACTGCTGCATCGACTTCACTTTGCGGCTGCTGGGGCGGATTTTCTTTTTGTTCGCCAGTGAGAAGGTAGTCTACCGATACGTTGAAGTAGGATGCAATTTTAGAAAGAACCTCTGCGGACAGGCTCTTGGTTCTCCCGGCTTTCAGCTCGGAAAGAAAACTACGGCGAATCCCGATGTTGGCACAAAGGTTCCGTCTTTGATGCCCTCTTTTTCGCAGAGTGCGTGGATGTTGCTGTACAAGTCCGACATAAGAACACTCCCATATTTGTGCAAGTATACAAATGCACAGAATTTTGTACAAAAGAGTTGACTTGTACAGAAGTCTGTACTATAATACAGACATGGGCGGTACAGAACACTGTACAATATGAACTCTCTACACCATTATATTAGTACAGTTTTCCGTACTTGTCAATAGATTTTAGCAAATGGAGGTGGAATTTTGAAAGAAAACTTCTGGTCTGATTTTGGGCTTGAAGTAAAGATGAAGCTGCTTCAGCGAGGTATGAAGCAAACGGAACTGATTCAGGCTGTCAGGGATGACACAGGACTGTTCTTTGACGATTCGTACCTCTACAAGATTCTTCGCGGAGAGCGGAAACCGGACAAAATCGTCCAAAGCATCTGCCGGATTCTGAATATTCAAGGTTCGGAAGAGTAAGAAAGGAGAAAAAATGACCGACATTATCTTATCGACCAGAACGGCGAACCGGTAGCATCCAGTCGTCAGATTGCAGAGAACTTTGGCAAGGAACACAAGGATACTTTGGAGAGCATCCGACAGATTTTGGCGGCGGAAAATTCCGCCACCAAAATCCATGTTCTACGAAACCACGTTTGAAAATCGTGGTAAACAGTACCCGATGTATTTAATGAACCGTGACGGTTTCACCCTGCTGGCTATGGGTTTTACCGGCAAGGCTGCTCTTGAATGGAAACTCAAGTACATTGCAGCGTTCAACGAAATGGAGAAGAAGCTGGCTGAACAGCCACAGCTCACACGCTCACAGCTCCTTGCAACCGCACTGATCGCAGCACACGAAGAGCTGGAAGAGAAGGACAAGCAGATTGAAACCATGAAGCCGAAAGCGCTTTTCGCTGACGCTGTGAGCGCAAGCGGCCAGAGCATTCTCGTTGGTGAGATGGCAAAGCTGCTGTCGCAGAACGGCATCCAGATGGGCAGAACCGTCTGTTCCAGTGGATGCGTGAGAACGGATACTTGATTAAAGACAAGAAGCGGACGGACTACAATATGCCAACGCAGAAGTCTATGGAACTTCGCTTGTTTGAAATCAAGGAAACGTCCATTGCACATTCCGATGGGCACACCTCCATCAACAAGACCCCGAAGGTGACCGGCATCGGTCAGGTCTATTTCGTTAATCTCTTCTTAAAGACGGAAAAGAGCAAGAAAGCGGAGCTGAACATGGAACAGATTTTGACATTGAAAGTAGACCTTGAGCACCCGGACGATGCTCATTACGCCATTGACAAGGCTGTGGAAGCCTACGAAGAAAGCAAAAAACACTGGGACGCTTTTGAACTTAACGAAGCCAAAAGCAAAGCACGAGATATTTTGTACGGCCTGTGCAACGATGGTTGCAGCATAATCTGGACGGTCACTGATGGCGCGGTTGGGCTGACGATTTGGGCGGATTTTAAGGAGCCTAGCGTTGGTCAGTGTTATATGACTGAAGAAGGGCTGCGTGACATCTGGGTCGAAAGGCTCGTTGCTCTGTGCATTGCCACAGGCAAAGAAGTCCCGAAGTTCATCACAGACAAGGCTGGTGAGTGCTGGTGACGAATTTTCGCAGGGCGCAAAGCCGAAAGCGCAGAATGAAGCTGGCAATGGCAGCTGGCGTATCCAGAAACGATGCCAACAAGGTGCTTTGGATGGAGAAGGCCATCAATCAGTGCTTTGAACGCCACAATCGAGAAGCAAGACTGAAAGAGGAGACGCAGCGTGGAAGAAAAGTACTGTGAGCGCTGCGGTGCTTTTCTTGGCCTTGTGAATCCGTGCAAGAAATACTGTGAAGAATGTAAAATCATTGTTCGCAGAGAACGGCAGGCTCTTATAAAGAAAGGAATCAAGGCTAAGCCGGAACCGGCTTTATGCGCTTGGTGCAAGAAGCCAATGGTTCGGAAGGTCTGGTCTCAGAAGTATCACCCTGAATGCGCAGCAGATGCAAACAAGGCTTTGACCAAAAAAGTACAAAGCCAAAAAGCAAAAAGAGCTGAATGAGCTAAAAGCATCTGGTGAGTTCAAAATTACTTGGGATGTGCAGGAGCCAGAACGTGCGAGACCTCAAAAGCACGAGCCTCCAAAGTATACTGTGCGACAGATGAACGATGCCGCAAAACGATATGGCATGAGCTACGGCCATTACAGTACTTTACTTGCACAGGGAAAGGTGAAGGCCCCTGATGAACGGTAAATACTACGGCAAGCGAGAAATTCGCTGGCACAGCCGGGAGAAAAACCGGCTAGAACGCATCAAGAAAGAAAGAGTGAGCAAAAATGAAAAAAAATCAAAGTCAGAATCACATTCACCGAAGCAGTTCTCGGCACATGGCCTAGCAATCAGAACATTGCACGCGAGTTCATCGCCAGCAAGTCCCCGGATGCAAATACCATCGAGGACGAGGTTGCTGCTCTGGGCGCTGATGCTGTGGCAGATAAGGGCATGACCGTGTTCCCTCGCAACGAGAACGGCGAGCCTATCTTGTATGACTACCAAATTAAGGGCTTCTTCAAGGATTCCTGTGGTATGCTTGGTCGTATCGGCGGCAAGACCGAGACTGGCAAAAAGAAAGCCGTGAATGAATCCGGAAAGCTCACCGCATACAAGAAGGTCATTGACGGTCTTATTTTCGTGTCTCCCCGGATGATTCCCATTCATGTGAACGGCGAGATTACCGAGTGCCAGCGTCCGCTGCGTGCGCAGACGGCACAGGGCGAACGTGTCAGCTTGCCAACAGCGAGCAGATTCCGCTGGTTCGACCTGCGAGTTTGAAATCGTTCTTCTGGACGATTCTCACGAGAAGGTCGTGCGTGAGTGGCTGGATTACGGTGCTCTGCGTGGCATCGGACAGTGCGCAACAGTGGGCGCGGGAAGTTTTCGTATGAAATCCTGAACTGATCGCAATGGCACAGCTTTTCAATGAAAGGCGAAGCAATGGCAAGCTGTGGATTTGAACCGCGCATCAAAGGCAATGCAAAGGATTGAACAGATACGCAATGGAATTGCATAGACACGATATGATTCGCTCCGCAACGGCACAGCTCGGAATTGCTGATAATAGCATGGCTATGGCACGGCCTTGAGACGTGGCGCAAAGGCAAGGCATGGAGCAGAAGCGAGTCGCAACGGCAAGGCAGGGAATTGACAGGCGATGCAATGGCACAGCGAAGAAACGCAACGTAAAACAAAGGCGTTGAGAAGTAGCGCATCGCGAAGGCTATGGATGCAAGGCGTAGCTTGATAAGCAAAGGCATCGAACGGCGGCGACGTGCGATGCAATGGCAAAGAATAGAACCAATAGGCTAAGGCATTGAGTAGCTAGGAGCAGAACAGCAACGGCAAAAATGAAAGGAGACAAGATGAAAGCATTTATTGAAGTTGCCCTGATGTGGGGCATAGCGCTGGCGGTGGTTTTTGCGGTATTTCTGCTGAACTTCTGGATGGTGCATCACATCGGAATTCTGGTAGGAGCATCAGCTGCCCGTGGAATCATCACGGTATCTGTGGCGATGGCTACGGCATGGATACTGAGTTTGGAGGTAATAAGAGTGAAAGCCTGAAAGCTAATGTCCTTTACACGCTTGGAATCGCGTTAGCAATCTTTTCGGTAGGATGCGGCGACGCAATCCAGAAAAGCAAGCGTGGTAGCATGTTTGGATACGTTTTCCTTCGTGTAGCTTCCTCGCCG
>ENA-OQMZ01000453-OQMZ01000453.1-human-gut-metagenome-genome-assembly--contig:-NODE-453-length-17642-cov-1.928747_pt1 | contig 17642 bp, 21 predicted proteins | sample MGYA00242621_ERZ504862 | MGnify/ENA primary metagenome ERZ504862 (study PRJEB26092, sample SAMD00036393) | human gut metagenome | host: Homo sapiens | study: EMG produced TPA metagenomics assembly of... | reverse complement strand
CTCACGGCCGGTCAGGTTCCGGGTTGAAGCCAACGCCGAGTTCGATGAATGGCACCAGCTTGCCTTGACGGTGACCGAGCCTGCTCCGGGTAGTAGATCTGGGAGATGATCTTCAGCAATGTGGACTTGCCGGAACCGTTACGGCAACAATACCGAAAAAGTCGCCTTGGCGTACTTCGAAATTGATGTCGCGCAGCACATGCTGCTCGGTGTAGCCCTTGATGCCCTTCGTCCAGTTTAAGAACGCCATCTTCAGGCCGGTCGCCTGCTCAGTGGGCAAACGGAACATTTTGGCACATGGTCGACCTTGAGCACTACCGGGCGCTCGTCCTTGGCTTCTTCCTGTGTCTTTTCAGTCAATGCAATCTCAGCCATGATCAGAGCACCTCCGCGAACTTGGAGCTGTATTTACGGAACACATGAATGCCCAGCCACAGAATGAACGCGGACAGCACGTACGGCAGAAGGCATAGCAGTTTGTTATCGACCATGCTCCACACGGTCGGCACATATTCTGGGGAAAGCAGGTTATGGCGAATATCCATGATTGCCTGAGTGGAAGGATTCAGCATAAGCAATTTAGCCGCCCAAGAGAAATCTGGGTTGTTAGCCACCATCGAAATCGGATAGATGATAGGTGTGGCATAGAACATGGCTTGCAGCACGACTTCCCAAATATGTGCCACATCACGGAAGTACACGAACAGCGAGGCGAGCAGCAATGCCACGCCCAGCCCTAGACAGTACAACTGGATTATGCTGAACGGTACGAGCAGCACGCGCCAAGTGTAGTGTGCATGGGCGAAGAAACCGAACAAAATCACCACGCACAAGTTAATACCTAATGAAATCATGGATCCCATCGTGGTGGAGGCCACGATGATATAATTCGGGAAATGCACTTTGCGTAGCAAATCACCGCGTCCCACGATGGATTGCATACCCATGCTGGTGGACTCGGAGAAGAAGCTCCACAAACAGGTACCGCACAGCAGCGAAATCGGGAAGGTCGGGGTGCCGTCGGAGAACTTCAGGAATTTCACGAACACCACGTACATCACCGCGAACAGCATCAACGGCTTCAATACGGACCACACCATACCTAGAAACGAACCTTGGTAGCGCAGCTGGAAATCGGTCTTCACCAGTTCCTTGAACACCACCATCGCGTAGTGGTACCTCTTCTTGAGGCTCTCAAAAAAGTCTTTCACAAGCATCCCATCCTACTAGTGCGAAGCATCCGGACGCAAAATGCAAGTGACGATGCAGGTGACGCGTCCTTCTTCGGCAGTACTCTCATATATTCTATTGAGGAAAGGACGTTTGTCTTAGTAAGGCGGAATATCTCACATGGTTCTCACAGCGGAACAGCATCATCCGAACATCAAGATTTTCGTGTCGGCGCATAAGCAGGCCACGTTCCCCGAAGGGAAAAGCATCCTTCCGGTTCAGGTGGGCGCGGCGAACGCAGCAATCCGGTTTGCAAACACCTTGCATGACGACGAAGGTGAGAACATTTCCGCGAAAAACCCGCGTTACTGCGAACTGACCGCGCAGTATTGGGCTTGGAAGAACGAAGACGCTGACTATTACGGTTTCTGTCATTACCGCCGGTACTTCGACTTCACTGACACTCCGCATAAGGAAAACGATTACGGCGAGATCATCGATTCGTACATCGACGACCACGCGCTCGCTGAATACGGCATCAACGATGAGGCGATCGCACGCGTGGTGGATGGATGGGATGTCATCACCACGCCGTTGAACGATGTTCGCCGTATCGGCGGATTCTCAAATCTCAAGCAGCATTGGGACGCCGACGAGCATCTTCGATTGAAGGATCTGCGCCACATGTACGACATCCTGTGTACACGCCATCCCGATTACAAGGTGGACGCCGACGCCGTGCTTAACGGCCGTATCGCCGCGTTCTGCAACATGTTCATCATGAGGAAGGAAATCTTCTTCGAATACAACGAATGGCTGTTCCCGCTGCTCGACGAATTCGCCGATGCCACCGATTTCAGCAAGATGGATGTGCAAACCACGCGTACTGTGGGACATCTTTCGGAACGGTTGCTCAACATTTTCATCGCGCATAAGCAGCGTACTGGCGCACATTGGAAGATTAAGCGGATGCAATGCGTGCACTTCCTGCGTCCGGATCCAATGACCACGCTTGAACCGCTCGGTACGGAATACGAACGTGTTGTGCCGGTGGTGTTCGCCGCAGACAACAACTATGTGCCGATGCTTGCCACTACCATCTATTCGATGCTGAAGAATGCTTCCACGAATCGCTCGTATGACGTGATTGTGCTGGAACGGGATATTACCGGCGAAAACAAGCGGTATATGGAACGGTTCTTCGCGCAGTTCCCGAACGCCACAATCCGCTTCTTCGACGTGAGCCGCTATCTGCCGGTTTCAGTCTCACCACCAGTAACGCACATATCAGCATCGAAACGTATTACCGCTTCATCATTCAGGAGCGCTGCCATTCTATTCGAAGCTACTGTACTTGGATTGCGATCTGGTAGTCAATGGCGATATCGCCGAACTGTACGATACTGAACTCGGAGACAACGCGATCGCCGCCGTACCGGATATCGATTTCATCGGCAATCTCAATATGAAAAACGGCGAACGTGTGGAATACGTGAACAAGCAACTGCACATGCGTGATGCGTATGGCTACTTCCAAGCCGGCGTGCTGGTGATGAACCTCGACCGCATGCGCGAAATCCATACGGTGCACGAGTGGCTGGAAATCGCGTCCAAGCCGGGGTACATCTACAATGATCAGGACATTCTCAACGTGGAATGCGAAGGCTTGGTTTCGTATTTGGATTATTCTTGGAATGTGATGCACAATTGCGCAGGTCGAGTCAATGGCGTGTTCGATTTCGCGCCTGCCGACATGTACCAGGCATATATGACGTCGCGTAAGGCACCGAAGATCGTGCATTACGCAGGCTTCGACAAGCCATGGAAGAATCCATGGTGCGATTTCGCTCCGCTGTACTGGAGTTACGCGCAGGAGACGCCGTTCGTGGCACAGATGGTTGCCGCGATGAGCGGTGTGGAGCGTCCTGCTCCGCCGGAACACCATGAGCGTGCGATCGCCGAGGACAGCCCCATTCGCAAGTATGTGGACGTGTTTGCTCCGACTGGCTCCAAGCAACGCGAGCTGATGAAGGTGATGGCACGTAAGGTGCAGGGCAAGCGATGACAATATGGGGGCTGGTTGGATGAGCCTATCCAACCAGCCCCCCATACGTATTACTGGAAAGTTAGTCTCTGCGGAACAGATCTCGGGTGTAGACCTTGGTATCCACGTCAGCGAGGTCGCTGTTCCAACGGTTGGCGACGATCACGGATGCACGGGTCTTGAAACCGGCAAGGTTATGGGTGACTTCGCTGCCTTGGAAGTCGGGCTTGTCCAACGTGGGTTCATAGATGAGCACGGGGATGCCATTGGCCTTGAACTGTTTCATCACGTCCTGAATGGCGGACTGGCGGAAATTATCGGAACCGGACTTCATAGTCAGTCTGTAGATGCCGACAACAGGATCCTGAATGTCCTTGATACGTTCCATGACTTCGGAAGCTACGAATTCCTTGCGTGTACGGTTTGCGTCCACAATGGCTTCGATAAGGTTTTGAGGCACCTGATTGTAGTTGGCAAGTAACTGTTTGGTGTCCTTCGGCAGGCAATAGCCGCCATAGCCGAAGCTGGGATTGTTGTAACCATCGCCGATGCGCGGATCCAAGCAAACGCCGTCAATGATTTCGCGAGTGTTCAGTCCGCGGCTTTCCGCGTAGGTGTCCAATTCGTTGAAATATGCCACGCGAAGCGCTAGGTAGGTGTTGGCGAACAGTTTGATGGCCTCAGCTCGGTGGTGCCCACCACCAGTTCCGGAATGCCCGTGCTGCCATCATGATTGATGCGAGAACGTTCCTCAGAAGCCGCTCCCTGAGCCAGAAGATCCACAAAAGTGCGTGCGGCCTCTACGGAACATGCATCAATCTGCGGAGCTCCGACAACCAATACGGCTGGGATGCAAGTTGTCAAACAGAGCATGGACCTTCACGAAGGAATTCCGGAGAAAACAGAATATGGTCATCGTTCAGCCGATCGCGCAACTGCTGAGTGTAGCCAACGGGAATAGTTGACTTGATAACGATCCACGCTTCCGGCGCATACTTTCGCACTGCGGAAATCGCCGCTTCCACGCTGGAAGTATCGAAATAATTCTTCTTCTCGTCATAGTTCGTAGGCGTTGCAATCACTGCGAAATCAGCATTGGAATACGCTTCTCCCGGCTCAACGGTTGCATGGAAGTCAAGAGGACGTTCTCCGGAAGTGTTCTTCTCCAGAAAATCAGTGATCGTAGCATCCACAATAGGGCTTTTACCGTTGTTCAGAAGCTCAACTTTCTTCGGAACAATATCCAAAGCATGAACTTTATTATGCTGAGCAAGCAGCAAAGCGACAGACAACCCAACGTAACCAGTGCCTGCAACTGCGATTTTCATGAATCAGACCTTTCCGGAAACTAATTTGATTAGTTGAGACCCATTCTCAACTAATGCTCATGAATAATGACTCTAGCCTCTATTAGAGTATTTATCTATGACAAGTGAGTATGCGAAGTTTTTGGATCCGGTGGACGTTGAATCTTTGCCAATTATCTACTTTGTGTTACCTTGCTACAACGAAGTTGAAGGTTTGGAGCATACAGCAGAAGTGCTGCATCAGAAGATAAGTCAGTTAGTCGCAGCGTCGAAAATCAGTGAGCAGAGCAGAATCCTTTTTGTAGACGACGGTTCAGAAGATGGCACATGGGGCTTATTGAGAAACTCCACAATATGGGATGGTTCTCTATTTGGGGGAGTGAAACTTGCCCATAACAGAGGGCACCAGAATGCTCTCTATGCTGGTCTTATGGAGGCTTATAAGGCTGGATGCGATGCTGCCATCTCCATGGATGCCGACCTTCAAGATGATGTGAATGCTGCAGATGAAATGATTTCACAGTTTTCCGAGCAAACACTGTGAAATCGTCTATGGTGTCAGATCGTCCAGAGAGAAAGATACTTGGTTCAAGCGTAATACCGCGGAGCTGTTCTATTCAATATTCGCATGGATGGGAGCGGAGACGGTCCCTAACCATGCAGATTACCGATTGATGGGCAGTGCGTCGCTTGAAGCCCTTTCGGAGTACAACGAGGTGAATCTTTTTCTACGTGGTATTGTTCCAACCTTGGGATTTAAAACAGGGAAAGTGTATTATGAACGGGGCGTTCGTGAGGCTGGAGAGTCAAAATACCCACTGAGAAAGATGATTGCCTTCGCCATTGAAGGCATCACCTCCTTTTCCACAAAGCCTTTGAAACTTGTCACATCCATTGGTGTTCTGTCGATTCTAGTTGGTTTGACGATGCTGATTTATGTTATTGCGTCTGTTTTCACTAACCATGCGGTTGTTGGTTGGGGATCCATGATGTGCTCATTGTGGCTTATTGGAGGTTTCCTCATGTTGTCCCTCGGCATTGTAGGAGAGTATGTGGGGAAGATATATCTTGAGTCTAAGCATCGCCCGCGCTATTGCATTGAAACGAAGCTTTAATTAGCGAAACCACTGATGAATGAGAAGATTCAAAGAGAGTTTTTGTATGGAAACCAGCGTTGCTCGAAATTCAATTAATGAAAAGATGAAGGCTTTTAATCTCAAAGGGCTGCGGATCCGACCGTCTATCGTGTCTACTCTGCTTGGGGCGATCATTGGCGGACTCTTCTTCATGGGGATATATGGTGTTGCCGTTCTTGACGTCACATATGACGACTGGATCAGAAATGCCACTGGAGATTTTGCGCAGTCATACTACGGATGGAAGTTCTATAGAGCTTCTGCTTGGCATTGGCCGATCGGTTTGATGGATGGGGTTGCTGATCCGAGTCTGACCCCGATTATGTACATTGATTCGGTGCCTCTTTTTGATGTAATCTTCAAGGTACTCAGTTCTGCATTGCCCGCGACATTCCAGTTCTTTGGGATATGGGGTTTGTGCTGCTTCGTGCTAAATGGTGCAGTGGGAGCTCGCATTATTCTTCAACTGACCGGCAGCGTCTGTTTTTCTGCTCTTTCGTCAGTGTTTTTTGCACTGACAACTTTTTCTATTCAGCGACTGTATACGCACACTGCTCTTGCGGCGAATTGGGTTATTTTGCTGGGTATCTTGCTGATTGTAACTAACAGCGAGAGAAGATCTCCCGTAAAGCATGTTGTTCTTTGGGGATTGCTTTTCTTCTTGGCGATATCAGTCAATATGTACTACGTGCCGATTATTGGCATCCTGATGTTGATTGAATCAATCTATATCACTGCGGTTAAGAAGACAGTATGGGTAGGGGTTTTGGAATTTGGAGCTTCGTTGGTTGGCGCCATTCTTGCCTTTTATATTTACGGTGGGTTCTACCACATTGGTAGTACCAGCATTAATGGCGGCGGTTTAGGGCATCTTGGAGCTAACCTGAACGCTCTCTTTAATCCTTTGGAAACTGGCCTGTACTTGACCGGTTGGTCTAAGTTCATGAAGACTAAGCCTGTGGCGGAACTTGGCCAATACGAGGGCTACTCGTATCTGGGGCTGGGGCTTATGTTGCTGTTGATCATAGCCATCGCGGGGGTTCTCGCAAAAGGTGGTCAGTGGATTAAAGAGCAATGGAATGCGCTGCGTGTGGAGATTATCTATATATGTTGTGCAGGCGTGTTGCTTTTAGTCGCTTCTTTCGGCACTGATATCACGTTGAATGATCGCACATTACTCCATATTCCTTATCCGGATTTCTTCCTGAAAATTTATGGCATTTTTCGTTCCACGGGGCGTTTCATGTGGGGCGTTTGGGACTTGGTTGTCATCGCAACACTTGTTGTGTCTATAGGACATTTACCTCTAAAGTGGCAGCGCTCCTCACTGTCACATGTTTGTTGTTGCAGATTTCTGATCTTTCTCCGATGTTGCAGAATCGAACTGAGCTGTACAAAAATAGACAGCAAACTTATTCCGCTTGGATTAAGACGGAAGATTTAGATTCGATGCTTGAGGGGAAGAAGCATGTGATGATTTTCAGCGATGGACAGCTGAAGTTCCAAGCGTATTACGATATTGCGGAAGAAATCATAGATAGAGGTATTACGATAAATGATTTTTATTATTCGCGTCGTGATACTGAAGCGATTGAAAGTTACAAGAAACAGAAAGAAACGGAAATGGATTCCGGGGCTTTTGAAAAAGAAACCTTGTACGTTTTTGATTCATATAAGAAAGCAATGAAATACCAAGCTTCACTCCACCTGTATTATTTTGGTGGATTGCTGTGGGGCAGCGTGAGTCCAATGAGTGGGGTACGTGAAGTGTCGTCTATCACGCCCACCGATGTTTCTCTTTCAAAAGATCAGGTGACTGTGAAGGACTTGAATTCTGTTGAGTATCTTGGCATGCAATTTGACGGCGACAATGCAGGTTCTGTCATAGTGAAATCTATGTCGTCGGAGTCTGAAATTCAAGCATCTCATGACAATGGCGAACGAGCTTGGGTATTGTGAAGTTACCCAAGGACGGTTCCATTGAATTGGAGGGTGAGTATTCTGGGAAAGTAGAGGGCTATCAGATGATGGTAAAGTGACTACAATTCCTTGGTGAAATCGGTTGATGCAAGATAGTTCTTTCCTGCTGTCATGTCGTATTGAACCAGCTTGTAGTCATTCAAAAGCTGTTTTGCGTCTGTGGAGAGACTCTCTGAGGGCATAACGTTTCCGCTGGCGTCGAGATAGGTGGTAGTGCCTGTTGATTCCATTTCTTAGTGAATGACACTCTGCCATTGCCGGAACTTGCTCGTACAATCTGGTGAGCATCGCAAGGTAAGGAGTCACTTTAGCGTTCATATGTGCAGCGGCGAGCGCCATAAAATAATTAGATGAAGTAAATGAAGAAATTGCTGGGTCTAGTTTTGTGTTAGACGAGGGTGATGCGGCATTTGACCAAATAAAGTAATCAGTCTCATGCAACGGTAAATCATTGTTTGAATCGTCAAACGAATTTGATAAATTACCTGGAAGGATGGATCTCCATAGAAGATAACAGTAATAGGCTGATCAATCTCGTTCAGTTTGTTCAGGAAATCTGCTGTTGCCACGTCCGTGTAATTTACTCCCTTGGCGTATGTATCGCTATTGTCTCTTTCCCAGCCGGAGAGCTCTGTTGAAGTATTGGCTTCTTTGAATTCGTTGTCTTCATACCAATCGTTATAGGGCGTGTGATTTTGCATGGTGACTAGTTGCAGGAACTGCGAAGTTCCCGATTTATCATCTTTGATGAGATCGACAATATCCTGATAAGCTGAGCTGTCGCTGATGTATGGGTTGCTGCCGATATGTTCTCGGTGAGGGGCCTGTACCTTGCTATCGTCGGTGTAGAGGTAGTCGAAACCAAACTTCTGATAATCAACATGGCGTAAGTACATGTTCTGAGCATATGGATGTACAGCGCTGGCAGATTCCTTGCCATAACGTTGTGTCCAAATCTGGTTGAAAGCATACGGATTTTTCTGGTTTGGCACGAGCTGCTGATAAGGAACGGTCATCGAATCGCTGAAATTAGAGAGACTCATTCCTGTGATTTCTTGGTACTCGATATTGGCGGTGCCGCCACCATATCCGGGAGACAGCATCAGACCGGAAGTGGTCTGTTCTTTAAGCGCGCGAATGTTGGGCATTGGATCAATACTGTAGGAGACGCGAGGTGCGCGCAGCGGATCTGAGAAAGACTCAGACAGGATCATGATGACAGTGCTGTCGGTGAGACGATTGGACCGATCGTTGTTGATAGATTGGGCTGCGGATTTATAACGATCCGCAATTTTCGCCATAGTTTCTTTACTGTACTCTTCCGGCTTATCCATAATTTTGACGTTGGTAAGACTCAAGAATGTGGTTGTAGGTCCGTTAGTTTGAGCGTCATAAATAGTGCTAAATAATTGTGGCTTGTATCCTTGATCTTTTGCCCATGCATATACTGAAGATTCCGGAACGGTGAGATTCCAGGTAAATGAGACCAAAAGGACTACGCTGAGGACCGCTGCGGCTATGCGAGTGAGGTTTCCGATAACATTCTTGAAACTTGCCATGGGGTGAAGGAAAGAACAGTAAATGAATTTGCGGCGACGATCCAATATGAAAAACATGATGCAAATAATTGCAAACCAAGTGACAAGTGATATGACGCCGCTTACAAAAGCTTGTCTATCTTCAGGTACGAAAGACATGATGTTTCCGGTATTGCCGCCTGAAATGAAAGAGAAGTCAGCCGGAAGGATGGGCTCGTTTCGGACTTCCATCTTGATTTTATTAGCAGCTCCAAAGGCTGTAATGGCGACGCCGAAAACGAGTGTAGCAAGCAGAATCTGTTAAGTACAAAAATAAGGACTAAATAAATTAAGGCTAGGCCGGCAAAATTAAGGATGAAAAGGTGATTGTGGTCAGTGAGCCACATATTTGTCACGTATTTGGTGAGCTGTCCAACTGCGCCTTCGACAAGTTTCTTATGATTGGAAACCTTGACTCCGGGATCATAGGTAGGTTCAGTTATTACGGTCCACTTCATGAAAAGGGTTTCAGCTGTGGTGAGTAGCAGAAAGACGATGACATAAAACGCATAAGAGAACCTCATGCGCTTCTTCCAGAGTGCATATACTTTCTTGAAGAATTTGATGATGAGCTGTACTGCTTTGAAGTTAACGAAGGTATGCCATGCAGTTTTTACTGCTGTGACAGCGGTGCGGATGGCGTGGCCGGTGGCGTTGACAGCTTTTGCGACTGCGTGCCCTGCGACGGAAAGTGTTTTTGCTGTGGTGTGTACTGTTTGCTTACAGACTTTAACAGCCTGCACCAGAGGATGTTTGTCAGTTTGCGTGAGTTGAATTTCAGTAGACGGGGGAACTGAATGGGTACTGTTGTTCGCAGCTTCGTTAATGGCTTTGTCAATGGACTTGTTGTCAGTCGTTTTTGGCAGATGGGGCGCATCGACTTTGGGAATGAAAACGCTTGCGTTATCGGAGATGGCGTGAATTGCTGATTTCTGCGTATACAGCTTTGAACCATGGTGACCTGAAAGGGCGGATGGAGCGCAAGCGTTGCTGTCTTTGTCATTCGCAAGAGGGCGATACGTTCCGCCTGTAATCGGCTGCTTAGTAAGTTTTACATATGAAGGTGCACAAGCGTGACGGTCGGGCGAAAAAATAGGCATCGTCGCATCCTTCAAAAAGATAGCCCCCTTATAATTGGAAGCTCTGTACAATTAAACCGTACATTTTAGTGTTCAGCTGTGGACGAACGCGTGTCTAGCGGATGTCTGAAAGGTGGCTGGAAGGTTAACTGTGCTACGTGGGGTATCTGCCTACAACGTAAGTGGGAAAGGGCAATAAAATGTATGCGAAATCTGAAGGGTCGTAGCGCAGGAATTGGTTGATTTGCAGACTGGGGGAGGGGCTCGATATGTGGATCTTTTTGCTCAATTTGCTGCGAGCGACGGTCGACAGACGGATTTGGTGTTCAAGGTGGACGACTATATGCGCGCGCAAGTGTTGGATGCCACCAGCTGATAATGCGCCGAAGCGTGGCTTGTATGGGGCGACGAGAAGGCGGGCGGCGGATTCGGTGCGTGGCTTGGCGCAGTGAGACCGTTGACGTGAGGTGTAACGTGGTTGCCATGACAGACCATGAACGCACTATTCCGACTTCTGGACATATTGCTGCTGAACATGCCGTTCCAACTTGTGCTCGTATGAAGACCATTGCTGTTCCGGATTTTGAAGTGTTGTTTGCCGACTATAAGGGTTCCAAGCCGCAGGAAGACGAATTTGTGAAGTGCGTCGGACGGGAACGCTTATGACAGTTCGCCATGGCGATGTGACGCAGTCTGACAACTGAGATTCGGTAAGCGTCGCTTTTGAAGATGTCACGCTGCAAGCGAGTCGGCTTCACTGGAGACAGAAGCGGGACCTGACTCATACTTGGCTAGAGCCGAATCTTGCCATGTAATCCAGAAGTTCTCTTCTGCCAGGACCTAAATTTTAGGGTGCTCGTTTGAGTTCAATGGGTGCTCTGCTTGAAAAGCCAATGATTATGCGGTCTTTACACCAAATCAAGGGTTGCGAAAGGCGCTCTCATACACCAAATCAAGGGTAACTGAGGTGCCGTTCATACACCAAATCAAGGTTTGGAGTGCGAAAAACCTGCTGAATCTGTCATAGATATCGCATCCGCCACGGGGGAAGCCGTGCAACCATTGAACTTTTCGGCTTGCGCGGGTTACGTGAATTAGTGATTCGAGACATCGCCCACGAGCGCTCCATGATGCAACCCTGCCGGTACTCTGAAATTGTGAGTAGTGAGATTTTCAAGCCGCGCAACATCATCGTGACCGGCGGATGTGGGTTTATCGGAGCCAATTTCGTGCGCTACGTGGCACACAACCATCCTGACGTGCGCATAACCGTGCTCGACAAGCTGACGTATGCCGGAAATCCGCAGAATATCGCCGGTCTTCCGCGATCGCAAGTCGAACTCGTGCAAGGCGATATCTGCGATGCTGCACTACTGGAACGTATCGTGCCCGGGCATGACGCGATCGTGCATTTCGCGGCCGAATCGCATAACGACAACTCCATCGCCAATCCTGAACCCTTCATACAACGAATGTGGAGGGTACGTTCCACCTGCTTGAGGCGGCGCGCAAGCATGACGTGCGATTCCATCACATCAGCACCGACGAAGTGTACGGCGACCTTGCGCTCGACGATCCATGCAAATTCACCGAAAGCACGCCATATAAGCCGTCAAGTCCGTACAGCGCGTCAAAAGCGGCATCCGACCAGCTGGTGCGTGCCTGGGTTCGCACGTACGGGCTTCGCGCCACGATTTCCAACTGTTCCAACAATTACGGGCCGTACCAGCATGTGGAAAAATTCATTCCACGCCAGATCACTTCCATCATGGAGGGCGTGCGTCCGAAACTATATGGCACAGGCGAGAACGTGCGCGACTGGATCCATACGGAAGACCACTCTTCTGCGGTGTGGAAGATTCTTACACGCGGGCGGATCGGCGAAACATACCTGATCGGCGCGGATGGTGAAATGAGCAACATTGCGTGATGCGTATGATCCTGCGGCTTATGGGATGTGCCGAAGATGCGTTCGACTGGGTGCGTGACCGCCCCGGGCATGATCGGCGTTACGCGATTGACTCCAGCAAGCTGCGTACCGAACTTGGATGGAAGCCTGTGCGCACCGATTTCGAAGCCGGTTTGCAAGCGACCATCGCTTGGTATGTCGTCAACCGCGCCTGGTGGGAGCCCGCCAAGGCCGCCACCGAAGCCCGCTACCGCGCCCAAGGCCAGTAAAGCGCGTCGGACGGGAACGTTTGTGACGTTGCGTCATGGTGGATGCGGCGCAGCCTGGCAACTGGGTTCGGTAAGTGGCGATTGGGAAATAACGTGTTGCAAGTAGCCGATTTCGTCAGGAAATGCCTCCGGTCGGACTGTCGAATCTGCCATATATAAGCCAGATACGGTGCGAAAGCGCTTGTGCGGGGGTGAAGTCGTCCAAAACGTAACTTTGACCCCGTTAATAAGCTCTTTCGGGTTTTTGTGGAAGGGGGGTATCGATTTGCGGTATGGGCGGTTATCGGGTTGTGAAAACGTTGCGAAAGTCATCTTTAACGAGGTCAAAGTTGTTTGAAAACGCAACTTGGCCCCGTTGAACGCAGGGCGGCGGAGCTAGGGGCGGCGCCCTGTCGGCTCGTCTGGCTCGGACGGCTTACTTGGCGGACTCGAGTTTGAGTTCCTGGCTGGCGATCACCGACTTGGCGGCCGCGTCGAGTTCGTTAGTGATGTTGCGCAGGTTGTCGGCGTATTTGCGAATGTCGTCCGTCGCTTTGGTGAAGTCGCTGGCATTGCCGCTTGCGGGGCATGCTGGCGCGCTTTCCATGGCTTTGGCCAGTGTGATCGCATCCTTCAGGGTTTCGAGCGTGGTGCCGTCCGCCACGTCATTTACGGTGAGTTTCGCTGCTTCTTCAGCTTCTTGTTGCGCTTCTTCAAAGCTCTGCTGATGCGTGGCGAGCGCTTTCGCATTCAACGCGCAGGTGTCGCTGGCGGCTTGTGTCATTTCGCGCTTGTTGGAGACTGCGATGATGGCGACGGCTGCGAGCGCGATGGCAGCTACTGCGATCATGGCGATCATGGCGATGGTCTTGCGCTGTTTCACATTGTTTTTCTGCATGGTTGGCTGCATGGTGGTTCCTCTCTTCTCGTGTGGCTCTCATTTCAGATAAAACGTTGTGAGTATACAAAAAACACTTCCGAAAAACGATTTACCGCTGTAAATAGTGCGGATTATTTTGCTGTGAAAGGAATTTGTTTGTGATTGCGATGCTGGGCGCGTCAGGATCGCATGGCATTTATGCTGGAGGGAGAAACGTTTTAAGGGGGTTTGGATGGCGTATCGTGCGACACTGAAGGATGTGGCCGCTGCCGCGGGGGTGTCTGTGACGACGGTTTCTCTGGTGTTGAATAATCGACCGGCTCGCGTGTCTGAGGAGAAGCGTAAGCCATTGCCGACGCGGCGAAGAGGCTGAATTATGTGCCGAATCAGAGCGAGCGTAGCTTGGTGACCAAGCAGTCCAGCTGGTTGCGCTGATCGTGCTGATATTGAGAACTTGTTTTTCGCGGCGCTTGCCAAATGTGTGGAGGATGAGTGCGCCGCGCAGGGGTATTCGCTGATTGTGGCCAATTCCGATGATTCGCGTGCTGCGGAGCATGAGTTGTTGCAGCGTCTTCCTGCCCGTGGGTGGATGGGGTGATGTTGATCCCGGCGCGTGAGTCGTGTGTTGGGAGTGCTGTTGAGCAGCTGTGTGAGGATGTGGCGCTTGTGTCGTGCCCGGTGGTGCTGATCGACCGTTTGACGCAGTGCGGCTGGTGCGATGCCGTCGGTTTTGACAACTATCTTGGTGGTCGTTTGGCTGCCCAGTATCTGGTGGAAGGTGGTCATACTCGTATTGGCATTGTCACCGGCGATATTGCGGAGTCGAGTGCCGCGGAGCGTCGTCGTGGTTTTGTGGATGCCATCGAGCAGTCGGGGAAGCATTTTGATTCGTCGCTGTGTGTTGAGGGTGATTACCGTTTCGATAGCGGCTATCGTGCCGCGAATCAGATCATCGATGGCGGGGCGACGGCCGTGTTCTGCTGCAACGATGTGATGGCGCTTGGCTTCCGTCAGCGTATGGCGGAGCGTGGGTTGCATGTTACTGAGGATATGCAGGTGATTGGTTACGACAATATTCTCAAACGATTCGGTCTTGGTTGGCGTATGACCACCGTTGAGCAGAGCGTGACTGATTTGGCCGCCGCTTGTTGGGGTATGTTGCGTAAGCGGATTGATGTTGCGGTTCGTGCCAAGTCCGGTACGGAATCAGGGGATGCCCGTCCGTGGCTTTCCGATCCGCAGGTTGAAGTGCTTACGCCGAAACTGGTGCAGGCGGCCTGCGCGTAAACCGCCATTTTTAGATGCTGTAGACTGGTGCAAAACGGGTGGTGCAGATCAATCTCGGTATGTGGTGACGTAAGCATCTCCAATATGTTGTAATCGTTGGGAATACAGGCAACACGCCGTGTATAGGTGAAGAATTTGCGTTCTTGATAAAACGCTTTATCATAAATCTTGTCAACACAACACAATCGAGAATGCGCTCGATGTATAACTGACGACGCACCCGTATGGTGGCGGACCGTCGTCAGGCCGTCAAAGAGGAAAGGCACACACATGAAAAAGATGATTCTTGATCTTGATACCGGCGTTGATGACGCGCTTGCCATTTCGTATGCTCTGGGAAGCCCGGAGATTGAACTGATCGGCATCACCGGCACCTACGGCAACGTGCTCGTCGAGCAGGGTGTGCGCAACGCACTGGCCGTGACCGACCTGCTCGGCCACCCGGAAGTCAAGGTGTATCAGGGTTTGCCGCACTCCAGCACCACCGACCATTTCGAAGTACTGCCAATCTCCGCGTTCATCCACGGCGACAACGGCATCGGCGATGTGGAAATCCCCGATTCCAGCCGTTCCGTCGAAACCGAATCTGCGGTCGACTTCATCATCGACGCAGTGAAGACTTATGGCAAGGATCTCGTCTACGTGCCGACCGGCCCGATGACCAACATCGAAGCCGCACTGAAGAAAGCACCGGAAATCAAGGATGAAATCGGCCAAATCGTGCTTATGGGCGGCGCACTGACCGTACCCGGCAACTGCAACGCCTGCATGGAAGCCAACATTTCGCAGGATCCGGAAGCCGCCGACTACCTGTTCCGTTCCGGGGCGCGACCACCATGATCGGTCTCGACGTAACCCTGCAGACCCTGCTCACCTCACAAGGAAACCCAGCAGTGGCGCGACCTCGGCACCAAGCCGGCAAGTTCCTGGCGACATGACCGACTTCTACATCAAGGCTTACGAAACCACGTCCCCGCATCTGGGCGGCTGCGGCCTGCACGATCCGCTCGCCGTTGGCGTGGCAGTGGACCCGACCCTCGTCACCACCCTCGACATCAATATGAAGGTCGACGTGGAAGGCCCGACCCGCGGACGCACCATCGGCGACGAAACCCGCCTGAATGACCCGGTCAAGACCATGAAGGTTGCCGTCGGCGTCGACGTGCCGCGCTTCCTGAACGAATTCATGACCCGCATCTCCGGCCTCGCAGCCAAGGCTGAATAAGCGTAACCGGCCAAGCAATCGCGTATCGCATATCGCGCAATTCGAGAGAATCAAGGATTTTTATTATGTCTAACAACACAACCGCCGTGACCGGCACCGCATCCGCCGATCCGTTCGATGATCCGGTGACCAGCAACAAGATGGCCATCCGCGCCCTGATCCCGCTGCTGATCACCTTCGTGCTCGGCACCCTGTGCCTGCAGGGCTTCAACCTGGTGTTCCAGCAGGTCGGCGCCGACGTCGGCGCACCGAACCAGGCGTCCCTGATCACCGCATTTCCGAGCATCGTGCTCGGCATCGTGTGCTTCATCTACGGTTCCCTGGGCGATTTCGTCTCCCTGCGTAAGCTTGTGACCGTCGGTCTCGTGACGCTGTTCGTCGGCTCCATCTTCGGTTTCGTGGCAAACTACTTCTTCGCCGCAAACCTGTGGACCGTGATCATCGCACGCGTGCTGCAGACCGCAGGCGAACAGGTGGCAGGTTCCGCCTTCCTGGTGGTGGCCACCAAGTACCTGCGTAACGATTTGAAGGTCATCTTCTTCGGTCTGTTCACCGCCGCATACCAGCTTTCCGCATCCATCGGCGTGTTCGCAGCGGCATGCTCAGCTCCATCGCATGGCAGTTCCTGTTCCTGATCCCGTCCGTCACCATCCTGTTCCTGCCGATCCTGCTCAAGACCCTGCCGTCCAAGAGCGGCAACGGCCAGAAGGTTGACGCATTCGGCTTCGTGATCTTCGGCTTCGCCACCGCATTCCTCACCCTGTTCTTCTCGTACATGGCATGGTGGATGCTCGTGGTCTCCCTGCTGCTGTTCGTGGCATTCGCTTCTACATCAACAAGGCCTCCAACCCGTTCATCACCCCGGCGTTCTTCAAGAACACCCGCTGGCTGCGCGCCATCTGCCTGATTCTCGTGTTCTACTTCGTGAACTACGCACTGAGCCCGATCTTCAACGCCATCGGCACCAACATCTACGGCATGACCACCACCCAGGTCTCCCTGCACATTGTGTGGGCCTTCGTGGTCGCCGCCGTGGTGGGCACCTGCTCCGGCATGATCATCCGCAAGATCGGAATCAAGGCCGGCATCGTGACCGCAGGCACCTCATGTTCCTCGGCTGGACCGGTGCGGCATTCTGCGTGAACTCCGGTTTCGTGGTGCTGACCTGTGCGCATGTGTGTTCTACGCAGCTGCGGCCTCATGTACTCCCCGGTGGTCTCCACCGTGCTGGGCACCATTGAAAAGGACGAATCCGGCCGTGGCGTCGGCATGAACGATCTGGCCATGAACGTTTCCCCGTCCATCGGCATCGCATCATCGGCAGCCTGCTCGGCTCCAACGCCTCGCAGGCGGTCCATCACCGGCGCAACCGGCACTGCCGCCAACTATGCCAACCTGCTGCTGGTCGCCGCCGGTACCGCACTGCTTGGCCTGATCGTGTTCTTCGTCTTCAAGAAGAAGATCTACGAAGGCAACCATGCGCTGGAAACCGAGGAATCGGCAAAGTAATCGCACATTACATCCTCAATATAATAAAAATGGGGATTTGCGATAATTGCGATTACTGAACAACACTATTTCGCAAATCTCCATTTTCATAAATCTTCTTTTGATGTAAGGAAGGTAAAGATGAGCGCGACTGAAGTTCTCTCCGCATTGGACCGCATCCACGGCACAGTGTCCGTAATCGGCTCGATGAACGCGGACTACACCGTCACCGCACAGCGTCTGACCAGGGCCGGGGAGACCATCGACCGCGGTCCGCGTGCAGCTGCTGCCGGGCGGAAATCCGGCACCAGC
>ENA-OQMZ01000452-OQMZ01000452.1-human-gut-metagenome-genome-assembly--contig:-NODE-452-length-17653-cov-2.348168_pt1 | contig 17653 bp, 24 predicted proteins | sample MGYA00242621_ERZ504862 | MGnify/ENA primary metagenome ERZ504862 (study PRJEB26092, sample SAMD00036393) | human gut metagenome | host: Homo sapiens | study: EMG produced TPA metagenomics assembly of... | reverse complement strand
TTCTGGTGCAGGTGGCTGCGGTGAACGCTGCACTGAACGGCTTTCCAAAGAGCTGCTGGGCCAGCACATCCGCACCTGCGTGGCCGACGATTTGAAAGCCGGCGAGACGCAGAAGCTGGACGAACTGCTGCAGCTGCTGCCCCGGCTCATGAAATGACCCCGTTCCGGGCATCCTATAAGAGGGAAAGGAATCCGCAATGGAACAATACAATGTCACGGGCATGAGCTGCGCGGCCTGCTCTGCCGGGTGGAAAAGGCCGTGAAGAAGGTGCCGGGCGTCACGAGCTGCTCAGTGAGCCTTCTGACAAACTCCATGGGCGTGGAAGGCACAGCCTCTCCTGCCGCCATCCTCTCGGCTGTGCAGGAAGCAGGCTACGGCGCAAGCCCGAAGAATGCCTCTGCCAGTAAGGCTTCGGACGCCAGCGCCGACCTCGACGCACTGGCTGACCGCGAGACACCGAAGCTCAAGCGCCGTCTCATCGCCTCGCTGGGCTTTCTGCTGGTGCTGATGTACTTCTCCATGGGCCACATGATGTGGGGCTGGCCCCTGCCCCACTGGTTCGAAGGCAACCACGTCGCTATGGGCCTTGTCCAGCTGCTGCTGGCGGGCATCGTCATGGTCATCAACCAGAAGTTCTTCATCAACGGCTTCAAGGGCCTCCTCCACGGCTCACCCAACATGGACACGCTGGTGGCCATGGGTTCCATGGCAAGCTTTGTGTGGAGCACCTACGCCCTGTTCGCCATGACCCGCGCGCAGGTGGACGGCAACAGCGAGCTGGTCATGCATTATATGATGGAGTTCTACTTTGAGTCCGCTGCCATGATTTTGACCCTCATCACGGTGGGCAAGATGCTGGAGGCCCGCTCCAAGGGCAAGCCACCGACGCGCTCAAGAGCCTGATGAAGCTTGCCCCCAAGACCGCCACCCTGCTGCGAGACGGTGCCGAAGTGACCGTGCCCATCGAGCAGGTGCAGAAGGGGGATATTTTTGTGGTGCGCCCGGGCGAGAACATCCCCGTGGACGGCATCGTGCTGGAAGGCACCAGCGCCGTGAACGAGAGCGCCCTGACCGGCGAGAGCATCCCCGTGGACAAGGCTGCGGGCGATAAGGTGAGCGCTGCCACCACCAACCAGTCCGGTTTCCTGCAGTGCCGGGCCACCCGCGTGGGCGAGGACACCACCCTTGCCCAGATCATCCGGATGGTCAGCGATGCCGCCGCCACCAAGGCTCCCATTGCAAAAATCGCCGATACGGTGTCCGGTTTCTTCGTGCCTGCGGTCATTACCATTGCGGTGGTCACCACCATCGTGTGGCTGCTGCTGGGCCGGGAGCTGGGCTATGCGCTGGCCCGCGGCATCTCCGTGCTGGTCATCAGCTGCCCCTGTGCGCTGGGTCTGGCAACGCCGGTGGCCATCATGGTGGGCAACGGTCTGGGGGCCAGGAACGGCATCCTGTTCAAGACCGCCGCCTCGCTGGAAGCCGCAGGCCGCACCCAGATCGTGGCGCTGGACAAGACCGGCACCATCACCAGCGGCGAGCCCCGGGTCACTGACATCCTGCCTGCGGAGGGCGTTTCCGAGAGCGAGCTGCTGACGCTGGCGGCCTCGCTGGAGCAGAAGAGCGAGCACCCGCTGGCCAAGGCGGTGCTGGCCTATGCCGAGACCGAGACCATCGCCTGCCCCGATGTGACCGATTTTGCCGCCCTGCCCGGCAACGGCCTTTCCGCACGGCTGGACGGCATGGAGATCTACGGCGGCAATGCGGAGTTCATCGCCGCCAAGGCATCCGTGCCCGCCGAACTCCAGGCCGAAGCCGCCCGGCTGGCCGCTGAGGCAAAACGCCCCTCTTCTTTGGCGGTGCAGGCCGCCTGATGGGCGTGATCGCCGTGGCGGACACCCTCAAGGAGGACAGCCCCCGCGCTATCCGGGAGCTGCAGAACATGGGCATCCGGGTGGTCATGCTGACCGGCGACAACCAGCGCACCGCCGATGCCATTGGCCGACAGGCGGGCGTGGACGAGGTCATTGCAGGCGTTCTGCCCGACGGCAAGGAGGCCGTGATCCGCAGGCTGCAGGAGAGCGGCAAGGTGGCCATGGTGGGCGACGGCATCAACGATGCCCCCGCCCTGACCCGCGCGGACACCGGCATCGCCATCGGTGCCGGTACCGATGTTGCCATTGACGCGGCCGATGTGGTCCTGATGAACTCCCGGCTCTCCGATGTACCCGCCGCCATCCGGCTGAGCCGCGCCACTCTGCGCAACATCCACGAAAACCTGTTCTGGGCGTTCATCTACAACATCATCGGCATCCCGCTGGCCGCCGGTGTGTTCATCCCCTTCGGCCTGACCCTGAACCCCATGTTCGGGGCTGCGGCCATGAGCCTTTCCAGCTTCTGTGTCGTGAGCAATGCCCTGCGGCTGAACCTGTTCGACCTGCACAGCACCAAACACGACCGCAAACCCAAGTCTGCCGCCCTGCCCGCTGCCCCCGTGCAGCCTGCAGCGGCTGAAAATACTGCCGAACCCGTTTCGGCTCCCGTTGTCAAGGAGGACAATGCCATGAAAAAGACCCTGCATATTAAAGGTATGATGTGCTGCCACTGCGAGGCCCGCGTGAAAAAGGCGCTGGAAGCCCTGCCGCCGCTGGACGAGGCCGTGGTCAGCCACGAGCCGGTACCGCCATCGTCACCTTGAACGCCGAAGTTTCCGACGCAGACCTGAAGAAGGCTGTTGAGGATCAGGATTACAAGGTGACCGGCATCGAATAACGGATGCGCAAAAAGCAGCGCCCTGTTTCCCATTGCGGGAGACAGGGCGCTGCTGCTTTTTCTGGATTCTTTGGGGATTGGGATCACACCCAGCTGAGGATGCTTCTGTGCTCCGGCTCGTATTGCTTCAGCGCAATTGCCTGCTGGTAAGCATCCAGCACCTGCTGGGCGAAATGCTCTGCCGAGTAGCGGGCCGCTGTGGCCAGAGCGTTCTGGTGCAGCTGCCCGCGCAGGGCGGGGTCCGAGATGATGGTGTTCAGTGCCGATGCAAACTCGGCTTCGTCCTTCCACTGCCAGCCGTTGAAGCCGTTTTCCACCACGCCATCCAGGCAGGGTCCGCACGGCAGAGCACAGGCAGACCGCAGGCCATGCCCTCGAAGTAGGTCAGGCCCTGGGTCTCGCTCTGGGAGGCGCTGACGAAGATATCGCCCACGCGGTACCACCGGGGCACCTCATCGGGCTTGACCATGCCCGCAAAGCGGACACGGTCGGTCAGCTTCAGCTCCCTTGTCAGTGCTTCCAGGTCAGGCCGGGCGGGACCGTCGCCCACGAACACCAGCCACGGGCGGCTCTGCTCCGGCTGCGCGGCCAGCAGGCGCACCAGCTGGGCGTGGTTCTTCTCGGCGGCCAGACGGCCCAGCGAGAGCAGGACGGTATCCCCTTCCGGGATGCCCAGCTCTGCCCGCATCCGGGCCTTTTCCTCGCCGTTGTCCTTCGCCGGGCCAAAAGCGGTCAGGTCAATGCCGGTGGGCACTGTGACCACCGGGCAGCTGACCCCGTAGCGGTTGAGCATGGCGCGCACCTTTTCGGTGGGGGCCAGCATGAGGAGCAATAGCCCGAGAGGATGCGGGTGCCTTTTCGGCGGTCATCCGGCCCAGACGCTCACTGAAGAAAAGGTACTGGGTATAATCCTCGTAGACAGTATGGTAGGTATGTACCACCGGGCAGTGGCACCGGCGGGCCACCCGCTGTGCCAGCATAAAGGTAGAAAACTCGCTTTGCGTATGGATGACCTCCGGGCCCCAGGCTTCCAGCTCGTCCAGCCAGTGGGAGATGGGCAGAGCGCCCGCCGCACTGATCCGCACGCCCGGGTAGACCCGCTCCGCGCTGATGCTGCCCACATACAGGATGCCGTTTTCCTCATGGGAATGGCCATTCTGGGCAAGGGTCACCACCCGCACGTCATGGCCCAGTGCCAGCAGCTGGTGGTACAGCAGCTCCACCGAGCGCACCACACCGTTGACCATTGGGGACCATATATCTGATGCAAGAAGAATTTTCATTGGAACACCTCAGATTACCGCATAGAATAGGGGTTATGTTCTCTGTTCTATCTTTAATACGTTTCAGAGCCGCAGAATCTTGCAGATCCGCCCTGATTTTTCAAAATTTTTCCGGTTTCACCACCGAGACCGTCTCCACGCCGTAGGTGCGAAAAGCTCCAGCGCCGCCGGGCCGATCACCTCGCCGCTGACCACGATGGGGATGGCGGGCGGGCAGGACACAGTGGGCAGAGCGCAGACCCTGCCCAGCGCAGACCCTGCCAGGATGGTCTCCTGCGGGGCAAACACGGCCTGCCGCACGGTCAGGCGGGGCTCCGCCTGCCGGGCCAGCGCACAAAACGCCTTCCGGTGCTCGGCAGGGGGTTCTGCCGGGGGGATGCCCCTGCACAGAGTTCTGCCAGAGCCGCCTCCAGCCGGGCCATGTCCTCCGCCGGGTTTTCCGGGGTGAACATCAGCACAAGGTAGCGGGGGTCGGCATATTCGCATTCCATCCCGTTTTGCCGCAGATGGTCGGCCAGTGCCTGCCCGGTCAGGCCCAGCGCCGCCGCATCCAGCGTCAGCTTCATGGGTTCCGGGCGGGGCTGTCCAGTGCCAGCGGCAGGGCCGTGCCTGTGCGGCAGCCAGCGCGTCAGACGGGCACGCAGAGCGGCCAGCCGGTCACAGCATTCCTGCAGGCGTGCCGGGTAATCGGTGGAAAGAAGCCGGTTGCAGGCATCGAGAGACTGCAGGATCAGATAAGACGGGCTGGTGGAGCCGAACAGCGCCAGTGCGCTGCGCACAGTGCTTTCCTCCTGCACGGGGGCCTTGGGGCCCAGATGCAGTAGGCGCCCCCGGTGAGCACCGGCAGAGTCTTGTGGCCGGAGTCACAGCAGGCCGCCGCGCCAGGTCGATGGGGTGGCGGCTACCGCCGGGCAGAAGCGCAGGTAGGCCCCGTGGGCGTTATCCACCAGCAGGGGCACGCCGTGAGCATCGCAGACGGCGAGAGAGGGCCGCGATGTCCTGCATCCCGCCAGATAATCCGGCTGGTCAGGTAAACGCCGAAGGTGTTCTCCCCTGCCCGGCCAGCTCCTCAAGGGCGGCGGAAAGGGCCTGCACCGTTACCGGGCAGCTGCACAGCGCGCCGGTATCCTCCGGCGCGGGCCAGAGCCACCGGATGTCAAAGTCCAGCAGAGCCGCCGCATAGAGCAGGGCTTTGTGGGCATTGCGGGCCGCCAGCAGCACCGGACGCTTGCCGGTGCGGGGCGCACCCTGCAAAGCAAGGCAGAGCATGGCCCGGATGCACTGGGAAGAACCTCGGTGCTGTAATAGGTGTGGGCCGTGCCGAACAGCCGGGTGGCGTTGGCCTCGCTCTGCGCGATGATGCCCTCGGCCTCGTAGAGCTCATCAGCCCCCCGGATCTCGGTGATATCCCACGGCTCACAGCCCAGCAGGCTCTGCCCCTTATGCCCCGGCATGTGGAGCCGGGCAGTGCCGGACTGGGCGTACCGCCGCACAAAATCGACGATGGGAGTGGTCATTTATTCGCAGGCCTCGCCGTCGGCGCAGGCATTGCAGGTAGAGCCCAGCTGGATGGGCACTTCGATGCCCTGCGCGGCCAGCTCCTGATTCTGAGCCACCTGGATCATAATGGCGCACTCCATCCGCTTGCGGTACAGCTCACAGCCGTACTCGTACACGCCGGTAATGCTGCCGGTTGCGTGGTAGGAGTTGGCTGCACAGCCGCCGGAGCAGTAGAGCTTTGCCCAGCAGTCCTGGCACTCCTTGCGGGCGTAGGCGTTGCAGTGCTTGAACTCGTCCCGGACTGCCGTGTTGGTGACACCCTTCCAGATATCGCCCATCAGGTACTTGGGATCGCCCACGAACTGGTGGCAGGGATACAGATCGCCCCAGGGGGTCACAGCCATGTACTCGGTGCCGGAGCCGCAGCCCGAAATGCGCTTGTAGATGCAGGGGCCGCCGGTCAGGTCGATCATGTAGTGGTAGAAGGTGAAGCCGCGGCCCTCACGGTTCCGCTTGATCATCTCCTTGGCCAGGATCTCATACTGCTCCTTCAGGATGGGCAGATCTGCCTCGGTCAGAGCGCTGGGGTCACTGGGGTCGCAGACCACGGGCTCCATGCTCAGCTCAGTAAAACCAAGATCGGCCATGTGGAAGATATCGTTGGTGAAGTCGGTGTTGTAGTGGGTAAAGGTGCCGCGCATGTAGTAGCCTTATCGCCGCGCTTCTTCACGAACTCCTGAAACTTGGGCACAATGGTATCATAGCTGCCATGGCCGGCGTAGTCCTTGCGGAAGCGGTCGTGGACCTCCTTGCGGCCGTCAAGGCTCAGGACCACGTTGTGGCACTCCTTGTTGCAGAAGTCGATGACATCATCGTCAATGAGCATGCCGTTGGTGGTCATGGTGAAGCGGAAGTTCTTATTGTGGATCTTCTCCTGCTCGCGGCAGTAGGCCACCAGCTTCTTGACCATATCAAAGTTCATCAGAGGCTCGCCGCCGAAGAAGTCCACCTCGAGGTTGCGGCGGCTGCCGGAATTCTCAATGAGGAAATCCATTGCACGCTTGCCCACCTCAAAGCTCATCAGGCACGCTCGCCTGATAGCGGCCCTGCGAGGCAAAGCAGTAGGAGCAGTTCAGGTTGCAGGTGTGGGCCACATGCAGGCAGAGGGCCTTGACCACGGTGTTGCGGTTCTTGAAATCGAACGCGAGGTTCTCATAGGTATCGGGGCTCCACAGCTTGCCGGATTCCTTCAGGCTTGCCACATCATCGATGCACTGGCGCAGGTCGGCCTCGGTCACGTCCTCACGGTCACCGTACTTTGCCATCATGGCGGCAACGATCTCGTCGGCGGTGTGGTCGGGGTACATGGCAATGACATCATACGCCACCTCATCCACCACATGCACCGAGCCGCTGCAGGTATCCAGCACGATGTTATAGCCGTTCAATTGATACTGATGTACCATTTTATTCTCCATTCCATTGTTACATAAAAAAATGCCGCCCGGCAAAGGCGGCATCCGATTTGCAGAAATTACTTGTTGCTGTTCTCGCACTTCTGGTTAGCCACGCCGCAGGAAGTCTTGCAGGCAGACTGGCAGGAAGTCTGGCACTCGCCGCAGCCACCGGTCACAACGCTCTTGGTCAGGTCACGAGTAGCGATCGTCTTAATACGTTCCATAATTAAAAACCTCTCTAGCTCCAAATAGTTGATACGCAGAACCACCTGCGCATTGTTATCTTGATATAGGATAGCACGGTTCAGGGATTCTGTCAAGATTTTTGTCGCATCTTCTGCGGGCAGTATTTTGTAGGCTGTACAAAGACGAAGCCTTACCCCACCGGCTGATACTTTTCCAATATTGTATGCAGCCCCAGCTCCCGGGCCTTGCCCAATAAGTACCTGTAGCGGGCCAGAAGGGCCTGCCGCTCATAGATGTGCTGTTCGATGAGGTCGGTGTCCACCTCAAGGTCGAACATCATCTCGTTCCGGTGCAGGCAGAACAGGCACTCTTTCAGCTCCTCCTCCAGCTCCGGGTGGTAGCGCTCGTGTTCGGTGTCCCGCGGGATGCGGGGCGAAAGCAGGGTCTTTTCCTTTTGCGTGGTCTGGGTCATAGCAGTTCCTCCTCTTTGTGCGTCTTTGCTTCTTCTGATTTCCAGTATATGCAAAGAGCATGAGAAGGATGACGGAATCAAGCAGCCCGCAAGAACTCCTGCGAAAGTGCGTCTTTTTTTCGATTTCTGCAAAAAATTTCAAAAAAGCGCTTGACAAAGCGGCGCTTTTTCCGTATAATAGCACACGTTGAGCGGCTCACCCCGCAAGACAGACCCAAATTGATGGGGATTTGCATAGTGGTAGTGCGGTAGACTCTGACTCTACTTGTGGGAGTTCGATTCTCTCATCCCCAACCAAAAGACATCCGAACACTTCGGATGTCTTTTTTTTGTTCTCTTTTTTTGTTCACAGAGAAAGCCAAAAAGAGCGATACAGCAAACGCTGTATCGCTCTTTTTACGTTAACGGTAATTAGTAATTCAGACCGAAGCCGCTGCGGTAGTAATTGCCGTCGGCATCGCAGTAGGCGTAGCTGCCGCCCTTGACGTTGGCGAGGATAGCGGGATCGATGTACTGATCCTTATCGTAGCCGGGCACGTCGTTGGGAGAGGCGCAGATCTCGCGCACCACACCGTCGATCTCTTGCTCGGTGATGGCAATGACGGCGGGGTCAGAGACCATGGTCAGGCTCAGCTTGCCGGTGGGGGCAAAGTCACCGCTGATGACATCGACCTGAGCGTTCAGGGCGTTGTTCAGGGCAACGGCGCTGACGGTGTACTGGATGGTCAGTGCATCGCAGTAGGCTCCAGCTTGTCCAGCAGCCAGGGGTTGCAGACCACGCAGGTGCCAACCACCTTGCCGCCGCGGGCATGGATGGCATCGGCCAGTTCCTTGATCTTCTCCACGTCCTCAGGGTGACAACGGTGACCTTGTTACCGGTCTTTTTCTGGCTCTTGTTGCGCTCGCGCTCGTCAGTGACGATCTCGCCCATCTCGATGACGGGCATTGCGTACTGGTTGAACACCAGACCGTTGCTGATGGGCCAGACGTGCAGGTAGAGCACATCGCTTCCTCCGGGGTGGCCACCACGGTGTAGCCCTTCTTCTCAAAGGCTTCCGTCAGGGTCTTGCGCAGAGCGGCATCCTCGTCCGTGTTGCCCAGACCGGCACCCATGGCCTGTGCCATCTGTGCAAAGCCGGAGTCCACACCCTTGAAGGTGACGATGCAGACCTTCTGGCTCTTGGCCAGAGGCAGGAGCTTCTCGTGGTTCTTGACCAGAACAACAGCCTTCTGGTTGGCCTCGTAAGCCTTCTTCTTGGCACCGTCGAAGTTGTCCACGCGGGCCTGATCGGCCTTGTCGGGGTCAAGGTAGGGGTTATCCACCGCTTGGTGCGGAACAGGCTCAGCAGACGGTTGTAGCTGGCACGGTCCAGATCTGCCTTGGGCAGCAGACCATCCTCCACCGCCTTGACGATGTTCTCGGGGTCGGTGTTGCCGCCGATGACATCGGTACCGGCAGAGATGGCCTTGGCGTAGCGCTCAGGCTCGGTGAGGTTCTCCACGCCGTAGATCTGAACGGTGGTGATGCCGGAGTCGGAGTTGACATAACCGTCAAAGCCCATCTTGTTCCGGGCCAGATCGGTGATCAGCTCCTTGCTGTAAGCGCTGGGCACTTCCTCGGTGCTGGTCACCTCGCCCCGGTAGGTCTGGGGCACAGCACGGCCATCGGTGGCAATACGGGAGTAGTCCGGCATGATGGAAGAGACCTTGTGGTCAAAGGCGCGCTGGAACGGGGGCAGATGATACTTTTCCATCGAGCCGGGGGTGCGGTAGATGCGCCACTGACCGATGGCACATGAGGCTCAAAGCCATTCTCAGAGGGGGCATCGCCGGGGAAGTGCTTGATGGTCAGAACAACAGAGCCTTCGTTCAGGCCGTTGTCGCCATCCTGATAGCCCTTGACCAGAGCCTCGGCAATATCGCTGGTGACATCGGGACGCTCGCCGTAAGTACCGGAGGTACGGGGCCAGCGGGGGTCAGAGGTCACATCGACCTGAGGGCCGTACATGATGTTCAGGCCCTCGGCCTTCATCATCTTGCGGTCGGTCTGGGCCATCTCATAGACCATGTCGGTGTTGCCGTCGCCAATGACAGCCGCGCCGATGCCCAGAGAGTCCGGGTAACCGATGTTGATGGGGTTGGTGTGGAGAGAGTACGGAATGGCCACGCCGCCCTTGCAGGCCTCGTATTCCAGCATCTGGGTGCCGGCGTTGTGGTACAGGGCCACCATGCCGGCCTCGCAGCGCATGTCACCGCGGTAAACACCGGCGGCAATGTGCTTTTCCAGAACATGGCTGTCATCAATGCTGACGGTCATGCCGGGCAGAGGGCCGGGCATGGGCTTTTCACCGGGGTTGTGGTGCTTGTAGATTTTGCCCAGCTCCAGCTTGCCTTCGGCGTTGGTGGCCTCGGCACGGGTGGGTACCACAGGGGTGTTGAACAGGGTGTTCAGCACAAGGCCTGCCTGCTGATCCAGCCGCAGATGCTTGACCATATCCTCAGCGCGCTGCTCAGGGCTCAGCCGCCAATCCTTGTAGGGGGCCAGCTCGCCGCTGTTGTCCAGATCCTTAAAGTACAGGCCGTCCTTGACGATCACGCCGCAGGTGGTCACACCGATGTCGGGGCCGTTGACGTTGTGGAAGATGACCGGCTCAAGGTACTGGTCAATGATCTGCTCGCCCTCTTCCAGAGCGTAGGGTGCAGGGATCACGCCGTCCTTGGCCTCTGCCACTGGTCGGCGCTGGTATACCGTATCTGCATAATGTTTCTCCTTTGTCTCTGTGCCTGCCACAGCACAGCTGATATATTACTTGCCTGTTTATTATACTTCCAGCGCAGATCGTTCGCAAGCAAACAAATAAAAAAAGTTACAAACTTTGGCGTAGTATACAAGGATGATCTGCCGGATTTGTGCAACTTTCCCCTATCCTGATCCACAAACCGGGTTCGTTTCCTGCTGACAATGCCACTTAAAAATAACCCCCTCCGTCAACGCCGCAGGCTTTGACAGAGAGGGTCGTATCCTTAATTTACCAGATCATCTGGATGCGGCCTGCACCGTACGGGTCCTCGTAGTTGAGCAGGTAGCCGGGGTAATCGGCCAGCGGGCTGTTGGCACTTGCCAGATGCGGCAGACCGTTGGCATCCACGCCGCCGAACATGGCTGCATAGCTGGACATAACAAGGTAGTCCTCAGAGACATAGTCCTTGATGAGGGTCGCGCCATCGAACATGGCAAAGCCATCACCCAGATTGCGCAGGGTGTAGTTCATGCCGGCCAGAGCGTAGGTGGCGTTCGGGTCAAGGGGCTTATAGGTGCCGGTGGTCTTGTCGTAGATCTCCACATTGCTGACACGCGGGGTGGCGGCGCTGCCGGTCCAGACATTCTTGTCGTTGGTCTGAACGGTGTTGGGGATCATGGGGTGGATCGTGTACCTGGCACCTGCACCTGCAGGAAGCCGCCGTTCTCCTTGCCCTCAGCACCGGCAAAGCGGGCACCAAACTCCAGAGCGTCCTGGATCTGCTGGCCAGTCACGGACATCAGGCAGGCCACGTTGCCAAAGGGGCTGACGGTCTTGCAGGTCTTGAAGCTCCAGGGGCCAGCCTCCACATCGGTGCGGATGCCGCCGCCGTTCATAATGGCGACATCACAGTGGAGTTCCTCGATCTCGTTGAAGTAGGTGTAGATGCCGTCTGCCACGAAGTCGCCGAGGTTGGTCTCGCCGGAGCGGATGCGGCGCTTGCCGGTGGCGGGATCGTTGATGTAGAATTTGGTATCGCCCACTGCGATCTCCTCGCCCAGCATATCGTCCACTGCGCTGATCCAGTTGGAGGCAGTGGCGGCCACGGCAGCATCCAGACCCTCGTAGGTGTTGATGAGCTCAGTGGTGATGGTGCCGTCTGCGCCCACGGTCATCTTGCCGATGTTCTTGAAATAAGAACCGGTCTGGGTCAGGGTGACTGCCTTGCCGGAAGCATCGGTGACCTGCTTGTTGGCCATCACGGTGTGGGAGTGGCCGTCGATGAAAGCGGTAAAGCCGTGGGTGTGTGCAATAACTTCCTCACTGGTCCAGGGAGAGGAGGAGGGGTCAACGCCCAGATGGCCCAGACCGATGATGGTGTCAGCGCCCCAGAACTCAGCCTTGTCGATGGCCTTCTGAACGGCATCGTAGAGCTTCTGGCCGTCCTCGCCGCCCAGAATGTCGTAGATGTACTTGGTCTGTGCATCGTTCATAAAGTAGGCCGGGGTAGACTTGGTGAAGGTCTCGGGGGTGGTCACGCCCACAAAGGCGATCTTGCGGCCGCCCACAAAGAAGAACTTGACGCTGGGCAGAACGTTGAAGCCGGTGCGCAGATCGACCAGTTGCAGGAGACATAGGGGAAGTCGGCTTCCTGGATCACAGCCTTGGCACGGGCCATACCGTAGTCGAACTCATGGTTGCCGGGGGTGGCCAGATCGTAACCGGCCTCGTTCATCAGCTCGATGATGGTAGCGCCGTCATCCATGGAGCCGTAAGCGGTACCCTGGATATGGTCGCCTGCATCCACCAGCAGCACATCCCGGCCGGTGTCCTCAATGCTCTTTTTCAGGGCAGCAATGGCAGCATAGGTGGGCTTGGGGGACTTGTTGTCGATATAGGTGTGGACATCGTTGGTGTAGAGGATGGTCACATCCGCTTTGTCACCAAAGAAGCAATTGGTCTCCTCCGCAAAGGCGGCGGGTGCACCGACAGAAACTGCGGTCAGTGCCGTGGCAGCACCGGCAGCTTGATAAAGCTGCGGCGGGTAATGAACTGTTTCACAGGGAAAGACCTCCTTTTTATTCTTGGGTGCTCTCGGGGTGAGCACATTCTTATTTACAGCTTAACACAGTTCCCCATTTATCGCAAGAGAAAACTGTAAATTCTGTGTCAAATTCTTTCACAAAAGAGGTTCTGTTTTGGGCGTTTTCCTGCAAAATGGCAGAAAAAAAGGGCAAAGGGCTGTCACTCACCCTCTCAGTCTCGCTACCGCTCGCCAGCTCCCCCAAAGGGGGAGCCAACGCATCTCCAAGGTCAGCAGAAGCTGAATCTGGGAGAGCAATTGCCTCTCCCTCGGGAGAGGTGGCATTGCGCAGCAATGACGGAGAGGGCTTGCAACAGCCTTTGCCGCATTCAGAAAAGAGGGTCAGAGGATCGGGGGACGATTCTCAGACAGCATCAGATGGCATGGTATTCCTTGAGGAACTTCTCAAGGTCGGTGCCCTCGATCTTCTTGAGCACTTCCTTGAGGGCCACCCGCTGGATGAAGGCAGATCCATATCGGTGATCTTCTTGCCGTCACGCAGTTTGACCGTTGCATCGATCAGGCTGCGGACATCATAGGTGCTGCCCCAGACCTCGGGCACGCCGCGGTCGATGTTGAGCAGGGTGTAAACCGCTTCCATGCCGGTGCGCATGGAGTATTCGGTGGTGAAGATGGTGTCACGGCCGGTCTCGGCAAACTGGCCCAGGAAGGCGAAGTTGACAGCGCCCTGGGGCACGATGTCGGGGCGGTCGCCGAAGGCACGGGGCATGAAGAAGGCATCGATATAGGCATCATCACAGGCACGGTGTTGGCGCTGTGCTCAGCCAGCTCGGCAATGTCCTCCTCGGGCACGCCGATGTGGTACAGCCACTCCATGCAGATCTCGCGGCCGGTGCAGTCGCGCATAGCTTCTTGACGTAATCGCCGGGCTTGTCGCTGAACAGGCCGTAGACCCAGACGCAGAGCTGGTTCTTGGGCTGGTCACGGAACTGCTGCTGGCGGTTCAGGGTCCAGCTGAGCAGCCAGCTGGAATCCTTGACCGTGACGATGCCGCCGGTGACGGTGTGGCCGCTGAAGGGGTCACGCTTGCAGATCTTCTTGATATACTGGGGGATCTTGTCGTCCAGGGTGGTGATGGTGGCGCTTTCCCAGTTGGACAGCTCCGGCTGAGAGCAGAACTTTTCGGGATGGCCGAAGGAGGGATCCTGTGCAGCGATCTTCTTCCACAGATCCCAGCCGTTGCCCGGCTGATGGTGGGATCAAAGCCCGCGGCCTTGTCCTGAGAGCCGATGGTGCAGCTCTCCACGCAGCCGCCGTTGGTGATGAAGAGCAGGTCGTTCTCGGTGAGGTCGATGGTCCTGCTCTCACCCTTGTGATCCACGGTCACGCTGCTGGCCTGCTTTTTGCCGCCCTCGATCCGGAACTGGACATCGGTGACCTTGGTCTCGTACTGGAAGTCCACGCCGTGATCCTTCAGGTAGGTGACCATGGGCAGGATGATGGACTCGTACTGGTTGTAGCGGGTAAAGCGCAGGGCGGTGAAATCGGGCAGACCGCCGATGTGGTGGATATAGCGCTTGAGGTAGAGCTTCATCTCCAGCGCGCTGTGCCAGTTCTCAAAGGCGAACATGGTGCGCCAGTACATCCAGAAGTTGGAGGAGAACACCTCATCATCAAAGATATCGGTGATCTTTTTATCCTGCAGCTGCTCGTCCGGGGTGAAGAAGAGCTTCATAATCTCCATGGCACCCTGATCGGAGATGGCGAACTTGCCGTCGGTGTGGGCATCCTGGCCGCGGTTGACGGTGGCACGGCAGAGGGACTTGTTGGGGTCCTCCTTGTTCAGCCAGTAATACTCGTCCAGCACGCTGCACCCTCGGTCTCCAGCGAGGGGATGGAGCGGAGCAGATCCCACATGACCTCGAAATGGTTGTCCATCTCACGGCCGCCGCGCATGACATAGCCGATATCGTACTTGTAGCCGTCGCAGGCACCGCCGGGCAGCGGGTCCTTCTCAAACACATGGATGTGGTCGCCCCGCATCTGGCCGTCACGGACCAGGTAGCAGGCGGCAGTCAGGGCCGCCAGACCGGAGCCGATGAGGTAAGCAGATTTATTGTCAACGCCCTCAGGCTTTTTGGGGTGTGCAAATGCTTCGTAGTTGCCACTGGAATAATACATACTGGGAACCTCCTGTAAATCGTATTGGGAAGACTGCGTTCATGGTTCTGTGTCGTCTTCCCTTTCGTTGTGCTTAGTATACCCCAGTGGTTTTTCCAGAACAACAAACAAATCCTGAACAGTGTATAAAATTTATACAAACCCCGACCATTGTCGGAAATATGACGAAACTGTGTATAGCCTCGCACAAAAAGCGCCCGCTTCCGAAGAAGCAGGCGCTTTTGAACGTTCACGGATTATTTGCTTTCGGGTGCTACCTCAAAATCGACTTGCCGAGGTTGATATCGGCGCGGACGATGGTGATCATCATGCTGTCGCCCAGGCTCCAGGTCTTGCCGGAGGCGGGGTCGGAAAGGCGGATGCCTCGGTGAGGGTGGTGCCGGTGGCGGTCAGGCTGGAAGCGGGCACAAAGCCTCCACGCCGTTCTCCAGCTCCACAAAGATGCCGCGCTGGGTCACGCCGGAGATGATGCCCTCGTAGCACTCACCCAGATGGCGGCGGGCGTACTCGGCCTTGTAGTAATCCTCGGCCTTGCGCTCGATCTGAACGGCCAGCACTTCCCGCTCGCTGGACTGCTTGGAGGCCTTCTCCGCGAAATCGGTGTAGCGGACGATCATGGTCTCCTTGTCGGTGCCGCTGAGCAGGTCGGTCATCATGCGGTGGATGGCCAGATCCGGGTAGCGACGGATGGGGCTGGTGAAGTGGGCGTAATCCTTGAGCACCAGACCATAGTGGCCCTTGGGCTTTTCCTCATAGCAGGCCTTGGACATGCAGCGGAGCATTCCGGTGTTGACGATCTGCTCAAACGGGGTGCCGCGCACACCTTCCAGAATGGCGCTCAGCTCCTTGGGGGTGGGCACTTCCTTGGCAAAGTGGTCGTTGATGCCGCAGGCCTGCAGCAGGCTGTGCAGGCGCTCCAGCTTCTCGCCGTTGGGCTCCTCGTGGACACGGTAGACAAAGGGGATCTGCTTGACCCGGGCAAAGTGGGCGGCGCACTGGTTGGCCAGCAGCATGAACTCCTCGATCATGGCCTCGCTCTCGCCGGAGGTACGCTTTTTCACATCGATACAGTGGCCGTTCTCATCCAGAATGAGCTTGACTTCCCCGCTCTCGAAATCGATGCAGCCGCGCTCCTTGCGCAGGCGGGCGCGGTGGGCGTACAGTTCCTTCATGGCGGGCAGCTGATCCAGCACCTCGGCATACTTGGCCTGGGTCTCGGCATCGGCAGTGCCGGCCAGCAGGGCGTTGATCTCAGAATACACGCCCTTGACCCGGCTGCAGATGATGGACTTGACGAACTTGTAGTCGGTCAGATTGCCGTCCTGATCCAGACGCATCAGGCAGGAGAATGCCAGGCGCAGCTCCTTCTCGTTCAGGGAGCAGATGCCGTTGGAAAGGCTCTTGGGCAGCATGGGCACGACCTGATCCGCATAGTAGACCGAGGTGGCGCGGTTGAAGGCCTCCTCGTTCAGCTCACTGCCGGGCTTGACGTAGTGGGAGACATCGGCAATGTGAACGCCCAGCTCATAGCCGCCCCCGGAGAGCCGGGTCAGGCTGACGGCATCGTCGATATCCTTGGTCTCGGCGCTGTCGATGGTGAAGATGGGCAGAGCGCGCAGATCCATGCGGCCCTTGCAGTCCTCCTCGGACACGGTCATGTCCTCGAACTTCTTGGCCTCGTCCCGCACCTTCTCGGGGAAACGGGTGTGGATGTCCTTGGCATAGAGCAGGGCCTTGGCGCAGCGCTTGGCCTCCTCGCAGCTGCCAAAGCACATGGAAACGCCCACGCGGTGGTCCTCCTGCCGGGTCCCGCGCTGCAGGATCTCCACAGCCACCTTGTCGCCGTCCTTCGCGCCGCCCTCGCAGTCGCGCTGGATGGTCATGGAGATGGCCGGGCAGTCATCGGGCACGAACTTCAGGCGGCCCTCGATGCGGCGGGCAGTGCCCACCATGTCGTTCTTCTGCTCGAGCACGGCAAGGATCTCGCCCTCATCGCTGCCCTCCACCCGGGGGTGGGCAAACTTTTCCACCAGAACGGAATCGCCGGGCATGGCACCGCGGGTGAAGCGGCCCGGGATGAAGATATCGCCGGATTCATCCTCCAGCATCACAAAGGCAAAGTTCTTGCCCAGCTTGACCACCTTGCAGGGCAGGGCCTTTTCGGCACGGCCGGAGCGGGCAGTGAAGAACACGCCGGACTTCTGGCAGACCACAGCGTCGTGCACCAGCTCGTCCAGAGCCTCCATCACCTTGCGGTCCGCGGAACGGTCGCCGCCGAACTTTGCCTTGAGGTCCTTGACCATGCAGGGCTGGTTCTGGATGGCATGTTCGATTTTATCGCGTAATGACATATTTTTCTCCTTAACACTTTTCCGGCATTCTCCAATGGAACCCGGACAACTTCTTTCCCACGAGAGGTTGCAGACAGAAAAACAGCCCCGCCTTACACGGGGCTGTACACGGGTGCTCAGGCCAGACGGCTGGCGAACACACAGGCCAGGATAGCCACCACAAAGAACACGATGCCTGCAATGCGGGTCACCTTGGCCAGCATCTGATCCGCAGGGGTCAGGCGTGCATTGTTGGCACCGCCCACACCACCGTTGATGGCACCGGCCAGACCCTGACCGTGGGTGTGCTGCATCAGGGTGAGGAGGATGATGACGGCCGAGACGACCAGCAGGATGGCACCGCGACAATTTCAATGACAGACATGGATGGAACGCTCCTTTTATCTTTAGTTTCATAGAGACTGCATACAAATACAATTGTATGATAGCACAAAAGGCCGGGAAATGCAAGAAAAACCGTGGGCTACGGGGCCAGAATTTCCAGCCCTGCCGCCACCCGGGCAAAGATGGCCGCGCTGGAAAAGGCAGGCTCGGCCTGCGTGTCCTGCAGCACCACGATGGTATAGCGGGGCTGCTCTGCCGGGACAAAGCCCGCAAACCAGTAATTTTTCAGCTCTGTGCCGCCGGAAAACTGGCCGGTCTGGGCCGTGCCGGTCTTGCCTGCC
>ENA-OQMZ01000451-OQMZ01000451.1-human-gut-metagenome-genome-assembly--contig:-NODE-451-length-17668-cov-3.471125_pt1 | contig 17668 bp, 20 predicted proteins | sample MGYA00242621_ERZ504862 | MGnify/ENA primary metagenome ERZ504862 (study PRJEB26092, sample SAMD00036393) | human gut metagenome | host: Homo sapiens | study: EMG produced TPA metagenomics assembly of... | reverse complement strand
CCGGCCTTGATGGAGTTCCAACGCCTCGCGGCGGAACCCGTGCCGTCGTAATGTCTCCTCCGATCCTCGCGCATATGAGAGAACCGCACCTCCGATCATCGAATCTGAATTTCTTCAGTCCAACAATCGGGGTGCGGTTCAAACGATGAGGGACCAAGGGCTTATTACATCGTGACCCCGGACGGGCTCGAACCGTCGACCTTGAGATTAGAAGTCACATGCTCTATCCAGCTGAGCTACGGGGCCAAACTCGTGTAAGTCTAGCCGTAGGGGTGTAAAACACCTCGCGTAACGTCGGCTTGCACCGGTACTATCGGCGATATGGGGACAACGGAGAGCAACGTAGATCACGCCGCATCGGGCCAGACCGTCGCAGGCGATAGCGGTGAGCTCACTTTCACATACGCACAGGGTCGTTTTGCCAGTGAAGGCAAGGATTGGGAAAGCCCGGTTGTGACCAACATGGCTGCATCCGTCTCTGCCGATGCCGGTAATGTCCCCGCCGGCAGCATCACCAACACCGGCACCAACAACACCTTCACCAGCACCACCGAATCGTCGCTTGCCACCCTGCTGTCCAACCAATGCCCGTTCGTTATCAAGGCCACCATTTTCGAGGGCAATGGCAAAAACGCCATTCGCGAACGTCACACATTCACCGGCTCGGTGCTGCGCCAGCTCGACCAAGCCAGCGCCCTGCTGAACGGCATCAACGAATCCGGCCAATACCCGGCCATAGCCCTGCGCGAAGCTTGGTCAACGCACTGGAACATCGCGATTACACGTACTCCGGCCCCACACTGATCAATATCTTCGATTCCCGCTTGGAAATCGTGTCGCTCGGCGGCCTGACCGATGGTTTGGAAATCAACGATCTACTCAACGGCGTATGCCAGCCACGCACCCCGCGTTTGGCTGAATTGTTCGCCGATTTGGGCCTCTGCGAGAACTGCGGTACCGGCATTCAACGCATTATGGACGCCTACGCGCAGAGCGCGGTCAGTCCGCAACTGCGCGTGGGCCCCACTTCGGTGGCAATGGTACTGCCTATCCCTGTATCGGCCGAGGCCGCGTCCTCGCATCGGACCGATGCCGATGCTTCCGCCGCGCCCAGCACCACTGACGAAGCACAGCATGCCAAAATGTACTCATTCCCCACGATTCAGCGCATGACGGATAACGCCGCAGATGCTTTGGCCGGCGCACGCATCATCGGCTGCGCGCCACTGCAGACGCTGATTCTCGGCAGTGGATTCGGCGAACGCCCGGACGGTGACGATCAGGCCAGTACCCGCCCGCTTGATACGGCAACGCTGGAACCGTCGCCTCAAACGTTGGAACAGTTCACGCTCAATTTCCTCGCGTTCCGCGGTGTGAAGCTCAGCCGTAAAACCATGCAGAAAGCGCTTGGCCTGAACAAGGATCAGATGACGCAGCTCTTGGACCAGCTGGAGTTGAGCGGCAAGATCGAACGTCATACGCACGCCAAGTCCACTACGTATTCGCTGGCACATGCTCAGGACGGTAGCGACCAGGGCGACAACGACCAAATCGTCAACAACCCAAGCAGCAACGACCAGAGCAATACGGCCCAAGGCGCGATAAAGCAGCAGCTCAGTTCTCGAATACGCGGTCGCGAATCATGCGACCGGATTCGTCGAGCGCGGTGGAGAACCGGCCATAGCCGGACAGAATCACGCCCATGTACAGCATGTCCACGAGCGCGGTATCGGCCACGCGCGAGAAAATCGCATTGCCATAGATCGTGTGCGAATCACGACCCGTCAGCAACGTCACGTCGGCCCAGCTGGCCAGCGGCGCGCCGATGGCATTGGTTATGGCGATGGTTTTCGCGCCATGCGACTTCGCCAATCGCAACGCTTTGACCGTATCCGCCGAACTGCCCGAATGGGAGAAGGCGACGGCCACAGCGCCGTGGGGCAGGTGCCCGGCACCGATCTGCTGCAGGTAAGCGTCGGTATTGAGACGGCATGTCAGTCCCAGGTAGCCGAGCTTGGTGAACAGATCCATCGCCGGTGTCAACGAATTCTCCACGCCGAAAATGTCGATGAACTCCGATTCGGCGAGTAGGGCGACCGCCTTGCGATAGGCCTTGGGGTCCAACGCACTGTGCAGCTCGTCGATCAGCGCCTTCGCGCCATCGGCCGCTTTACCGGGAATCTCATCTTCGCCATCCCACGGATTCAGATCGAATCCGGCCAGCGGATTGAAGGTCACTTTGTGTTCGGCGGCCGGGTTGCGCAACACGTACCGCAGTTCACGGTAACCGCCGAAGCCGAGCTTGCGGGCGAACCGAATCACCGTCGGCTGGCTGACGTGGGCGATGTCGGCCATCTGACCGACGGTCAGGTCGGCCGCCTCCTCGATATGATTCCGAATATACTGGGCTACGGCGCGCTCCGCCGGACGCAGCGACGGATACACGTGGTCGATGCGCTCACGTATTCCCACCGAGGATTGCACAGCCGCGCTCCTAGTCGTCCGTATTTTCCATTCCTGTTTCGAGGTTACCGGCTGTATACCGGCGAACAGTCGACTTGGATTGACCGCAACATGAACGGTGAGCGAACTCTTCCGTTTACCTTTCCGCTCCATTCCCTCTACAATCGAAACCATGGTGCGGATTAGCGTGGGAAGCCCCACCCATCACACAAGCGGGCGACTGTACGGCGTGTTCTTCGAGGACATCAACATGGTGCGGATGGCCGGCTGAACGCCAACATGGTGAACAACTACAGTTTTGACGGCGTTTATCTCGACCATCACACGTGGCGTATGGCCGGTGCCGAACGGTGGCGTACGCAGGCTGATTCCCTGCGTTTCTGGGATTTCATCAACTGTTCCGCCGCCGGCTTGGCAGTGAGATACGCGGGATTCACGGCCAGCGGGTGACCACCGACTGCCCCGCCCGCCAATTCACGCACATAGCCGATACGCTCGCATCACGTCCGATGTTCCTTCCGAAACCGGCCCTGCATATCTGGAAAACCTCGGCTATAACGGAGGCGGCGACAACGGGGGCGAGCCCGCGTTCTCCATCGTCGCCGACCACACCTATTCCGTCAGTCTCGCGGTACGTCCGGTTCATGGGCGGGCCGAGCTGTCCGTCGGCGTGGTCGATAGGTACGGCCTGCCGCTCACCAGTATCACTCGATTGTCGTATATCGTGGACTCCGATCCGCTTGACGATACGGAAGAGACCGGTCTGAGGCAGGACGATGGGGCCGATGCGCAGGATTCCGGCGTTTCGATCAGTCCGGATTCGTCGGATGGTGCCATCGTCATCGGCCGTGACGGCTGGTACCGGTTCAACGCCGACGTAACCGGACTGAACACCGATTACGGCAAGCTGCGTATCACCATTGACGCCGGCGAACGCACCACGTTCGATCTGGATCTGGTGCAGTTCATGGATGCGGACTATTGGGGCGCGGGCGACCCGAAATGGCGTTACGGCAAGCTGCGCCGCGATTTGGTGGAGACCATTCAGGCGTTGCATCCAGCGTTTCTGCGATTCCCCGGCGGCTGCATCGTCGAAGGTGTGACGCCCGGCAATGAGTATCGCTGGAAGGATACCGTCGGCTCTCTGGCCGCGCGACGCCAACAGTATTCGATGTGGTCGTTCAAGATGCCGGATGGTTCCAGCTATTCGCAGAGCTATCAGATCGGTTTCTACGAATATTTCTGCCTGTGCGAGGACCTCAAGGCCAAGCCGCTGCCTACTCTGTTCGCCGGCATCGCATGCCAGTCGCCCGGCCGAGATCCGCGCCACATGGATATCAATTCGGCCACCTTCCGCAACAATGTGATTCAGGACTACCTGGACCTCATCGAATTCGCGAATGGCGATCCGGAGTCCAGCTCGTGGGCCGCGGTCCGGCGTGATATGGGCCATCCTGAGCCGTTCGGCTTGGACATGATCGGCGTGGGCAACGAAAACTTCGGGGCTGACTACGTGGCCAAGTTTGACATGATCAGCGAGGCCATTCATGAACGATACCCGGATATGCTGTGTGTGATGAGCGCCGGACTGTTCCCCTTCCAGCCGGCGATGAAGCGCAGCTGGGACCATGCGCGAGCGTTGGCCGCAACCGATTCCGGGGCACATGATTCCGCCACCGGTGACGCGATTATCGTCGACGAGCATTCCTACCACTCCCCCGAATGGTTTGCATCCCAGGCGTCACGATTCGACGCTTACCCGCGTTGTGGCGCCGGCGTCTATTTCGGCGAATATTCAGCAACGGCTATTTTGCCGGCCAACCACAGACCGAACAAGGCGCGAACACGTGGAAGTCGGCACTCGGCGAGGCCGCGTTCCTGACCGGCTGCGAGCGCAATTCCGACGTGGTGCGCATGACCTCCTATGCGCCGCTGCTCGCGCATATTCCGGCTAAGGGGTGGGCGCAGAATCTTATCGAATTCAATCCGGCGCATGTGAACCCCACGGTGAATTATGAGGTGGAGCGGCTGTTTTCCACGCATCTGGGCGACACGACGTATGCCGTGTCCATCGAGCAGACCGCGTCACGCCCCGCCAAACATCTGTATGTCAGCGCCACCGGGCATGACAGGGATGACGCCTGCCGTTACATCAAAATCGTCAATATCTCCGATTCCCCGGTGGATGTGACGTTGGAAATCGCGCGCGGACTGGCCGGGCTGGGCGCCTCGCCATCGCGACCGGTGCGTTTGGAGGTGACGACGTTAAGCGCCAATCCGACGGCGAAGACCACTATCGGATACCGCGGCGAGGCTTCGGGGGCGATTGTGCCGGAACGTCGGGCTTACACATTGCCGTCGCCGTCTTCATTGCTGGCGATGAAGATCAAGCCGTACAGCGTCACGCTGGTGGTTTCGCGCTGATTGGCATCGGCCATTAGGCCGATGCCTTTGCCGTTAGAATCACCCTCAAGGATGAGGGGGAATCGTGCAGATTCAGGGAATAATAGGGGCTATCCCCCATAGCGAATACAAGCGCAGGAGGGCAGGATGGAATCCACGGCGGCCAGAAGACCGCCGGCCAACGATGAAGGAGTGTGCGGTATGTTTATCAATCTGTTCCGCAGGCAGCGTCCTGCGCTCGCCCGGCTGGCCCGCAACTCCAACGCCTATCGTCAGCCGATGGTTGCGTCCGTATCATCGTCCGCAGTCGGCGTATCCAGCATCACCTCTGAATCCAACACAGCCACCGCAGCCGGCGTATCCACGCTGGATGCCACCATCGGCCGCATCCACGACATCCCGCAGTCGGCCATGAGCCGACTGACCGGCTCCCCCACCGTATACGCGCGGTAGACCGGCCCAACCCACAACGGCGCTCAGAGACTCGGCTCGATGATCCAGCTCAAGGTCAGCAATACGGCCAAAAACAGAACGTTGACGGCGGAGTAGACGGCCAGATACCGGCCTTTCTTGTGCGGGTATTGGCGCACGACGTTCTTGTAAGAAATAAGCGAGGCCATCGAGGCGATGAGCGTACCCATGCCGCCCAAATTGGTGCCAATGATCAGATCGCGCCATTGGTCGCAGAAGCCGGAAAGCAGAATCGTGGTGGGCACATTGCTGATGACCTGGCTGGAGCCGACCGCCACCTCCAGCGGATGGCCGCCGACCAGCGAGCGCGCCAGTTCGTAGAATTCGGGCACGCGCTTCATGTTGCCGATGAAGATGAAGAACATGCAGAAGGTGAGCGGCAGTCCCCAATCCACGTATTTGAATACGCGCCGATCGGTGAACAGGAACACGACGACCACGATCACGCACATCACCCACAGGGGAATCACGTCGGAGACGGCCAGTAGGCAGACGATGAACAGCAGCGAGTAGACGATGGTGCGCCAGCCGCCATAACCGGCGCCGTAGCCGGTGATACGAATCTCGTCGGGCTGGTGTTTGTTGCGCTCGGGAGCCAGCACGCCGGTTTCGAGTTCGCCCAGGTCGCCGACCGGTTTGCCGCCAAACACCACGGAAATCACGATGACCAGCAACACGGCCGCCGTGCCGGAATACGGTGCCATGATGCCGAGGAATTCCATGGTCGGCATGCCGGTCAGGGCTTTGAGATACAGGTTGTGCGCGTTGCCGATCGGGGTGAGCATACTGCCCACGTTCGCGCCAATGGTCATCAGCGTGACCACGAGGATGGTCTTATCCTCTTGCCCAGCCATGATGAGCACGGCCACCGCGAACGGCACAAACGTGACCAGCGCAACGTCATTGGTGATGAACATCGCGGAAAAGAACGTCAAAGCGACAAGCGTAATGACCAGTCCGCGCATGGTGCTGACCTTCTCCAGCAATCGCGAACCGATGATGCGGAACACGCCGATACGCTGGAATCCGCACACCACAATCATCAGGCAGATGAGCTGGCTGATGGTGCTGGCGTGAATGTAGCTTTTGTAATCGGCGTCCGGCGGCACAATGAAACACGAAATCAGGGCGAGTATTGCGGCGACGATGAGAATCGTCTCATTTTTGGCTACATTGATCAGCCAGCGTCGCATCCATTCCTCCGTGAATAACCCAATATCGCAACCATTCTATTTTACGCGCAGACCAGCATAAGGTACGTAGTCGCGTTGCGCTGGCGGACATGAGTTTTTGGACCGGTGCCGCACATCAGCCGCGCTCGTTTTTTTATTTGGACAAGGAAACATTGAGTTTGCATGTCTTCCATACAATGAACTGCCGCGCAATGCTGTGCCCGTATATACGGCTGCATCATTGTGTGGCAGGCCAGACACGAATACCGTACGTGGCTGGCTCATACCAATGGAACATAGTTTCATTCGAGGAAGAGGAGCGATGAAGTTGCGTATTACCCCAGTATTCCCGGTCAAACGTTTCGCCGCCGTGTCTGCACAGAACGTGAAGAACGTGCAGTTCGATTACACGAACATGCCCACGTACAACACGATCACCAAGTAGCGCGCACTGCCGCACTGATCGGCGGCACTTGCCGCATACATGAATGGCCGGTGTGCTGCGGATTCCTTACCAAGAATCCGCAGCACACCGGCCATTATGATATATGCCGCAATACAGGGGGCAATCAGCCCTGCACCTTACCTCCTTGCGCGCTACGGTATCCGAAGTTCATCATCTCGCTGTTGTAGGCGACCACGCCACGGCCGACCGCCGGCAGAACGATCATGCCGCCATCGCATGATGCGCGGCGACTTCGTCCAAAGTGGCCGTCGCGGCATCCTCGACGTTCTCGCCGGAGAAACGCACACGATCCGACACCTGATGGGCGGCGACCACCTTGATGAACGCCTCGCCGATGCCGGTGCAGGACACCGCCACCGTGGACTGGTTGGCGAACGTGCCGCAACCAGGCAGCGGCGAATCACCCACACGACCGTGCATCTGGTTGGTGATGCCGCCAGTGGACGTGCCAGCGGCGATATTGCCCTCGGCATCGCGCGCCACGCACCGATGGTGCCATGCTTCTCCCACTCATCGCCACCGGACTGAGCCTCGGCCAAGGACTGACGACGCTGTTCGGTGATGAAGTACTCGTTGCTTTCGGTCGCGACGCCCAATCGGCGATCTCGCATCGGTCGGGTCCGCGAACAGCACATGCTTGGTCTGCTCTTTGACGGCACGCGCCGCATCGATCGGGTTCTTCACGGTGCTTACGCCGGTGACCGCACCGACCTCGCCATCGCCGGTCATCAGGCAGGCGTCCATCTGGGCGATGCCATCGCTGGTCAGGGCGGCACCACGGCCGGCGTTGAATTCGGGAGCGTCTTCCATGACGTGGATGGCGGCGACCACAGCCTCATGCGCCGGTGCTCCGGATTCCAACAACTGGTATCCGGCATCGAGGGCGCGCTGCAGATCAAGTTCGACCTGGGCGATGCGTTCAGGCGTGCTGTGCTTGCCACGACTGCCCGCTCCGGCGTGAATGACAAGCGTGATGCCGGTTTCGCTGCCCGCCAGTTCAGTGGTCACCGGCGAAACGGAGGATGTGGTCATATCGTGTCCCTTTCTGGAGTCAGATGGATGTGCTGACGCCAACGTATCGTGCTTCCGCATGTATGATAGCCGTTGATGGCCGCGACCGGTTCCGCATTTCGCATCATCGGCTCGCGATGCTTGACTCGTTACTGCGCCACCTCGCCACTACGCCAGGGGCAATGCGATGCCGGCTCGATCGGCCAGGTCACGCAACGACCACGTGGTCTGCCCCGTTCGCCCGACAACGCTATGCGCATGCCACAGCGAACTGATGATGGCTTCCTCGCTTATTTATTCGTCGAATGCACTCATCGATGTGGGTATGTAGCCATCAAAAAAAACTCGACAACCGCAATGAGCCAGTCACTTGACTACATCTGTGCTATCGTCTCGCCAATGATTCGAATGCCGGTATCAATGTCAGCAGCATCCGGGCGCACAAAGTTGAGACGGATGTGGGAATCATCCATTTCGTCAACGTCGAACACGCTGCCCGGCATGAACGTGACGCCTTGGGAACGGCAGGATTCCAATACATCCAGAGAGCGCACGCCGTCCGGTAAGGAAACCCAAATATAGTAGCCGCCTGCAGGCACGGTCCAATACACTTCATCCGGCGCATACCGCTCCAATGCTGCGATTGCTGCATCTCGTCGAATGCGGTAAGCCTTAATCAAACCGCGCAAATGTTCGGCGACGCGGCCTTCTTTAAGCAGTTCCAGGCAGATGCGCTGCGATGACGTGCTCGTATGCTGGTCGACCATGCGCCGCAGAGCCGCCAGCCGGTTAATCACATGCGGGTCGGCCACAACCCATCCCGTGCGCAGGCCCGAAGTGACGGTTTTCGAGAACGTCGACAAATACATCACGTATCCCGCATTCTCCATGCCCTTAAGCGGTATGGGGCGATGTGCGTCGGACGATTCCCCGCCGTACCACAAATCGCCGTAAGCATCGTCTTCCACGATCAGACACTGATAGCGCCGCGCCACGTCGATGAGTTCGCTGCGTCGTTCGGGCGGCAGCGTGGTACCGGTGGGGTTTTGGAACGTCGGGACGGTGTAGATGAGCTTGGGCCGGAATCGCGCGCAATAGCCGTCCAACAGGTCTGTACGCATACCGTGCTCGTCCACTGGAACGCCGATGATGCGCGCATCCGCCGAGCGGAAGGTCTGCAATGCCGGGAAGAACGTGGATTGTTCGACCAGCACGCAGTCGCCAGGATTGACGAATGCACGCACGATAAGATCGATGCCTTGCTCGGAACCGGAAAGCACCATCACGTTTCGTACATCGCACTGCACGCCGCGTGTGCTCATATGCTCGGCAAGTAATGCGCGGAGTTCATCGAATCCTTCGATAGGCGATTCTGGCTGACCGTCGAATTCGCGCGACTCAAACGCTTCAATGCTCACTGAACGCAACAAATCGTCGGGAATATCCGCCGGATTAGGCGAGCCGGTGGCAAAGTCGATGATGGTATCGCCGCGTTGCGCCCGCTCGGCCGAGGCAATGTCGTGGTAGGTGAATCGGTTGGAATAGTCGGAGAACAACACCGACCACGGCGGCCGCACAACGCTCGGTTTCGGCTCCTCGTCAATCGGCTCATGTCTCACTACAGGAATCCGGGCAGTCTCAATATGCTGCAACGGCAGCACGAACGTGCCTTTGCCTACTTTGGAGGCGATGAGTCCTCATCTTTGAGTTGCTGATAGGCCTGTAATACCGTGGTGCGATTGACCTCGAGGCGTGAGGCCAACTCGCGTTCAGGCGGCAGACGATAGCCTCAGCCATTGCGCCGGAGACAATCTGTTCACGCAGCTCAGCAGCCAGCTGCCGGTACATCGGCACCGTGCTGCGCCGGTTCAGCGTGAACTGCATGGCAGATCGTCTCTTGATTCGTCGGTCGAATACCAGTCTAACGGCAGACGAATCGGCTACAGCGACAGGAAGAGCTCGTGGATGCGGACGTCGTCCGTGAGTTCGGGATGGAAGGCGGTGGCGAGGATGTTGCCTTGGCGCAGGCCCACCACGTGACCATCGACTTCGGTTTCGACCGTAGCCTCGGGGCCGACCGACACCACGTAGGGTCCACGGATGAACACCAGCGGAAAGTCCGCGATGCGCTGTGGGTCGTCGGCTTGGCCGAAATCAGCGATGCTTGGAAGCTGCCGAGCTGACGACCGTAAGCATTGCGGCGCACTACAGCGTCGAGCGCGCCGAAGTAGACGTTCTCATCATTGTCGAGCTTCTTGGCCAGCAGAATCATGCCAGCGCAGGTGCCAAGCACCGGTTTGCCGGCCTTGATGTGGGCGCGATCGGCTCGAACAGGCCGGTGGAACGCAGGAGTTTGCCTTGCGTGGTGGATTCACCGCCAGGCAGGATGACCCGGTCGATGGATTCATCGAAATCCTCGGCCGCGCGCAACAGCTTCCACGGGGCGCCGAGTTTGTCGAGCACCGCCGCATGTTCGGCGAACGCGCCCTGCACGGCCAGAATACCGGTCACGCCGTGCGTGGCGGTTTCGGCGTCTGCGGATTCTTCTTTGGAAATGTATTCAACAGCTACAACCATGTTGTCCTCTCCGGCTTCGACTCCCGTCACTCTCCGCGAGCGGCCATGATGGTCTGAATCTCGTCCTCGTTGATACCGACCATGGCTTCGCCTAGGTTTTCGGACAGCTTGGCGAGCAGATCGGCGTCCTGCCAGTTGGCGGTGGCCTTGACGATGGCGGCGGCGCGCTTGGCCGGATCGCCGGACTTGAAGATACCGGAGCCCACGAACACGCCTTCGGCACCGAGTTCCATCATCAGGGCGGCGTCGGCCGGGGTGGCCACACCACCGGCGGCGAAGTTCACGACGGGCAGACGGCCGTTGTCGTGCACGTACTTGGCCAGATCGTAGGGCACGGCCAGCTGCTTGGCGGCCTCGTAGACCTCGTCGTCGCGCAGGCCGACAAGTTCGCGGATCTGCTTGTTCATGGTGCGCATGTGGCGCACGGCCTGAATCACGTCGCCGGTGCCGGGCTCGCCCTTGGTGCGAATCATGGCTGCACCCTCGGCGATGCGGCGCAGCGCCTCGCCCAGGTTCTTCGCGCCGCACACAAACGGCACATCGAACTGGTTCTTGTCGATGTGGTACACGTCGTCGGCCGGGGAAAGCACCTCGGATTCGTCGATGTAATCGATTTCGATGGCCTGCAGAATGCGGGCCTCGGCGATGTGTCCGATACGCACCTTGGCCATAACCGGAATGGACACGGCTTCCTGGATGCCCTTGATCATGGCCGGGTCGCTCATGCGGGAAACGCCGCCGGCGGCACGGATGTCGGCGGGGATGCGCTCGAGCGCCATCACCGCGCAGGCACCAGCGTCCTGAGCGATCTTCGCCTGCTCGGGCGTGGTGACGTCCATGATCACGCCGCCCTTGAGCATCTGGGCCAAATTACGGTTGAGTTCCGCACGATTCTGCGTCATGAGTTTCCCTTCGTTCGACGCTGCTTGGTATCGCGCTTCATTATTGAACGGAGTGGATTGGCCCCACCCAAACCAGTCCAATTTGGATGGGGCCAATTCGCAACTTCTGCACCCATCCAATCCAACCTCCACATGTTTATCTCTCCCATTTGGCATGTATCCCTGATTGTCAATCAATCACAGGCCAGGAGGAGAAGAGTTGGCATGCGTGCGATTACTTGCTATTCGCATCGTCCGCATCGCCCGAAATGCCATCCACATATTCAAGAATGTCGCCGGGCTGGCAATCCAATGCCGCACAGATGGCGGCGAGGGCGGAAAAGCGGATGGCGGAAACGCGATTGTTTTTGATTTTGGAAAGGTTCACGTTGGTGATGCCCACCTGATCGGCCAGCCAGTTGAGTGAGCGGCCTCGCTCGACCATGATGCGGTCGAGGCGCAGGACGATATGGCCTATGCCGGCCGGACCGGTGGAGTTTGAGTCAGCCGTATTCAGGCCGGTCTCGCTCGAATCAACGATGTTCAGGCTGTCCTCATTCGGGCCCTCGGTGTTCGGACCGGCCCTGTTCGGACCGGCGCCACGCGGGCCTACGGCGCTCTTCCCCCTCACAGCAGACCGTCGACTTCCCGTTGCAGACCCATGCCATAATCGAAGATGCGCGCAATCAGCAACAGGATAATGCCAATCATCACCATCATGCCGCTCATCCATAAGCCCAGTTGCCGCCCGTGCCAGCCAGGAAACATACGATGAAGTTCACCAGACCCACAATCGGCGCGACAATCAGATACCAGCCAGCCTGTTCAACCGGTCGGACACCATGCCTTGGAAAGCGTGGCATCCCTGCCGTCTGCAAGCCACACCGTCAAATCCTTGCACAGTGCGGCCATTTCGGAGAACGCCAAGGCCAGTAGAGCGTAGACCACCATTCTCGCCAGACCGGTGGAGATGGTAGCTACCATGTTGACGGGACCGTCGTGGAAGTTCTGCAGATTATAGGAGTAGTCCAACAAGTCGCCCTTGATGCTGAGGGTGAACGCGCCGCCGACATTCAGGTCGACACTGCCGAAGTTCGCGGCGAACGAGCGCGGGGAAATGAGGAATACCACCCACACCACGGCCGCGAGCGCTGCGGTGATCCATAGGAGCGCGGCACCGATGCGGGCCAGGATCAAGGCCGCGCCACCGGCCTTATCCAAACCGAAGGATAGTTTCTTTGTCGTTGCCATGATTGAGCCTCCGCTTCATTGCGCAAACCAAGCAACTCATACTTGCATTATACCATAATTTATCGTTTGTCATTAAAAAGTTAATATCAAACGAATAGTTGATGTGACATCGATGCTGCGCGATATATCTGACGTCGCTTCTCTCGCCCCGCCCGACTGCGGCCAGTAACCTCCCTCGTCAGAGGGAGAGATTACTAGCCAACGGTGTTGCCGTAGATTTGGGCTTGGAGGTCTTTACGGGCGGTTTCCATGCGGGTGATCTGGCCGAGGAGGGTTATCTTCTCTTCGCCGTCGGGCAGCTGGGCCATGCGGCGTTTGGCCAAACCGATCTGGCGCATGAAGCCCATGTCCAACAATCGGGTGAGCAGTTCGGTGGCATAGCGCTGCTCTTCCGGCGTGGCAGGGCGTAGCTGCACGGCGGCCGCACCACCGCCGACTCCCCCAGGCACGTTCGACTGCGGAGGTTGTGCGCCATTACCACCGTCGTCGCCAGGCAGTGGCAACGGCATGACGGCCAGCTCGTTGATCACCTGATTCAGCATCGGTCCGCCGGCCTTAGTGAGGTTGTGCATCCACAGCCCCTGCGGGGTATCGTCGGATGGCAGTCCGCCGGCGGCCGCGATCGCCTGGAACAGGGTGCGGAACACCGAAGTCATGAAATGGTCGATGGTCAGCTGCCCGAACATGGTGCGGTCGATGGCGCGCGGCACCTGAATCAGCACGGCCATGAACTGCTGCTCGGCGATGAATACGGCGTCGTCGATCTTGAAATATGCCTGTTCGGCGGCGTCACGGCGCTCCAACGCCTTGCGCGTGGCCGGATTGGCGTATGGGTTGGTGCCGGGTTCCACACGCGGCTCGTCACGCTCGAATCGACGTTTGGGCGCGTAGGCGTCCTCATCGCGTACATGCATCTGCCGGCGCGCGTTCATCACCTCGCGGCGCATCACCTCAAGATCCACGCCGATACGGCCCGCGGACTTGCGCGCGTAAGCGTCCCATAGGGAGCGGTCGCGAATCTGCGCCACCAGCGGGGCCACGGCTTTCATCGCACCCACTTGGCCGGGCGTGTAGGTCAGGTCGAACCGGCTGATGGCGGCGTCGATCACGAAGTCATACAACGGTTTGGCGCGGGCGATCAGCGAACGCACTGCTTCGTTGCCTCGCTCGATGCGCAGGTCGCACGGGTCGAGATTGTCGTCGGCCACGGCCACGAAGGTTTGGGAGAGGAAGGCCGAATCAAGGCCGAAGGCATGCAGCGCGGCTTTCTGGCCGGCGGCGTCACCATCGAACGTGAACACGATGCGCGAGCTCAACGGCTGGTCCTTGACCTTCAACGGCCCGACCAGCTGGACCGCGCCCAGCGAATCGTCGGCGATCAGGCGGCGCACAATCTTGGCGTGCTCGGCGCCGAACGCCGTGCCGCACGTGGCGATGGCGGTGTCGATGCCGGCCAAGTGCATGGCCATCACGTCCGTATAGCCTTCGACGATCACCACCTGCCGCTTCTTGACGATGGCGGATTTGGCCAAATCGATGCCGTAAAGCACCTGGGTTTTGCGGTAGAGCTGCGTATCCGGCGTGTTGATGTATTTGGCGGCGATCTGGTCGTCCTCATACAGCTTGCGCGCGCGAAGCCGAGCGTGCGGCCGGTCGAATCGCGGATGGGCCAGGTCACTCGGCCGCGGAAATAGTCATAGATGCCGCGCTGGCCTTGACGGGCCAAGCCCGCGTCGAGGATTTCCTTCTGCGTAAATCCCTTGGAGGCCAAGTGGCGCACGAGATTATCCCAGCCTTGCGGCGCGTAGCCGCAGCCGAAACGTTCGCAATCAGCTTGGGAGAAGTTGCGGCCGCCAAGCAGCTTGCGGGCGGGCAGTGCTTCCTTGGTCAAGATCTGGGAGACGAAGAAGCGCTGGGCTTCCTCGCAGGCTTCCAGCAGTCGCGTGCGCTTGGAGCCGGTGTTCTCGCGCGCCGGGCCATTGCCGCTGTTCTCGTAGTGCAGCTCGATATGGTACTTGTCGGCGAGCAGTTCCACGGCTTCGCGGAAGTCGATGTTTTCGGATTGTTCGACGTATTTGAATACGTCGCCACCCAAGCCGCAGCCGAAGCAGTGCCACACGCCGAGCGAGGGACGCACGTTGAAGCTGCCGGTTTTCTCGTCGTGGAACGGGCACAGGCCCACGAAGGTGCCGGTGCCGGAGGGCTTAAGCGTTACGGTCGCAGATACAATGTCATACAGGTCCGCGGCGGCGCGCACCTTCTCGACATCTTCTTTCTTAATCATTCCGACCATAAGTCTCTAGAGTACCGCCTCACCTGAGACACGGTAAATTTTTACCGTCGGTTATCATTTCTTCCGCGAAACTCCCTTCAGTCGCCTACAGCGACAGCTCCCCTCACCCGAGGGGAGCTGGCTCGCGCAGCGAGACTGAGGGAAGCACCCGCCCAACACGCCCTCAGCACAAGATGGAGTGCAGGGCCAGAGCGGAGTTGTCGGTCAGGCTCGCGACCTGATCGATGGCGACGCGCAGGCGTTCGTCGTCGTTGGTGGATTCGTTCCAATCGGCCAGGAACTGGCTTTCCAAAGCGTCGGATGGGAGCGGCGAATCAGCCATAAGCACATCGACCAAATCCGATACGATCTTGAGCTCCTCCTGATGGAATGGCTCGCGCTCGCGAGGCGCCATGACGAAGTACACGGCGATGCCTTCAGCGCCACGATCTCGTAATTCGTGTTCTCGGGAATCACGATGTTCGCGGAATACCGGGTCAACGGCCCGGGCCCGTACGTGTCGCGCGTGGCGGTTTCCACCGACCAGCAGAAGCGGCCGATCAAATCGGACGTAATGTTCTTAAGCTGTGCCAACGATTCGCGCGAACCATTGAAATGTGCAGGGAACAAATACTCTCGGCGCAATCGCATGAACGCGGCCAGCAGCTTGTCGGCATCCCACTTCGCCCCATACCATGCGCGCGTCTGCTCGATGATGTGGTCCAGCATCTTCGGATCGGCGAGCACAATCGGATCGAACGCGCCGGTGGCGATGGAATCCTCGACGTCATGCACGGAGTAGGCGATATCGTCCGAAAGGTCCATGATCTGGCATTCCATGGGTTTGGCGGCCTGGGGCGCGCCGATTTTGAGCCAGCGGAACACCGGCTCGTCATCCGGGTAGACGCAGAATTTCTTCGACCGCTCCCCCTTCGGGTGTCGGTCGGCTTCGGCCAAGGTCCACGGGTATTTGACGGCCGCATCCAAGGCCGCACGGGTCAGGTTCACGCCGGCCGAACGCCCGTCCGGTGAAAGATCTTGGGTTCGAGCCGGGTCAGGATACGCATGGTCTGTGCGTTGCCTTCGAAGCCGCCGATATTGCTGGCGATGTCGGCGAGCGCACGCTCCCCATTGTGCCCGAACGGCGGGTGGCCAAGGTCGTGGGCCAGACAGGCGCAGTCGACCACGTCCGGATCACAGCCGAGCAATGCGCCGATTTGGCGACCGATCTGGGCGACTTCCAGCGTATGCGTCAGTCGAGTGCGAGCGAAATCGTCGGTACCGGCAATCAGAATCTGGCTTTTCGCGCCCAAACGCCGCAAAGCGGACGAATGAATCAGTCGCGCGCGATCGCGCTCGAACGCGGTGCGTGACTTGGATTTGGGCGGCTCGGGTGCCCATCGCTCCTCGTCGAAGGCGCTGTAGCCCTCGTCGCTCAGCACCTGTTCCCCATCCAAAGTCGTTTCCATATGCCAAGCATAGGCACACATATCGGCCGCAGTAATCCCGACTTCCCGAATATGTGCCACTGACGTCAACTCAACGGCACATATTCGGGAGATTGGGGCCGATTTCCCGAATATGTGACGCTCAGCACATGTCAGTGGCACATATTCGGAAGAAGGGATCACGGGGTGCCACCGTATGGCGGTAATGCACCTTATAGCAGCGTGGCGGGGTCGAGTTTGGCGAGGTCGGCGGCGGGCAGCACTTCGGCGGCATGCTCGTAAAGGCGCGGGATGCGGTTGCGCAGGCAGGTGAAGATCTCGTAGCTGATGGTGTCGGCGGCGCGGGCCCAATCGTCGGCGGTAGGCTCAACGTAATCCTCGCCGCGGCCCGGGCCGAACAGTTCGACCGTGTCGCCCTCGTGAACGCCGAGTTCGGCGGCGGATCCGTGCAGGTCCACGATGAACTGGTCCATGCACACGCGGCCGCACACGCGGTAGATCTTCGGGCCTTCGGTGGTCATGATGCGCACCGGGCCGCCCGGCTTCTCCACGTGCTTGGCACCTTCCATATCGAAACCGGAAGCGGAGCGGTGGATGCCATCGGCGTAGCCCAGCGGCACAATAGCGGTCGAGGTGTTGTCCGGGGTCAGGTAGGTGCGGCCGTAGGAGATGCCGTGGCCGGCCTCCACATCCTTGACCGTGCCGAGCTGCGCCTGCAGGCGCATGGCCGGGGTCAGATGCCAGTCGCGCGGGGTGCCCATCGCGGGATCGGGCTCGTAGCCGTACAGGCCGATGCCGGGGCGGGTGAGTTCGAAGTGAATCTCCGGGCGGTCCAAAGTGGCCGCTGTGTTGGCCAGGTGACGGATCTCCGGCGGAATGCCGGCCTGTTCCATGCGGCGCGTGAAGTCCTTGAATGTTTCGATCTGGCGGTCGGTGGAGGACACGAATTCGGACACATCGGGCGAATCGGCCACGGCGAGATGGCTCCACTGACCCACAATATGCAACACGCCCTCTTTGGCGAGCGGCACGAGTTTGGCGAGCGCGGCGTCGAATCCGGCCGGTGTGAAACCGTTGCGACCAAAGCCGGAATCGACCTTGACGTGTACGCGGGCGGGCTTGCCGAGCTTGCGTGCGGCGGCGGCCACCGCGTCGATGCGGCAGGGAGCGACCGATACGTCGATGTCGGCGGCGATCAGCTCGTCGAACGGGACTTCGGTGCCGTTGTATACCCAAGTCAAAATATGGCAGCG
>ENA-OQMZ01000448-OQMZ01000448.1-human-gut-metagenome-genome-assembly--contig:-NODE-448-length-17722-cov-7.737710_pt1 | contig 17722 bp, 22 predicted proteins | sample MGYA00242621_ERZ504862 | MGnify/ENA primary metagenome ERZ504862 (study PRJEB26092, sample SAMD00036393) | human gut metagenome | host: Homo sapiens | study: EMG produced TPA metagenomics assembly of... | reverse complement strand
AGACGATGGACAGGGAAAAATATAAATCGTACACCAGAGCAGTTGTAGTTGCTTTAAACGATTATTTTTCCAGAGAGTACAGGAATGAAGCAGATCCGTATCTGGAAACCAGAGAAAAGGAAGATGCGTTTTTGGAAAGAGTGGAAACAGCTGTACGGGATGGAGTAAAGGAATCCGTCCCGATGGCTATAGCGAAGAATCTGATGGAAATGCTTGTACCGTTTGTAAAAGAATCGGTAGGAGAAAGTGATCTGCCGGACAGAACACTGACTATGGAGAAAACGGATGGAGAGATTGCAGAAGATAATCTGGACTGGGAGAAAGAAGCTGATATGGATGCAGCACTGGATTTTGCAGACAGTTTTTAGATGGTTATGAAATAGCAGTAACAGGAAAACAGACTGACAGTAAGGACTAGCTTTACAAAAGCAGAATAGCAGAAAAAGGTAATGGCAGTGGTGACATTTCAGACATTATAAATTGGAGAAATGTTTATGACTGCTATTTTTATGTCTTTTAGCAGAAATGGAAAGAGATCCAGAAAAAGAAAGACAGAAATAACAGGAAAATATAACAGAAAAGCGTTGGCAGATGGGTGGATTGAACAAGCAAGGCGAAGAAAAGAATAGAGTGCCGGATACGGCACATGATTGTCCGATACTTCGCATCGGAGTGATGCATGAACAGCCTGTTTCAGAAAGAGAAAATCTATCGAAATGGGAGCTTTTCTATTTCTTCCACAGTCTGTCCCTGCACCACAAAACCACCGTCATCTCCATTTAGATTTGATAATGCAGTGGGGAAAATGTTGCTTGGCTAGTGTTGCTTCAGTAGTGGGGAGATGACAGGCAAGTTTCGCAAAGTGGCAAGCCACTCTGCACCGGAGCCAGCCTTTGGGCTGTTCCTAAACTTGCCAGAGGGCTCTGCCCCTTGGAACCCTGGCACGTCAATGGCGTAAGTATTCCTGCGAAATGTCCACCGGACATTTCTACAGAACACTTACTGATTGACTAGGGTTTCACCCTGCACCCACCAAAGGGGCGTTGCCCCTTATGGAATCCCGTTGTTAATTTATCGGTCAGAATGATTTGTCTGTTAATAAAGAATAAAAATCAAGCAAAGAAAGGAGACGAAAGCCTATGAGAAAACGAAATTATACAGTAACCATACGGATGAATAAAGAGGAATACGATCTGTTTCAGAGCAAGGTTAAAGAATCAGGAAGAACACAGCAGGAAGTTGTAATAAAAGCAATCGCAGATTTGAAGATAGCTTCTACAGAGGAAGTGGAAGAATTAAAAAGATTGAACCAGATGTTTGCAGATATTCTCAGTCAGCTTCGGGGAGCTACTACAAATATCAATCAGATTGCAAGAAAGCTGCATACAGATGGAGAAGTTCCAAATGACAGTATGTTGTATTTCCTCAACAAAAATATTCTCAAGTATCGGAAGGAGAGTGAGAGGATATGGCAGTTAATAAGACGATTAATAAGCGGACAAATACACATGGAGCAATGAGAAACTGCATCGAATATGTATTGCGACAGGACAAGACCAGCGAACTGCTTACCTATGTAACAGGCCCGTATCGCCATGATGAGATTGACTATGATCTGGTGTACAGAACCTTTCTGGAAGAAAAGAAGATGTGGAATAAAGATACCGGGAGAATGTATGCCCACAACATTATTTCCTGGCATAAAGATGAGCAGATCACCCCGGAGCAGGCGTTTGAATTTGGAAAAGAGTTTGCAGAAAAATGGTTCAGTGGATTCCAGACCTTAGTGGCTGTGCATAAGGATAAAAACCATATCCACTGCCATCTGGTTACCAATTCAGTAAGTTATGAAGATGGGAGAAAGCTGCATAACACCAAAAAGGATCTGGAATGTATGAAACAGCTTACCAATCAAATGTGCCGGGAACGTGGATTGACCATTGCAGAAAAAGGAAAACACTTTGACGGCAGTGAAATCGAAAAAGGCGAAGTTATTGCATGGAACAAGGATAAATATAACCTGTTCCGGCAACAGGTAAGGGACAGCTTTGTAGCGGATTGTGCAATGGCAGTGTTAAAGGCACTGGAAAATTGTATCAGCAAAGAAAAGTTTATAGAAAAAATGAAGCAGTTCGGGTGGAACGTAAATTGGACAGAGAAACGGAAGCACATCACATTCCAGAATCAGGATGGAAAGAAAGTGCGTGACAGCAATCTATCCAAAACATTCCATCTGGACATCAGCAAGGAGGGCTTGGAGAATGAATTTAATGGAAATAGGGAAAAATCCAGAGTTGCAGCCGACAGAGACAGCAGAGCAAACGAAGAACTCAGAAACTATTACAGAGAGCTTGACGCAGCCATCACAGACACCAGAGGAATCACCGATCAAGCTCAAAGTGGAGAGGGATATTCTCGTACAAAGTTTCGAAAAAGCGAAAGAGTTCATGCGAACACAGAAAAAGCAGATACAGACACTGGAAGAAGAGAAACAGACAATCTTATCCGACAGGCAGAGATTGCGAGAAGAAATTCGGAAATCAACCGTAGAAATTCAGCGTCTGACAACCGAACTGTCCGAAACGCAGAAGCTGAATCAGTCGCTTCAGCAGAGCAACGACGATCTGAGAAACAGAAATGGCTTAATGAGCAGGAACGAGCAAGAGCAGCTCGAAGAAGAAATAAAAGACGTTCGGGACCAGAACTCTAAATTACAGACACAGGTGAACCAATCGTCGGTGAAAGCGGTTGAACAGGCACAGCAAAAACAGGAAGAAGCAGAAAAACAGGCAAGACAGGCAGAGTATCAGGCTGAAAGGGAAAAGAAACGGGCAGATATGGAGATACAAAAAGCCAGGAGAAAAGCAAAATCGGAAATGGAGGATATGAAAGAAATACAGTTTTTCTGGGCTTGGGGATATCTTTGTGTCATATTCTTTTCACTTATTCAGAATGGAGCATTTCAAAGGGATTTAATGCAACTGATCATGTTGCCAGTTAATTGGTGCAGAAAGTATGCGATATGGTTTGAACAGCTGGATTATATGGGATATTCTACGGGAGAGGTAGTTTTTGAACGAATATTTTCAAGTGCTGTGATTATGGCGGGAATTGTCGGGGGTGTATTTCTTGTATGGGGCGGAATTGAACGGTATCGAAAGATATGGGATGATATTTATAAAATGGTTTTGATAGCCAGCTTTTCCTTTATTGCGGTATTAGGAAACTTGATACGGGAATATTTGCCATTTAATCTGCTGTTTGTGATTTTTGTCATAAATGTAGGGGCTGTTCTGATTAGAATATACTTGAATAATAAGAATGTTGGCTATTGAACAATAAATCGAATTTATTTGCTATAATGAATTTCTATATTTTCTTGTCAGTCAGTCCTAACGGTGTTACACTGAAAGAGTATAGAAACTCAAACGATGTTACCTATTGTAGGGACTGGAGCTTTATAAGGTAACATTTTTTTATATGAGAAAGTTAGATAAAACTAATTGCTGAAGGAGATAAGCTATGATGTTTTATGAAAGAGGAGACAAAAGTAAGAAAAGCAGCGGAAGAAAGTGGACAGGTGTAATATGAGAACAGTAACAACAGAGGACAATCCATATAAGGTTGCTGGAGATATACTTTTTGCGTCTTCGGAAGTGGAATCGGATTTCAGAAGTGTTGATTTATATGGATCTTCTGTCCGGAGAAAAAAAGAAGATGCTATATGTTCAAGATTTCATCTTGAGAATGAAAGTGGTACAGGAGATATCGCCGTATATCAGACATTTCCAGGAATGGAGCTGGTCTATAATGATATGCATATGGAATATTGTAATAAGATGCAGAGTCCACGTCCTGGATTTATTGAAATTAATTATTGTCGGGAGGGGCGGTGTGAGTGTGCGTTTGGAGAGCGTAGTTATTGCTATATGGCAGCGGGAAATTTATCCATTTGTACCTTGCATAAGAAATCACATACATCAACATTTCCTACTTCCCATTATCATGGGATAACGATAACGATTGAGTTGGAAGAAATTACAGATGAGATGAGAAGAATCTTGAAACTTCTTTCTATTAATCTTACTCGAATTTCAGAGTTTGCAGGAAAACAGGATTTTTATATGGTTCGTGCAAATGAAACTGTCCAACATATATTTTCGGAATTATATACTGTTCAGGAACATATAAAGCCTAGTTATATCAGAATAAAGCTTCTGGAGCTTTTATTGATACTAACAGAAATGGATTTTGACAGGATTAAGAACGACTATGTTTATTTCTCAAAATCGCAAAGGAACTGTACCAGACAGATTCATGATTTTATTGTAGGACATATCAAAGAACATTATACAATTGAGGAGTTGGCAGAGCGTTTTGAAATATCACCTACGGCAATGAAACGTTGTTTTAAGGGAATGTATGGTGCACCTGTTTATGCGTATCTCCGGACTTATCGTTTACAAATTGCTGAAAAATTATTACGGGAGGGGAATTTATCTGTAGGTGAAATCGCAACAGAAATCGGATATACAAATCCCAATAAATTTACTTCGGCATTTCGAGGTGAATATGGAATGACACCAACGGAGTATAAAAAGAATGTCTGATTGGATAGAAACTAGTCTGCCAGGTCATTGAGTTTCATATTAGTACCAGATAAAATATGTATTGGTTAGATAATACTAACTAATGCATATTTTTATTTAGGAGGATTATAATGAAACAGAGAAAATTATTAACAAGTTTGTTTTTAGCAGCAACTTTGTCTATTTCTTTATTGACGGGATGTGGAAATACAAGCAGTAGCACATCTGAAACAAAGCAAACAGAAAACAGTGCTACAGAAGAACAGACTACAAGCGTACAGAAGGAAAGTGAAACTGATGAGAATCAGGATGCAGCAGATCAGCTTTTATGCGATCTGAAAGGTACTTATCAGGAACTGTGGCCGGTTATTCTGGCAGATGAATACGATCAGCTGTGGCTCGATGACAGTGCTGCAATTGTAGGAGAGGATAATGCTCAGGCGGCTGTTGAAAAAATGTCTTCTATGGTAACTGGAACAGTCACCGGTGAAGAAGCAGTGGAAACCTACAAGGATGGAAATATGGCATACGACTGTGAATTTTTACAGAATATAGATCAGTTCACGTTTGACGGAACAACAATATCTGGTGTGGATGAAGAGGGGAATGATGTATTCAGTCATTCTTATCATTACGTAGGTATGGAAGAAACGCGTGGTCTGTACATCTACGAAAGTGATGATGCTGATTCCGGCGAGTTTACCTATTTCTGTATCGCTCCGGATACGATGAAACTACATGGCACATTGAGTTCAGATATGGAAGTGACCTGGATGCATTGGAAAAATATGATGCAGGTGAATATGCTTATTGGCTGGCAGCAGGAATTTCTGTTGACTATACGAAAGCCGATGTTGAGAACTGTATACAGTTATTCTGTAAAGAGAATCTGTCTGAATAGTGAAAATAAATTTGAGTCGGTGGAAATCGGAGAGATTCTGATGCCACCGGCTTTTTGAGGAGGATATAAGGTCATGAGCAAAAAGAAAAATGCCGAGTTATCCCGGATGTGGGGATTTGCAGGGAAACGTCATTGGTTGACTATTGCCAGCTGCATTCTGGCAGGAATATCCACGGTGCTTTCTATTATTCCATTTGTCTGTATCTGGTTTGTGATTCGGGATATCTTGTATGCGATGAAAAAGGGAGATTTGTCACTGGCAGCTTCCAGTGGGCATTATGCGTGGCTTGCAGTAGCATTTTCGTTACTTAGTATTTTATTATATTTTGTAGCATTATGTTGTTCGCATCTGGCAGCATTTCGTACAGCTACCAATATGAAAAAAGAGGCAATGCACCATATTGTCACGTTACCGCTTGGATATTTCAGTCAGAATGCCAGTGGCAGACTTCGGAAAATTATTGATGACAATGCTGGACTGACCGAAGGGTTTCTGGCACATCAGTTGCCGGATCTGACCGGTGCAGTTGTTATGCCGGTTGCAGTCATCAGTTTGTTGTTTGTCTTTGACTGGAGACTTGGAATCTGTTGTTTGATTCCACTGGCAATCAGTGTATTTTTCTTAAAGAAAATGATGGGTGGAGATAATGCCGATTTTATGTCGGGATACATGACCGCACTGGAAAATATGAATAAAGAAGCGGTAGAATTCGTTCGTGGAATCCCGGTTGTAAAGGTATTCCAGCAAACCATTTACTCATTCAAAAACTTTCATGCAGCGATTGAAGAATACAAAAAATATGCCAGTGGATATGCAATCTGCTGTCGTATCCCATTGACGGGATTTAACATTACTTTAAATGGAACTTTTATTTTGCTGATCCCGACTGCACTGATGCTTTTTTCGGCAGCAAGTGGACAGGCGGATCGTCAGAAACTGTTTTTAGATTTCCTGTTTTACAGTCTGTTTACGCCAGTTTGTACAACAATGATGAATCGAATCATGTTTGCAAGCGAACAGTTAATGGCGGCAAAAAGTGCAGTAAGCAGAATAGAAGCAATTTTGCAGGAAAAACCGCTTAAAGAATCAAATACACAAAAACAGCCAAAGGATGCTTCTGTTGTATTCGAGGATGTTTCTTTTACTTATCCAGGTGCTAAGAAAAAAGCATTGTATCATGTAAGCTTCGAAGTCCCTGATGGTAAGAAAATTGCATTAGTCGGAGCTTCCGGTAGTGGCAAATCTACAGCGGCCAGTCTGATTCCACGTTTTTATGATGTGCAGGAAGGAGACGTCTTAGTGGGTGGTGTGGATGTTCGTGAGATTGCTAAAAATGACCTCATGGATCAGATTGCATTTGTGTTCCAGAACACCCGTCTTTTCAATGATACCTTACTTGAAAATATCAGAGCTTCCAGCCAGATGCCACACGTGAAGAAGTGATGAGAGCGGCAGAAGCAGCACAATGTCAGGATATCATAGAGAGACTTCCAAATGGTTTGGATACTATAGTTGGAAGTGGAGGAACCTATCTGTCGGGTGGTGAAAATCAGCGGATTGCATTAGCACGTGCAATTCTGAAAGATGCACCAATTATTATACTTGATGAAGCGACAGCTTTTGCAGATGCGGAAAATGAGCATCAGATCCAGCTTGCCTTTGAAGGACTGACCAGCGGAAAAACAGTACTTATGATTGCACATCGTCTGTCCACGATTCAGGATGCAGATATGATTCTGGTCTTTGGTGATGGAAAAATAATAGAACGAGGCAATCATGATGAATTGCTGAAACAGAATGGTGTCTACGCATCCATGTGGAAAGAATATCAGACACAGATTATCTGGAAGGTTGGAACGACTGTGAGAAAGGAGGAAAATCATGATTAACAGATTACAGAAAAAATACGCTCTGAGTGTCCAGGGTGCAAAGGATCTTTTTAAAGCAATTGTTTATTCTGTACTGGCAAATATCAGTCTGATGCTCCCGGTTGCCTACTTGCAATAGTATTAAATACGATGCTTCCTATGGCTCTTGGAATGGAAGAAAAAGTGGCAGGATTTGCAGGATATACAGTTGTTGGAATTATCATTTTAGTGATTATTTTTGTCCTTCATTATCTGCAGTATACAAAAGCCTATATTGGTACCTATGAGGAAAGTGAACGTAGACGCATTACACTTGCAGAAAAGCTCAGGACGTTACCGCTTGGATTTTTCCATGAACGTGACCTTGCTGATCTGACAAGTACAATTATGGGCGACTGTGCCAGTTTTGAGCATGCGTTTTCCCATACAGTTCCGCAATTTTTTGGAGCACTTATTTCTACAAGTATTGTGTGTCTGGTACTTCTTGTTATGAACTGGAAAATGGGAATTGCTCTTTTGTGGGTTGCACCGGTGGCATTTGCAATTGTTCTTCTTTCACGCAAGTGGCAGGAACTGCTTGCAAAGAAATATATGACAACAAGAATTGATTTGTCAGAAGGAATACAGGAATGTCTGGAAACGGTACAGGATATTAAGGCATGTAATCAGGAGAAAACTTATCTGGAGAAACTGGATGCGAAATTGGATGCAGCAGAAAAAGCGCAGATTTCCAGTGAAATGGTCAGTGCGAGTCTTCTTACAACCGGTCAGATGGTCTTACGGCTTGGACTGGCAACGGTTATTGTTGTGGGAAGTTCGCTGATTTTAAAGGAAAAAATTGATCTGTTTACTTATATTCTATATTTGATCGCAGCCTCCCGTCTGTATGATCCACTTTCTGGAGCTATGGCGAATATGGCAGAACTTTTTGGTGTGAATTTACAGGTAAAACGCTTGAAAGAAATCCAGGAATATCCGTTAGAAAACGGGCAGACAGAGTATCACACCAAAGGATATGATGTGATTTTTGACCATGTGAAGTTTTCTTATGAAACAGGAAAAACAGTTTTAAAAGATGTATCTTTTACTGCAAAACAGGGACAGGTGACTGCATTAGTAGGACCATCCGGCGGTGGTAAGAGCACCATAGCAAAACTGGCAGCTAAATTCTATGACGTGGATGGTGGGAAAATTACACTTGGTGGTGCAGATATCGCAAAAATTGATCCGGTCGCATTGATGAAAGATTTTTCGATTGTTTTTCAGGATGTTGTTCTTTTCAATAATACAATTATGGAAAATATCCGTGTCGGACGAAAAGGTGCAAGTGATGAGGATGTTATTGCTGCAGCAAAGGCTGCAAAATGTCATGATTTTATCGAAAAATTGCCGCAGGGTTATCAGACGGTAATCGGAGAAAATGGTTCTACGCTTTCTGGCGGGGAGTGCCAACGTCTTTCCATTGCCCGTGCACTTTTAAAAGATGCACCTGTTATTTTACTGGATGAAGCAACTGCTTCTTTAGATGTGGACAGTGAAACACAGATACAGGAAGCGATATCTGAACTAGTCAGTGGGAAGACAGTTCTGGTAATCGCTCATAGGATGAGAACGATTGAAGCAGCGGATCAGATCGTTGTTCTGGATAAAGGTGTTGTGGCAGAAAAAGGAAACCATGATACGCTTATGAAGAAAAATGGTCTATATCGTAAGCTGGTTGATCTGCAGACGGAAGCAGCAAATTGGAAACTTAGTGTATAGAACAAAAGGCACTGAAAACCATAGAATTATTGGTTTGCAGTGCCTTTTTTGAGCAAAGAGAAAAAATACAGTGAATTTAAGTTTTGCTAAGTTTCACTAAATTCTATTCGTTTGATTTCCGCCACTGTTTTGAGGGTTTCCGTTTTCCACAATCATCACAGGTATACGGCCAGTTGATTTTCCATTCAAAATATTCATCTCTGGTAATCACACCGGATTTCAGTTCATCCATTCGAACCACCCATTCTTTCAGAAAATCATTCAGAACTCCATAGTCAAACCACATACAGACAGGTGCATGAGCAGGCCAACTATCGTTGTCATGGTAGTAAACGGAAGTGTCAGCTACTTCATTGCATTTTTCACCAGGAAATTTCGAGGTAGAAACAGATGCAGGGCAGATGGGTTAAATTCATCCAGCCAGAAAAGCAGTTCCATCATTTCGGAAGCGTCACGTCCAGCGGTATCATAGAGGGTATAAGGATTAACATCAAGAGCCTTAGCCATTTTATCAACCAGATCTTTTTTTGGAACACGAACACCTTTTTCATATTGTACAATTCTATGCTGATCGGTCAGTCCGATCTTCTCTGACAGTTCTTTTTGTGTCATTTTCCGGAATGTCCGGATTTTTTTTAGTTTCAGATTAAAATTCATAAAGTCACCTCTGTATTAGTCCTGATAAACATCCGTTAAAGATAGTGAAATCAAGAAATGAATAACTATTTGTCCATATTATAACACAAGCTGGCAGAAAATCAATGAAAAAGAGTACAAAAAAGAACCTAAAACACATGAAGTGCTATTGACATTAGCAGTAACTGGGGATATAATGGCATTAAATCGAAATAGGTACAAAAATGTATACCTACAAAACTTTTGATTGTTGAACCTTGAAAATTGAATGAGCTGTATGGGTGCCTTTCGGGGCTTAAAGGTAACACAGGATTCCATCGCTGTATCAGAGAGTAGTATGTGGAAACCGAAGATACTCCGGCAACGGCTGGTATGCTTGAGAAGAAGCTGCCAGTATTCAGAAAGATTTCTGATAGAGGTCAATTGTAACGTTGACACCGCCATATACAAATGGAAGCCAACACGCCGAACGGAATGGAAAATCATTGTAAGAAGTCTAAACAAAAAGTAGAGTGTACTGACAACGGGCATAACCGCTGTCTGGGAGGTGATGCAGAAGAATACGGAGGAAAGGAGGTATGTGCATCATGAGAAAAACAACAGAGTATAAGGCTGAAAACCGTCTGACGGTAGATATTGAAGGATTAATGGCAATGTTATCCTGCGGAGAAGTAACTGCAAAGAAAATTGCAGACTATGCAGAAGCAAGAGTGATTGTTGGAAGACGTGTTCTTTATAACGTGGATAAGATAAAAAAATATATTGATGCAATGGCAGTGTAATGAAAGATGAGAGGATAAAATACAACAACTTTCCTTCGGAATGAAAAGTGAAAAATATTCCTATAAAAAAGGCAAATAAAAATTAGCATTTTGCAGGAATTTACCCTTGGAAATCATAAAATATTATGTTAATCTGTGAGCAGATATCAGGTAGTAAATGACTGATACCGACAGGACAAAAATCATTCCGAATAACGAAAAATGAAGTGAAAGGAATGATTGATATGGCAAGAAAAGATAATAAAGGCAGAAATTTAAAAACAGGTGAATACCAGCGCCCGGATGGACGTTATGAGTATCGTTACAAGGATGAAATTACCGGAAAGCGTAATTCGGTTTATGCAGCTGATCTGGTGAGTCTGCGAGAAATGGAAAAGAAGATCAATAAGGATATGGATGATCTGCTTATTACAGACGCATCAGTCAAGAAGCTGACTGTAAATACGTTGTTTGAGCGATACATGGCAACAAAGAATATCAAGGAAAGAACGAAAAAGAATTATATCCGTATGTGGGACTACCGGATACGAAATACTTTAGGAAATATTCGTGTTGTAGATTTTAAGACATCTCACGTAAGGACGTTCTTTTCCTCATTGTCAGATGAAGGACTGGCACACAGTACGATCAAAGGTCTTTATGGTTTATTGAATCCCAGTTTTGAACTGGCAGTGGAAGACGGGATTATCCGTAAGAATCCGGTAACTGGAACACTTGGAGATTATGGGGCTCCGGCAAAGGAGAAAGAAGCACTGACACTGGAACAGCAGGAAAAACTCCTGAAGTTTGTTGAACAGAGTAATGTGTATAAGCCTCATCTTCCAATGATGCAGGTTATGTTTGGAGCTTGCCTGAGAGTGAGTGAGACTATCGGCTTAACCTGGTCAGATGTGGATATGAAGAACAGGGAGATTCATGTAGGTGGACAGCTTGTGTATTATGAAGGTGATGAAGGATATTGTTTCCATGATTCAGAAACCAAAACGGATGCAGGAATCAGAGACATTCCTATGACACAGATGGTATATGATGCATTCCGTAAGCAGAGAGAACTGAATCTGATGCTTGGTTTGCAGAGTAATGTGGAGATCGGTGGACGTAGTGGATTCATCTTCAATACAAAGCATGGGCGTCCGATCATGCCGGCGGGAGTGAACAGCTTTCTGAAAAATATTGTCAATGCCTATAATAAGAAAGAAAGCAAACTGGCAGAAGAAGAGAAGAGAGAGCCGGAGCTGATGCCTCCTATTTCATCGCATACCCTTCGTCATACGGGATGTACCAGACTGGGTGAGAATAACGTCAATCCCAAAGTTATGCAGTATGTGATGGGCCATTCAGATGCACAGATTACAATGAATGTCTATAATCATATTGCAGAAAAGTCTCATGTGGAGAACGAGATGTCCAAAATGAACCTGCCAGAAACCGTACCTGCTGTGGTATAAACCATAAGTCGTTGTCGTAAAATGTGGTAAGAAAATCAGACGAATATATTTTTCCAAGAATTTGTCGTAAAAATGTGGTCAAATCAAGAAAATCGAGTGCGAAAGTAAATGTTACGCCATGCACAGCTCGGGAAAGAATTCCCTCGCTGTAGGGCTGTCGCCCTATATTAGTTCCATGAAAGAAACCTCCTTTTCAAGCAAGCTTGAAGGAGGTTTTTCCCTGTAAATATGCATGCTCGTAGTCTTCACAAATTCTTCACAAAAAAATTAGCACTCACCTCTTGTTATTGTGACGTTGGTTTTGTCTAGTTTCATATAGTCCCGTAACGCCCTAGTTACAAGGGTTTCACGTATTTTGAAAATTTGTAGCTGTTCATCAAAAATCGTCATTTTTCAGAAATTTGGGGTCAAAATTGGCGTCAGATAGCACACCAGAGAGAAAAATTAAATATTTTATAGACTACGGAACGTACACTTTTGGCGTTCCTTTTCTATTCCCAGTCGTTCAGAAATTGGACGGCTTTTTTCACTTTATAGGAAAGTTCTCCTTTGGAGAACTCTTGATATAAAAGTAGCCCACACAGAGGCGGGCATAGCAAATAAACGATAAGTTTTTAGAAGATATAAAAAACCTTCAGCACCGGGAAAACCTTCATCAAACACATCGTCTTCGTTTAAAAAGTAATCCATATCAAGCAAATCATCCTCACTCATGTGACGGATGTCATCAGCGGTCATGCCTTCTGGTGGATTTTTTATATATTTATTTCTGATTTCATCTGAATGTTTTGACATAGTTTGTACCTCCGATCTTTAAATTATTCTATCACAGACGGAGAAACATGAACAGTGGTCAGGCAGATGAGTGTGCATGAAATCTGTGCATTGTCCTTTCGTACATTTCATTCAGAGAAATATGCTGATGATTATAATAAAGGTCAAGAAAAGTCATGGTCTCACCGCAGCATGGACATTTCTATGCATATGAGAGAACGCTTGGAAACGAAAAACTGGTGGTAGCATGCAACTTTACAAATAAGGAAGTCCCATGCGAACTGTTCGAAGAAAACAAAGGCGAAGAGCTGATCACAAACTACAAAAACCATATAGAAGGAATTTTGCAGCCATATGAGACAAGAGTGATTCTCTACAAATAGCAACGGCTTCAGAAAAAATATAGCCGTGTTATCGAATACTCTGCCAAAGAGCAGGGACTTTCACTCATTTGATGGAATTATTATGACGGATACTACAATGCAGACAATCTTCCTGCAAAGGCTAGGGCTCTTTTCCAATGCTGTCAGGAAAACAAATGTGACTGGAGTTAAGAAAGGTAGCCGTTGGTCTTGTATTCAATGCGTCCGGCGTAAAAGACGTATTGTTACAGTTATTCAATAAGATTATTGGAGCATAAAATTAGTATTGCTATTGTGCGGACATTTGCATATAATAAAGATAGATGGAAATACTACTCACGAAAGGAGATGTTTTATATGGCTACAAAATCAGCAAATTTATATGCAAGGATTGAACCAGATGTCAAAGAAAAAGCAGAAAGTATCCTGTCTACACTTGGTATCCCTGCTTCCAGTGCTATCAATATGTTTTATAAACAGATTATCTTACAGAGAGGACTTCCGTTTGAAGTAAAAATACCATCTGCCAGACCTGTTGATATCAGCACATTATCAGAAGCAGAGTTCAATGAAGAATTGGAGAAAGGATATGCGGATATGCAGGCTGGACGGACAAAAAATGCGAAGAAAGCATTTGCTGACATTCGCAAGGATTATGGCTTATGATATATGAAGTAGAATTATCCGAACAGGCTGACAGTGATTTGAGAGGGATTTTTGAATATATTGCTTTTGAATTACAATCGCCGGAAAATGCAAGCGGACAGCTTGACCGTCTGGAAGAACAGATATTAAGTCTGGATACGATGCCGGAGCGTTATCGAAAATATGAAAAAGAACCGTGGAAAAGCCGTGGACTTCGTGTATTACCAGTAGACAATTATGTGGTACTTTATATTCCAGACAGCGATAAAAAAGTTGTAACAATACTTAGAGTAATGTATGCCGGACGGGACATAGACAATCAGTTAAATCTCCACACAAAGCAATAAAGGATATGATTTAAAGCAGTCTTTCATTTATGATCGACTGCTTTTTTCATATTTAAAATTAAAAAGAAAGGACTGAATTACGATGGAAGAATGTAGCGTATTGATTGAAACGACAAAATCAGCAGAGGATAAAACCTCTCGTTGGTTTGATTTACCCATTGATTATGAGCTGTTCCGTGACCTGCTCGGTGTGGAAGCTGACAGTGGCGATTATCAAATCATTGATATGAAGCTCCCCTTGGCTGGCGACATTGTAAGGACAATCATAGCAGCCTAAATATCACATTAAATTGTATATCACTCCATTTTTCATATCTTGAAGAATCGGTACAAAACTTTTCCCTAAATCAGTTAAAGAATATTCTACTTTCGGGGGGACTTCTTGATATACATATCGTGAGATAAACCCATCTTGCTCCAATTCTCTAAGCTGTTTCGTCAGAGTAGACTGTGCAATATCGCCTAATCTTCGGCGTAGTTCCCCGAATCTTTGAATTTCATATTCTGAAATATACCACAAAATAGTTATTTTCCACTTTCCACTTAAAATATTTTGGATACGAACCATGGACGCACATTGAGGAAGTGGCGATTTCATATTACTCATAAAATCCCTCCTTTAATGGTATTATATCTTTTTAGATTCATTATTTGCAATGTACTTATTATTTTTTATACTTAGTATTATTTTCAGCACTATAAACAAAAAAAGACAGTACTTTTCAAGTTTTACATACTTGCTATAATTTGAAATAAGAAAGGCGGTGACAACAATTAACACATCAATCAATATTGCAGGAATTACATTTAAAAATCCGATAATAGCTCGCGTCTGGAACATTTGGCTCTGGACAAGAATATAGTGAATTTGTGGATTTGAACCAACTAGGTGCAGTAGTTACTAAAGGCGTTTCATTAACTCCATGGGAAGGAAATCCAGCCCCAGAATCATGGAAACAAGCAGTGGAATGATAAATGCTGTTGGATTACAAAATCCTGGAATTGACGTATTTATAGAGCGTGATATTCCCTTTCTTCAAAAATTTGATACTAAAATAATTGTTAATGTGTGTGGCAATTCAGTGTCTGATTACTTACAAGTTGTAGAAAGAATATCTGAAACTGTTGTCGATATGCTGGAAATCAATATTTCATGCCCGAATGTTGAACATGGTGGCATTGCATTTGGGCAAGAGCCAAAGATGGTGGAATACATTACCAGTGAAATAAAAAAAGATAACCCAAAGCCTATCTCCATGAAATTAACACCTAATGTAACTGATATAACAGAAATAGCAAAAGCGGTTGAAGCAGGTGGAGCAAGATTCTATTTCTCTAATCAACACAATTACAGGTATGAGAATAGATGTACAGAAAAGGAAATTCTGTGTTGCAAATAAAACAGGTGATTTATTCGGTTCGGCAATAAAACCGATTGCACTAAGAATGGTTTATCAAGTCTGTCATGCAGTTAAGATTCCAGTAATCGGTATGGGTGGAATTGCTACAATAAATGATGTTTTGGAATTTATCATGGCTGGAGCTACTGGTATCGCAATAGGAACAGCAAATTTTAACAATCCTTTTGTTATGCCAGAAATCATATCAGAATTAAGTAAATATATGGAAGAAAACAACATTGAGACCTTAGATGAAATCAGAGGTATTGTTGGTTAAAAACTAGGAGAAATTAATTATGCATTACACAGGAACAATATGGCGTCCACCATACGAAGCATACTCATTGTTAGTTCAAGTAACAGCAGGTTGCACGCACCATTCATGTAAATTTTGTACACTTTATGAGGATTTGCCGTTTAAATTCAAATTATCTCCATTTTCAGAAGTTAAAGCCGACTTGGCAGAGGCAAGTAAATATTATAGAAAAATACCTCGTATATTTTTTACTGGTGCGAATCCATTTGTATTAAGTACAGAAAAGTTAAAAACTTTAGCAAAAATGGTCAAGGAATATTACCCCTTTTATAAAACAATCGGGTGTTTTGCAAGAATTACCGATATAATGCCAAAAAGTCTTGAAGAATTAAAAGAATTAAGAGCCTTAGGGTATGATGGTATTACGATTGGTGTGGAAACAGGTGATGATGAATCTCTTACCTTTATGAATAAAGGCTTCCAGTCGAAAGATGTATTAGAACAATGTAGAAAATTGGACGAAGCCGGAATCAGCTATAATTTCTTTTATTTAACAGGAATTTATGGAGCTGGTCGTGGAGAGGTCGGTGCGAAAAAGACAACAATGCTTTTCAATCAGTTAAATCCTAAAATCATTGAATCTTCTATGTTGACGATTTATAAGACATCTGAATTGTATCAAGAAATTCAAAAGGGAAACTGGAAAGAAGAAAGTGAAATAGAAAAACTTATTGAATTAAAGACACTTGTTGAAAATCTTACAATAAACACAAGAATTGTGACTGATGGTGCGTCTAATTTAATACAGGTTCGGGGTAATCTGCCAGCCGACAAGAAGAAATTGATTAAGCATTTGGAATATCAGATTTCCAATGCCGATGAAGCATCTTTAAGAGAATATCGTGTGAATCTGCGACATTTGTAAAATCGAAAGGATTCTTTAATGATTGGAATAAATAGAAAAGACATACAAGCAATCTTAAAAGCCGGTGCAAAAACAAAAGGAATGTCCACATCGGAGTTTAAGGCAGAAATACAAGCGACTATCGACAATATTAAAAGTTCTTCAATATATTATGGGACACGCTCACATAGATGTAACAATGGACGTATATAACCATGTAAGTGAGATGTCCAGAATTGAGAGTGAAATCACAAGGCTGGAAAGCGTAGCAATTAGCTGACACCAAAAATAAAAAATTGGTGTCAAAATGGTGTCAAACCAAGAAAAAGTGATGATTATAAGGAAGAAAAAGTGTTGCAAACCTCGTAAAATCAAGGTTTGCAAAAAAAATCTCAAAAAATTAGCACTCACCTCTTGACAGTGCTAATATTAGGTGCTATAGTACAGATAAAACAAAGGAAGAGAGAAAAAGAATCAAAGATATGAAGCAGACAGCATTCATAGATGATTCGAAATCTGGAATCCTGAAGTTTCAGTAAACAACACCTCGGAATTCTCCGAACGTGCAAATAATATATTTTTATCATTTGGAAGGAGATATGACTTATGATGATGCCTAGTATTTTTGGAGAAAACTTATTTGATGACTTTATGGATGATTTTTCATTCCCGACGTTTCCGAATGTCGACAAAGAACTGTATGGAAAACATGCTAAGAATTTAATGAAGACAGATGTAAAAGAGACCGAAAATGCATACGAGATTGATATTGATCTTCCGGGATTTAAGAAAGATGAGATCCAGATGGAACTGAAAGACGGTGTACTTACCGTCAGTGCAGCTAAAGGACTGGATAAAGATGAGGAAGATAAGAAAGGTAACTATATCAGAAAAGAACGTTATGCGGGCAGCATGAGCAGAAGCTTCTATGTAGGAAAACATGTAACGGTAGAGGATGTACACCCGAAATATGAAAGTGGAATCCTTTCATTCAGTGTTCCGAAAGAGGAAGCAAAACCGGTAGAAGAGAAGAAACATTACATTTCAA
>ENA-OQMZ01000447-OQMZ01000447.1-human-gut-metagenome-genome-assembly--contig:-NODE-447-length-17740-cov-1.685289_pt1 | contig 17740 bp, 23 predicted proteins | sample MGYA00242621_ERZ504862 | MGnify/ENA primary metagenome ERZ504862 (study PRJEB26092, sample SAMD00036393) | human gut metagenome | host: Homo sapiens | study: EMG produced TPA metagenomics assembly of... | reverse complement strand
AAAAAACTCTTCAAGAGTATTGTATTCTACACCATATCCGTCAAATTCGGTATAATTTTCTCGAATAAAATCAGCCTTGCTGTTTGAATATTCCTGCAATTCTTTCTTCATCGCATCTATATCAGCCTGTGTGATTTTATTACCACTTGGCTTTGACGGCTGTTCTTCCTTTTTGTAGTTGTCTGTCTAGGCTGTTCTGTCTGCTGTGGCTGTTCTGTCTGCTGCGGCTGTTCATAAGAATAGTCATTATCACCATTATTCTTGTTATATGAAGGCTGATTATCCTGTGACGGATAATACGCAACACCACCGTTGCCATTGTTACTATTATTTTGAACTGTTGTAGCTACCTTTTTAGTTGTAGTAGTCTTAGTTGTAGTAGTTTGTGACGTGGTTGTGGTTGTAACACTTGTCGTTGTGGTAAATGTGGTTGCATTTTCAAATGAGGGCTTCCACGTTCCCACAGTAGTTGTTGTAGCTGTTGCACTTGTAGCCTTTGTTTCAGCCTTTGACGTATCTTCAAGCTGACCGCAAGATGTAAACATTGTAAATGCCAATATAGCTGCTATAATCTTAACCGTGTTTTTCATATCAATTACTCTCCTTGCTATTATCGCCGTTATGGTTTTCATAATCTCTTGTCATCAATGTTCTTAAAGTATTTCTACACTCCTCAATCTGCCTATACAGAATTGCGTTTTCAGACTTTAGTTTTTCTATCTTGTCAATCATTTTGTGGTTTAGTGACATAGATTGTGTCAATAGATCATACATTTCGTTATATGTTTTATTTCTCATTGCTTACATTCTCCCTTTTTATCATTCATAAGCTCCGATATATTCCGTTCTCTTACCGCATATCGGACACGGTATCTTATCATCATAAGAAGCAGATATGATCTGTTTCGTTGTCTCACACAACTCTTTACAGCACTTCGGAAGAACTTTTATAATGTCCTTATCGTTTGCCAAAACGTTCGGTCTGACAAGCTTATTAAATCTAACGTATTCGACCCACCCTTTATTATCAAACATTTGGCGAGCATAAAGACTGCACGCCTCTCTAGTTATCAGATACTCGGTATGATTTGCACAGCCTGAAAACTGTGTCTCTCTAAGCTTTTCAAGCAAGGCTGTTTCACCATTTTTCTCAGCTAAAAGTTCAACGGCTGCTACCCATACAGTTTCAAGTATATCACCTTGATTTGTCATTACGCCATTTCTATACGAATGTTTCTTCTCGCCGTATGCGCCCACGCTTGTTGTAGTGGCACCTGTTCCATAATGAGGTCGTAGTGAATTAAAGCTTATTTCGACCGACTCCAAAGAGTTTATCAAGCCTATCTGCATTTTAGTTCCTTTCTGATTGTGCTATATGTGTCCGCTTTCCGTTACTGCTGCTTTTCCTTCTCATAACCTTCACCTTTGTCTTTTTGTGCCTTTCAAACAGTTCTATCGTCATAATCGCAACTATAACAAATGCAAATATTGCGCCTATGGCAACTATCACCATCAGCACTGTAGTTATATCAAAGTCCATTCGTCATTCTCCCCTTTCATTTTATCGCTCCTAATTGTGCTACATATATCCACTTAGATCATATCAAAAATCTCCATAACTGTCTGTGCATCATAAGCTGTCATATCTTCCGTAAAGTCTTTGATTTTCCTTGTTATGTACTTGGAACGTTCAGACTCAGAACCTTCGCCTTTCCTTATAATCTCTGAAAGCTTGCTAAGATCGTTGACTGTTAATTCAGCCATATTATCATCAAACCTTTTCTCTTTGTTGAAACGAGCGAAAACATAAGGCTTGATTTCAAATGAAAGAATTTTATCCTCAATTTTTTCGTTTGAAACGTTACCGCAGTTAGAGCATTTCATATGTGCATATGATACAAGATTAAAAATTACTTCGTTGTGTAAAGATTGATTTTACGTCTTGCATTTTGTGATGAAATGTATATAAATGCCGACAGCAACAGCACCAAAACATTTATTGTTGATGTCGCAAAATCAAATTCCGATAAAAAAAGTTGGAACGCCGAAACGATAAAGCACAAAAGAGATATAAGAGATATTGCAATAAGAAGCCCTCCTCTGTTAATACCGCTGTCATTACTTGATGCAACTTTTTCAAACCTCAAAAAAGGCTTTTCTTCTCCACGGCAAATGACTCTTTCTATTCCACTCAAAGTGTCCTCGTCCAACATTTCATATATGCAATTCAGTTCATCATCGGATAACATAGTCATAGATTTGCACCACGCTGACCGTGTATCACTAAGCAGCGATAATATATTGTTTACAATCGCTCCTCTCATATATTGTACTTGATGTGAATTTACACGTTCCCACGCCAAAATTTCTCCGCAGGACTCACATCTTACAGGCTTTCTAACTTCTATTATTGCTTGCATTTCCATTTTTCTTCTCTCCTCTATCTAGATTACGTCTTTGTTCACCATAATTAAACCTTATCGTATATTAAAATATTTCTTCTTCTCTTTTCGGTACATATTTCATTACCGATTTCCACAAGTATTGGCGTATTACCAAGCTCGGCAAAGTATTGAATACTCCGTATTTTTTCCACTATATGTGAAACATTTTCAGCATCATCATACTTATTGTATTTCATAAACCAATCGCAAAAAAATCTAAATCTTCTCCACTAAGCTCCGCCTTATTATCCTTAAAAGCTTTGAAGCTTTTAAGCATTTCACAAAGTCTACTATCTGTTTCAAGAGCAAGCCTAGGAATATTTAATTTCTCATTCTGCTTATTTCCGCAATGTTGACATTCGTCCATATGGTCTATCTCCAATGACAAGTCAAGCCGTTGTTTCTTTCTTTTGGGAATAAGCGTGAGTAAGCCAAGCACAAGGGCAATTATAAATGCGAGAGATAGATTTGGCAATGTCAGCAACGATTTTAGCTTTAAAACCGTTGCTTCATCGTGTAATGTTCTACCAATTGTAATCATTGAAAACACAGCGGCAAGAACATATGCTATAATTACGGAAATCGTTCTAAGCAAAGCCCAAAAAGCTCTTGTTTTCAAAACTGAGTGAATACTTGTATCTGAAAAACTGAGAGATAATCTTTCTTCTCCGCTATGTTTCGGTATTGATTTGTCACCCAAAAGCGAGTTAGCTTTTGAACATCGTTATCCGAAAGAATTTTGCTTTCCGACCCATTTTCAACTTCTTCACCGCAATCTATCAAGCTGCGAATAGACATCACATAACCACATACAACAGTTCGATTTGTCCTCGAACGTTCCCAACGTATAATCTCACCGCACTCCCTACACCTTATGGGCTTCTCCACATCTATGATAACACAGTTTGTCATTTTTTCTCCTTTCAATTGTGACACATATATCACGCTAATTATTCTTACGTCTTTTAAATAAGCCTTGCTTTTTCTTAGGCTGTGGTGCATCAGCAAGATTAAAAATTCTACCGTACACATCTGCATTATGCGCCGAGTATTCAAAGCAACTCTCCGATGCAGACAACCTGAACACCTTATATCCCTTCTGCGCCAAAGGAAGTATTTTATCTGTAAATCTGTTCTCACCAATGAGATTGAAGAGAAAATACGTTTGAGGCACATATGACATAGCACTGTCAACGATATACTTTTCTATAACTGAAACATTCCAAAAGCCAAAGTCAGCTACAAGAAGCTTATATGGACATTTTTCATACTCTGTCAGTTCATCATCAGAAACTATACCAAAGTCTTTAATGGTTATTTCGTGATTTCCCTGAGATATACTCAGGCAAGCAGGAGAATAATACGAAACGCCGTTATATTTAAAGCCGTCATTGACACTGCACTCAACGTTGAGATAATCTGCAAAGTTCAGATATGTTTCATTGTCTGAGAAAACCACGCCGACTGAATACTTCTGTTTCAGAAACGAAGCAAGTTCTACGGAAACGTGCGTACAGCCTGTGCGCCGTATAAGCTGACTTACCGCCACAGTGATATGTGCCGTCAGCATTGCAGGGTTAAATCTGCTCTGCTCTGCCACTGTATTTACCGTGGCGTTTTCAAAAACTGCCTTCGGCTGTTCATATACAAGAGCAGTATGGTGAGAAGCATTGTTCTCAGGGTGGCTCAATTCTTCCGTAATGCTTTCTTCAAAGTCCTGTGGCTTATCATCAAAGCTTACAACTGGAACGTCCTCTGCCTCGTCTGTGTCCTCTGTATCAGGCGTTTCCTCTGTGGCTTCTTTTTTATCTGCAAAGTATTCCTCGCTGTTGGAATTGGCGATAAGCTCGTCAACGTCCTCACCTATAAAGTCAGGAACTTCTTCATCAGGCGCAACGTTCTCAGTTCCACCTGCGCCTCTGTAACGAGTTCTTCAAAGTCTTGCGGCTTATCGTCAAAGCTTACGATCGGAACGTCCTCTGCCTCGTCTGTGTCCGCTGTATCAGGTGTTTCCTCTGCGGCTTCCGTCTTGTCTGAGAAATATTCCTCGCTGTTGGAATTGGCGATAAGCTCGTCAACGTCCTCACTTATAAAGTCAGGAACATCTTCATCAGGTACAACGTTCTCAGCTTCACTCTGCGCCTCTGCAACGAGTTCTTCTAAGTCTTGCGGCTTATCATCGAAGCTTACGATTGGAACGTCCTCTGCCTCGTCTGTGTCCGCTGTATCAGGTGTTTCCTCTGTTGTCTCTTCCTTATCCGCAAAGTATTCTTCACTCTTTGAGTTGGCGATAAGCTCGTCAATATTCTCGTTGATAAAGTCGGGAACTTCTTCATCAGGCGCAACGTTCTCAGTTCCACCCTGCTCCTCTGTAACGAGTTCTTCAAAGTCTTGCGGCTTATCATCAAGCTTACGATCGGAACGTCCTCTGCCTCGTCTGTGTCCGCTGCATCGGGCGTTTCCTCTGTAACCTCTTCCTTATCCGAAAAGTATTCTTCGCTGTTGGAGTTGGAGATAAGCTCGTCAACGTCCTCACTTATAAAGTCAGGAACTTCTTCATCGGGTACAACGTTCTCAGCACTGCTCTGCTCCTCTGTAACGAGTTCTTCTAAGTCTTGCGGCTTATCATCAAGCTTACGATCGGAACGTCCTCTGCTTCGTCTGTGTCCGCTGTATCAGGCGTTTCCTCTGTGGCTTCTGCCTTGTCTGAGAAGTATTCCTCGCTGTTGGAGTTGGCGATAAGTTCATCAACGTCCTCGCTGATAAAGTCAGGAATTTCTTCGTCAGGTGCAACGCTCTCAGGGTGGCTCAGTTCCTCTGTTTTGCCATACTCATTTAAGCCATTATCACCATATCCCTGGTCTATATTAACAGGGGCTATTGCCGCAACAGAAGGAGAATTTTGATAAAACTCATTTTCGTCAAAAGTTTCCTCAAACTCTGCCGAAAGCTGTTCCTGTTCCTCACGCTCCATATCCTCATTTTTAAAGTTCTCAGGCATTTCTACCTTTGCAAGCTTAAACGCCGCCTCAGCGTTTGTTATCGGTGACAGCAAATGTCTATGATAATCGTCAACCGTCCTTACGCCAGTATGATGTTATAAATACCATTGCGGATAAGCTCAGTCACAAATTCATCGTAATTGTCTATCTCGACCCTGTTCACAACGCTATAGAAAATTTTAAGATTAGGGTCAGCCTTTTTTAAATCTGTGAGTATTTCCAACTCGCTTATTTCTTTATTCTTCGAGCCGCAAGGAACACCGTTCACCCAGAACAAGGCGTGAGGATTATAAACCTCTGTGATTTGGCGAATGAGTTCGTCTTTATTTTTTACTGAAATGATGATGCCCAAAACATTGATGTTATGTTTCTTGCTGGGCAGATATTCCTTCATTGTCTTTTTATTAAGCTTATTGCAGACAACAACTACATTCATTGTATACTTTCCTTCCTATGTCTATAAGTATATTTCGACCCATTCCTTTATCTTGCCTATAACCATATCAAAGGAACTCGCCAATGAAACATCTTCCTGTACCGAATTAAAAATGATAGTAACAAGAAGTGATGCCACAAGACAAACAACAAACGAGCTGAGTATCTTAACTATCCACTCGCCAACGGCTTTCAAATTATTCTTGAACTTTACGGAATGGTCTATCGTTCTTTTTTCTTTCTCGGCAGCTTCTTCACTGTCCTTTTTATCGAAAAACAACAGTCTGCTTTCTTCTGATTTCAATACACTCACCTCATTATAAATTTTACACTTAAAATGCGCAAAAGTCAACACATTTGAGCAAATGTGCTATACGTGTCACATCAGAAAATCATCAAGTGCCTGCAAAACAACTCTTCCCTTACCACGGATATGCTGTGAGTGAGTTTCATTGTATACCTTCACATAATCGTCAAGGCGTTCTTTCATTTCCTGAGTGATATAGAAATGCACCTTTATCGGTCTTTTTCGTTCCTCAGACAGCATACCTGAGTCGCTTTTCACAAGATATTCTCCCTTAATTTCCGTTGGATTGCTCAGGAAGCTTTCGAGAACAGGCTGCCAAAAGCCCACATACTGTGTATGACCGATTATCTCATTATCTGCAAAGTAATCATCAATGGCTTTCTTCATTTTCTCAGAAACCGCTATTCTAACAAGGACGTTATTGAAAACTTCCTTGGTTATAGACTTTTTCTTCTTTATCGGCGACAAGATAAGGTCGGGATATTTTTCAGCATAAGATTTTGCAAGGACTCTCACGAACTCTCTTGACGTATTATACATTCGTCCTATATCCGCATACCGTTTACCCTCTGCGATCATATCGCTCATTTTCTTAGCATCGAGACGAGAACGAAGAACGTCAGGATATCGGCTTTCGTGGTCTGTTATCCACGCTTCAATGAAGTCAAGCTCAGACTTATCAGAAGTCCATTCAACATAATGCTCCTTTATATAATAAAAGATGTTAGCCGTACTATGATAAGGTGTAGCAACCGAATAAACCTTATCGTATACTGTTTTGTCGCCACATTTCAAGCACTTTGCGCCGATCATAGCAAGGATATCATAACTATCGCTACAGGTCTGCATCAGAACGTCCGCATACTTGACTGAGCTATCATTGAGATTAATATTCAGTGTTGCGCCATTCACGCCTACAAGAACGCCCATTACTATTCTTCTACTGCCGCCTCTCTCTTTTGTGAAAAAGGCGTTGTCTAAGATATAATAAGCACTCTTATATTCGAGTGTACTGCCTATGTTTATCTTTTTGGAAATGACCTTATCCAGTTCTGCCTTTTCCGCAGGAGTTCTCGTTACAAGGTCATTGATGTTTTTTATGATTTTCATAAAATAAAACCTCTTTCGTATTGTGTTCTATGAATACATTATAGCATATTATAAGCAATTTGTCAAGTGCTTTTTTTGCAAATGTATAAGAAAATTGTGAAAATACTTGACGTGACATATGTAGCACACAAAAAATAAAGCAGAGGTCTTAAACTCCTCTGCTATCTTCATCATTCTATTTGCTAGGGTCAGTTGCACAAAGCTCATAAACCAATGAATTGGCTCTGACTTTTCGAGGTATTCGCATATCATACATAACCTTTTTTTGACCAACCTTTATGATACCTGTTCCAAGAACGCCTGATGATACCCATTTAGTTTCTTCGGGGGGTAAGCTTAAATCTTGCCGCCGCTACTTCAATATCAGCCTCTCCCTGCTGACAAAGTATCGTCATACTTGCGTTGTCCATCATCGCATTGCCGACCGTGGACTTTGAGAACGTTGAAATGTTCTGAACGATAGCTGTCGGTATACCGCCAAGTTTACGAATACGGCGGTAAGTTTCCTCATAATATTTACTGCTTCTCGTTGCCTCTTGTCCTGTATAGTCTGTGAGCATTGTCTGAACTTCATCGTTTACAAATATCGTTCTGTAGCCATTTTTGCTGTTCTTATTTACAGTCTGCCAAATCAGTTCAAGAATTATCTGCAATGACATTGTTTTGTCCTTTTCGATATTCTTAACATTGAACTGGATAAGCTTATTATTCATATCAATGTTTGTATGACCGTCAAAGAAGTAATCACTATCGGCATAAAATTCGAGGTCAAGGGCAAGCTTTTTCGCATCGTCTTCGTCTTGTCCTTTTAGCATTTTGTACAGATCGCTGAATATTGGCTTGTCCTTCTCGTCACCACTCTTTATATACGGCTGATATAGATGCTTGATACACCTATTTAGTATACTTGTTTCCGAAGAGGTAAGAGGAGATTTCTTTGCAAGCTCGACAACCATAAGCATAAAGTCTATTTTCATTGAAATAGGGTCTTGCTGAGTGTCCTTATCAACATAATTCAAATCTATATCGAATATATTGATTTTCGTTTTCGAGGAAGGAGTAATGTTTATCTGAACGCCGCCCATTTTTTCAAGAAGATGTGTATACTCTCCGTCAGGGTCGATAAATATTGACCTATAATCGGGGTGTTTCAGGTACATTTGAATAAATGTCAGCTTTTCAAGCATAGACTTTCCTGAACCCGATGCACCGAACATCATAGTGTTAGCGTTCATTCCTTCGTCCTTATCAATAGCGATCAGATTTTTATTGACCTTTTCAAAGCCGTAACATACACCATTCGGATTGTAGAATACTCTCGTTGAAAAAGGTATAAGCACCGATGCCGCCTCAGTAAGAAGGTTTGTAGTATAGCTCGTTTTACTTCCGTTAAAATGATTGACTGCAAACGGCATAACAGAATGTATTCCCTTCTCTTGTCCGCCTGCTATTATATTCAAAGCGACCTGACTGCTTGTTGCTTTCTGCTTGATATAGTCCGTAAGGCTGTCAAGCTCTTCAAGGCTCTCTGCGCTTATGGTTACAAACAATGCAATTCTGAAAAGTTCATTTTCAGTTTTATTAACCTCGTCAAGAACATTTCTGAGGTTTTTAATTCTTGACGATACAGTGTAGGACATACCAGTAACGCCCCTCCGACTGTTTTCCTTTTCAATTTGATCCTGACGTTCAACTGCATCACCATAATCGTTTCTAATCTGTTTCAAAGCGTAATTTTTATCTAGTCTTGTAACAATTTTTGATACACATACCCTGTAAGGATTGTCGAGGAGCTTTGCTATGAAGCTGTCAGTCAGCTCGTTCACATCATAAGAAAGTCTCATTGCCAACACTCTCATAAAGTGATTATCTCCAAGTTCTATGTATTTTCTAGTGAACTTAAAGCCATTTGGAGCAATGTAATCTCTGATGTTTTCTCCCCTTGCATAGATATCCTTTGCAAGCTTGAACTCTTCATAAGGATAATAGATATCGTGCATTAACTTAAATGTTTCTTCTGGCTCTAGGACTCTTGTCTTTGAGCCAAGTGCTTCAAGCACGTTGCTGATATCCTCATAGGTGTTATGCAAAGTTGTCAAATCGTCCTTGCTGTTAAGCAGCTCATATGAAAGAGCCATATACGTTAGATGTTCAGCCGTTGACTTTGCAGACTGTGAAACATAGTATGCAATGATATCATTCATACTGTCAACGAGTTCTTCTTGCTCCTGATTATCCTTCGTTTTAAGCATCATTTCTCTGTCATAGCGTTTAGGGTCAACAGGCTTATTCACTATAAGCTCCTGATACGTTACATTCTGTGGCAGAGAGTTCAGTAGTTCGTGGTACTGGTTTACCATTCTTCGTTTACTGTCGAGTGTCAGCTTATTGTACTCGATATCCGTATATGCAAATACCAAAGCATACACATTCTCACGCACCTTCACAATTCCGTCCTCGTAAACTTCTTCAAACGGTAGTGTATCTTGCGCAGTCTTTGGAACACAAATCGACTTGCCCTCATACTTGCTTTTTTTCTTCTTCATTTCCGCTTCGTCCTCTCCTACAATGAATATTCCTTCGACCTTTTTGGTGTCACTTATAGATGCCTCTGCGCCAACTGGCACGTCAAACGTGCCTCTCTTGCAATATGGTCTTATATCCACTCTGTTTCTTCTCATATTAATTATGTGTGTTACAAGCATTTCATTATCCACCTCGATCATAAAACCGAAAATAGAAGAAATGATGATTAACGCACCTATTATGCTCTCAGCACTAAGCCCATTCCAAACAGCTTGCCGAAGGTCAGCATTTCTGCAATGACCGCTGCCGCCGTAACAGCTATTACGGTTAAATCTTTAGGTGAAAAAGTTCCTTTGCTTTTTTCGCTTTCCGACTTAACGTACTTTATGTTGATTACTTTTGCTTTTATCTCAGCCAAGTTTCTTCCCCCTATTCAAATATCCTATATAGAAACGATTTTTTCAGCATTAAACAGCCTAAACCGATTACAATAACAATGCTGTCTAAGTTCATAAATGTAAGCTCGCTCATTCTTTCGTTCACCCAGTTTCGACCTATTAAATACATCAAAGCCATTGGTATCGTTTGACACACTAAAAAAAATGTATGATTTAAAGAATTTTCTGAAAAGCCATTTCATATTTTTTCATTTGCATACACGCAAAGAAAACAGACGATACTGAAATCATACAGCATAACTCTATCTGTCGAACTGTCAGCTTGCACACAAGGCAAAGAGATACAACTAACATTATTAAATTCAACAGGATAAAAGTCATATAGTTGTTCAGCCAAGCAAGCACCGTATATATGAAGTCTCCAAAAACATTTCCTGTATCGCTTCTTTCAACCGTTGACTCAAAGCTTCTAATTATTAGATCGTCAATTTGTATAACAATGGTTTGAAACTACACCTGACTCAATTTTCAGTATAATAATACACAAGCCAAAAGCATTGGTTATCCAAAAAACTACTCCCAAGAAAGACCATGCAAGCTGTTTAAATTCACGCTTGCTAAAGCCGTCAAAACTTGATGATGCTATTTGCTTATACACATCAATGTACCATATCATTATTGCTATGAATATAGCAAAAGGATATAGTGAAACGTATATGTTCTTTACCATTGTGAATGTGTTATCGTCAAACAGCCTTTCTTTTGTCAATTCTCTCCGAAAATAGTTAAAGCCAAAGGACGATATTTCCACAAATCTATCGCAGAAATCTGTAAGTTTTTCAAGCACGTCTCCTGCTAAATCTGTCTCACCTGTGAAAACTCCGATTATGTAATTAAAGCTGTCTATAAAGCTTTGCCAATTATCACGGTCAAACTGTTCTGTATAAACTCTCCAACGGTCATATATGGAAATTTCCTCTCCAATATTGTCAGCCTCACCATTGAAAATCTCGTTCCAAGTAAAGTATGGCTGTTCATCATCGCCAATATCTTCTCTCAAAAACCGCACATAAAGATTTTGATAGTCATTTCCTTGCGATGATATCCTACCTATAACATCGCCTGCCTCTACATCATCATCAGGCGACACAAGCCATTCTATTGAGCCACTTATCTGTGGGCTGTATACGGTCTGTATCTCCCCTTCATTATCCTCTAGCCACAGATAATCAGACTGGATATCAAGAATGTAGCCGTCCATAACAGCATAAATGTTTCTTGTTCCTCCACGATCGGCGGCGAATTTAAAGGCATAAAATACTCCGTCCTCGTCATTTTTTTCTTCCTTGTTAGCAGTCAAGGGATAACACCTATCGTCAATATACACAGGCTCGTCCGTAGTCTGTGTTATTCCCTGTATAGGCTCGTTGTCAGCATTGTCGGCATAGGCAGATATTTGAGGAAAAAGCAATGTTATGAATATGGTGAATACAACACTCACCATTAACTTCTTCATTTTATTCCCCCTCTCAATGTGCTATATGTAGCACATTATGCTTTCACTAAGTTCTGCAATACTGACGGCGGCTTTAAAAGCATTATGCCATTGCAATGAAAATAAAGATATCTGCAAAGTAGTCGCCTATCGTTCTATCTCCGCCTATATTGAAAATTGTTTCACCATTGTTCACCATATCTGCAACTTCATCGTTAAACCATGTCATTCCAATAAGAATAACGATAGCCATAAATAAAGTCTGAATAACCACAGATATAAAGGTCATTATAAACTTTTTGAAATACTCTGACAATGACTCAAAGCCTGCACAAGCGAAAAACAACGGAGATACAGCTATCATACAGCTTACCTCAATTTGTCTCATTTTTAGCTTTATGTTCACGCACCAACCTATTACGATCAACACTATTACTGATATAAAAATAGGAAGAACATTTACCAAACCCATAAAAAGGTCTGCAAGATAGCCCATATATCCAAGTCCTGCTCCTTGACCGAATATTTCATATGTATCATACGATAATCGCCAAGTAATCAAAAAACTCGTCCATACTCGGAAACAAATCAGCAACACGGCTCACCATACCCTCATTGATATATACAATACATTTGCAAATCCAATAGCTTGCGAGTATAAACACCAATGACGGAAATGACCTTGCTAATGCACTTGTAAATCTTTTAAGGGTGAGTTCTCCGTCCTCAGATCTTTTTATCTCATGCTTCAATTCAAGTGCAACACCAATCGACCATATGCCCACTGCCGTGAGAGAAAGAATGGTAGCAATATTAGCAACTAAATGACCGCTACCATACAATGTATTTGAGCTAAATAGTTCATCAGCAACAACATCGTCCATTATACCGCTCCATAAAGCAGTAAGAGATGTGAAAAACGTATCAAACCAACTCGCTATTAACGGAGCGGCAAGGTTTGTATTTGAACTGACAAGACTTACAATGGCATCAACTACTTCTCCAATCGTATCAGCAATGCTACTCAGTGCATTACTTATCCCCTCAAAAAAGCCCTCATCATCGTCCTCGCTGTTGCTTTCATCATCAGCATATGCTTGTATTACTCCTACGCCGTTATAATTAAGCACCTTTCCTGCTGTACAGCTAAATAAGCACACGGCAAACACAAGAAAAATGCACAGTATTTTCTTCAATTCATATCGCCCTCCTATAATAAGAAAGCCCCTTGCAAGGGGCTTCTCTGATTTTTAAGAACCTGATCCGAACAGACTCGGCATACCTTCGCCCGACAGCATAGACTTAACGCCTACTTCAAGCATTACTGTTGCAGCAACAATAATTACACCCATAATGAGCTTTCTCTTAGCTCCTTTGGACTTTCTTTCTTCTTCTTCATTCTCACCTTGCCACCAGTCTTTAAGTGGTTCAACAAGTGTTACGATTATGTATATTCTAATTGCCCAAAATATGAGCGTTGCGATATCAGCTATATACCGTTAGCATCTTCCGCTGTAACCAAAAGGGTTATATCGCTTGCAACCTTTGTAATTCGTGGCATCAATGCCATAATTGCACTATTCAGCATTTTTTCACTTCCTTTCAAGTAATCTTACTATTTCAAATGCTCGCACTTTTGAACATTTAAAATCACGTCTTTAACTCTCATAAGCCCGACCATTTTATCACGGTTCTCAAGAACACCTGTAAAAGATATTCTGTCGCCTTTCTTAAAGAAGTCAGGAAATTTCAAAGAGTACGGCGGCATTATTTTTATGTCTATCCAAAACGGCTCACTTGCATTTTGAAAAATAGCAAGTGAATTATAGACCACTCTCATTGGTTTGCCGCCTATAATCGTTTCTGTGAGTCGAACATCTTGTCCGAGCCTTCCTACTCCTTGTACGGATAACTGCATAAATCTCACCTTATTTCATCGTCATTGTCATTGTCGGTGCAGGAGAAGGCGCAGAAGATTGAGCCGCTGAACTTACGATACCCTTAGCTACCGATGCGGCAACTGTGGCAGCAGCAGAAGCACCGCCAGTCGCCGCCCCTGCCGCTGCTTGTGCAGTTGCCTGTGCTGTTGCTTGTCCTGCGGCTTGCGCCGTAGTTTGCGCTGTCGCTACTGTAGCACTTGATACAGCCTGTGAAGCACCTACCTGAGAAGCTTGCGCCGTTGTGCCTTGTACGGCTTTTGCGCTTGTTGCCCCATTGACTTTAGCAACTCCGCTTTCAGCCTTTACAGCTCCTGTAAAGCTTTAGTCGAAAAGGCCGCCCAAACCTAAGGCAGCAAAAGGATTGTTACTGACTTCTTCCTGTTGCTCCAAAAGTTTGGCATTCTCATCTGATTCGAGAAACTTCTCGTAAATTTGGGCGGTCATCCGAGCATCATCCAGCTGTTGTGACCATGTCCCTTAATTCCAAAGAAATCTGCCACACTAGTCAACTTAAGGTTAACAAATACCGTTCAAATCAGAAGCACGACGGTCAAAGGCTCATCGAAAACATCTAAAGCATATTGCTCTTCCAAGTCTATACCATTTTCAGCTAGATAGGTAAATCTGATTTAAGAGCATTGTAGCCAATAAGTGGAGTGTCACCAACAAATGATTTAAAATCCGCCAGAACAGACTCTAGCTTTGGTGCCTTGGCAATCTTATCCGCTGTAATTCCCGTCAAACCATTAATAAAGGACTGCAAAGGAACATCCGAATAAACAAAGAGTCAAACTGATCAACTTCCTCATGCTGGTCCATCTTAACGGCCGATACTTGGATAATATGCTAACGCCATCCACTGTGTTAAACTCCAAATCAAAGGCAATATAAGTTTCTAAATTTTCCATTTTATCTCCTACAATAGTTAAAGCTGAGACTGAGTCCCAGCTTCTTTTTTATTTTCCAAATAGACGTCCAAAGAAACCTTTTTTAGAAGCTTCTTCTTGTTTGGTCTGGATTTCTTCCACTTGGGCCTTGGCTTCGTCAACCTCAACCTTAGCCTCATCGAGTTCCAATTTAAGCTCTTCCTTGTCCTTCATAGCAGTCAAGGTCAATTGTTGCTGTTGATCGATTTGCTTGTCCTTTTCAGCGATTTGAACGTCTTTGACACGCAATTGATCATCCATGTTAGACAACTGCTCATCCTTAGCCTTCAACTGAGCATAAAGACGGGCAATCTCAGAGTTTTTCTCGTCTACAAGAATCTCTAACAACTCACGTTGCTTTGTTTCTTCATCGATTGGCTCATCGTCAAAGATGGTTTTCTTGTAGATTTCCTCCAACTTAATCAAGCCACTGCGTTTAACGACAGTAACCCCTTTAGCATTTTTTTCTAGATCTTCTTCTGGAAGTTGTTTGACACGATTATTGACTGCTTGACGACTAACGCCAAGGATTTCAGCAATCTCGCTGACTGTCTTTTCAATACTCATAATAGCCTCATTTTCTCTTGAAATGTCTTACTATGAGAATATCACAATCACTCCTTTCTGTCAATTTGATAGTTATTCTGAATATCTGAAGAACTCTTTTTAAGTTTCTTTTTCCTTTCACTCTTCAAACAATTTACTTGATAGGAAGCTAAGCTTTTGGTAAACTATGTGTGGGTATAAATGTATATAGAAGGAAAGTCTTTGACTAAAACAATCGGTACTTCCAAATTGGGTTTGGTCGGTATCAGATCTGTTGTATCTAGGAATGGTGAGAACAATTCCACAAGGTTTGGGATTTTCATTCTTGCTCCAATTATGGGTGGCATTCGAGCAACCTTGGTTGCAAAACTACTTGATATTGAAGCATAAATCACATTATCTTCAACGGTTTGACTGTTGGAGTTTTTTTATTGTCAATCCACTCGCTCACTAAAGCCTCATATTGCCATCCGAGATTGAAAAAAGCCCTAAAATTATGCCATAATAAACAAAAGCAAAATAAGAAGAATGAGTCCTATGAAAAACTTCCGTGATGATATTAAGGTCAATGATTTGGCCCAGCCTTCTTAGAGGCAATCGTTGAACAAATGACCACTGTATTCGACCCTGAGATTGAGCTAGATATTTACAACCTTGGTTTGATTTATGAAATCACCGTCGATGAAAATGGCCACTGCTACTTCCTTATGACCTTTACTGATACTGGGTGTGGCTGTGAAGAAACTATGCCTTATGAAATCGCTGAAAAGCTAAAAGCCATCGACGGCATTAACTCTGTCAAGGTAGAAACCACTTATTCACCTGTCTGGAAGATGACACGTATCAGTCGTTATGGACGTATTGCTCTTGGTATCTCACCTCGAGGCGGAAAATAAAAGGAAAACCGATTGGACATTTCCAACCGGTTTTTTGTAGGCTAACAGCAGATAGACGATCACTTTTTCATGATGCTGCCATCAACTGTCTCAGGATTTAACACCAAAAAATCACATCGAACAAATGTCCGGTGTGATTTTATTTTATATCATGTAATTAGGCTTTACCTGATTTATCCATGTTCCAGAAGTCGGTAACGGCACCACGAGATGCTGATGAAACGATGTGAGCATACTTACCGAGGACACCACGGCTATAAAGTGGTGGCAACTCAGTTTCAGCTTTACGTTTCGCCAACTCTTCGTCTGAAACGTGCATAGTAATTTCTTTAGTATCTTGGTCAACTGTAACCATATCACCTGTACGGAGGTAAGCAATAGGTCCACCAACCTGAGCTTCAGGAGCAATGTGACCAACAACGAGTCCGTAAGTACCACCTGAGAAACGTCCGTCTGTCAAGAGGGCAACCTTGTCCCCTTGCCCCTTACCAACGATCATTGATGACAATGACAACATTTCTGGCATACCAGGACCACCCTTAGGACCTACAAAACGTACAACAACTACGTCGCCATCAACGATTTCATCAGAAAGAACGGCTTCGATGGCATCTTCTTCTGAGTCAAATACTTTAGCAGGACCAGTAATGTTACGAACTTTAACCCCTGATACTTTGGCAACCGCACCTTCTGGAGCCAAGTTACCTTTCAAGATAATCAATGGACCATCAGCACGTTTAGGATTTTCAAGTGGCATGATGACTTTTTGACCTGGTGTCAAATCATCGAAGGCCTCCAAGTTTTCTGCAACAGTCTTACCAGTACATGTGATACGATCACCGTGAAGGAAACCATTCTTAAGAAGGTATTTCATAACGGCTGGCACACCACCGACATTGTAAAGGTCTTGGAAGACATATTGACCTGATGGTTTCAAGTCAGCCAAGTGAGGCACACGCTCTTGGAAATCGTTGAAATCTTCAAGTGTCAAATCAACATTAGCGGCGTGAGCAATAGCGAGCAAGTGAAGTGTCGCATTGGTTGAACACCAAGATGCCATTGTGACGGTGATGGCATCTTCAAAGGCTTCACGTGTCAAGATATCTGATGGTTTAAGACCTAGTTCAAGCATCTTAACAACCGCACGACCTGCTTCTTCGATATCTGCTTTCTTCTCAGCTGATTCTGCAGGGTGAGATGATGATCCTGGAAGACTCATCCCCATTACTTCGATTGCTGTCGCATTGTGTTGGCAGTATACATACCACCACAACCACCAGGGCCAGGGCAGGCATTACATTCAAGCTCTTTAACCTCTTCGGCAGTCATATCACCGTGGTTCCATTTCCCGATACCTTCGAAAACAGAAACCAAGTCGATATCCTTACCGTTAAGATTACCTGGTGCAATGGTACCACCATAGGCAAAAATCGCTGGAATATCCATGTTAGCAATGGCAATCATAGAACCAGGCATGTTCTTATCACATCCACCGATAGCCACAAAGGCATCGACGTTGTGACCACCCATAGCTGCTTCGATTGAGTCAGCAATGATATCACGAGATGTCAATGAGAAACGCATCCCTGGTGTCCCCATAGCAATACCATCAGCAACGGTAATCGTACCAAATTGAAACTGGCCAAGCACCCGCGTCTTTAACACCTTCTTTGGCAATTTGACCAAAACCGTGCAAGTGGATATTACATGGTGTG
>ENA-OQMZ01000446-OQMZ01000446.1-human-gut-metagenome-genome-assembly--contig:-NODE-446-length-17807-cov-1.990781_pt1 | contig 17807 bp, 22 predicted proteins | sample MGYA00242621_ERZ504862 | MGnify/ENA primary metagenome ERZ504862 (study PRJEB26092, sample SAMD00036393) | human gut metagenome | host: Homo sapiens | study: EMG produced TPA metagenomics assembly of... | reverse complement strand
TTTGGTATGAACCCGAACAGAAATGGATTATGATTGTCAGTGCGGATAAGAATATGCGTTTTTATTCATCTGCCAACTTGAAGCAATGGGAATATATGAGTGAGTTTGGAGAAGGATTTGGTCCTCAGCCCAATCAGTTCGAATGTCCGGATTTCATCCAACTTCCTGTAGATGGTGACCGGACCAGGATGAAATGGGTGATGATTGTCAATATCAATCCGGGATTTGTCTATGGAGGCAGCGGTACGATGTATTTTACAGGCGACTTTGACGGGCATCAGTTTGTATGTGATACGAAACCCGAGGTGGTGAAATGGCTCGACTGGGGGAAAGATCATTATGCCACTGTTTGTTTCTCGAATACCGGCGACCGTGTCATTGCCGTACCTTGGATGAGCAACTGGCAGTATGCTAACTATACTCCTATACAACAGTTCCGCAGTGCCAATGCTTTGCCGCGTGAGCTGAGTCTGTATACGGGAGAAGACAAACAGCTTTATCTGAGTGCCGCACCGGTAAAGGAAACGGAGCACTTGCGGAAAGATTCTAAAAAGCTGGATGATTTTACAGTAAATGGCGAGAAGCGTTTAGAAACACTTTTTGAAAATAACGACGGCGCTTTTGAACTGGAATTGCAACTGGTGTCGGCTGGTAAAGAGGCTGGTTTTGAATTGCTGAACAGTTTGGGTGAGAAGGTGAAGATTTATCTGGATGCTTCGGAGGGACGTGTGGTAATGGACCGTGCGGAAAGCGGTATTGTAGACTTTGGCAAGAAGGTAAAACCGCATGATTTGGATACCGAAGAAGTTATGCTCGTTATAAAGAGGTTACGGTGAATTATAGAAATGATTTTGCTTTGGGGACTTGGGCTCCGATAAACACCGCGAAGGCACATAAATTCAAGTTTTTGTGGATAATGGAAGTGTGGAGTTGTTTGTTGACGGTGGCCGCGTTGCCATGACTAATCTGGTATTCCCGAATGAACCTTATAACTCTTTGCGTTTTATAGTAAAGGAGGAGAGATGAAGATTTCAAATTTCACAATATATAAGTTAGGTTTGTAAACTAAGTATAAAGCCATGAATAGCAATAAAAATCTGTATGCCAAATTAATTCCGGTGATGCTGTGTTTCTTCGCCATGGGATTTGTAGACCTGGTGGGGATTGCATCGAATTATGTAAAAGCGGATCTGGATCTGACAGACTCTCAAGCCAATATATTTCCTTCCTTGGTCTTCTTCTGGTTCCTGATTTTCTCCGTACCTACAGGTATTCTGATGAATAAGATAGGGCGTAAGAAGACAGTTCTTCTGAGTCTGATGTCACTTTTGCCTCTTTGCTGCTCCCTATATTCGGCGACGGCTATACGCTTATGTTGATTTCTTTCTCTTTACTGGGTATCGGTAATGCGTTGATGCAAACCTCTTTGAATCCGTTGCTGAGTAATATTATTGCGGGGGAAAAGTTGGCAAGTACATTGACTTTCGGTCAGTTTGTAAAAGCTATTGCTTCCTTTCTTGCCCCTTACATTGCCATGTGGGGAGCGATGCAGGCTATTCCTACTTTCGGGCTTGGCTGGCGGGTATTATTTCCTGTTTATATGGTGATAGCCGTTTTTGCCATCGTGTTGTTGGGGCTGACCCCTATTGAGGAAGAGAAACCCGATAAAGCGTCCGGCTTCAAAGCGTGCTTTTCCTTGTTGGGAAAACCGTTTATTCTCTTGTCTTTCATTGGGATCATGTGCCATGTCGGTATTGATGTCGGTACGAATACAACGGCTCCTAAAATCTTGATGGAGCGTTTGGATATGACATTGGCTGAGGCCGGTTTTGCAACAAGTCTTTATTTTATTTTCCGTACGGTGGGTTGCTTCCTCGGAGCCTTTATCTTGCAAAAGGCTTCTGCAAAGTCTTTCTTTGCTCTCAGTGTCGTGTTCATGTTGCTGGCAATGGTGGGATTATTTATATTCCATTCGGAAACAATTATTTATATTTGCATTGCATGATTGGTTTCGGTAACTCCAATGTGTTCTCTATTATATTCTCGCAGGCATTGTTTGCCATGCCCGAAAAGAAAAATGAAGTTTCCGGATTGATGATTATGGGGCTGTTCGGCGGTACGGTATTTCCGTTGGCCATGGGAGTTGCCAGTGATGCCATGGGGCAGAGTGGCGCTGTGGCGGTGATGACTGTCGGAGTTATCTATTTGTTGATGTATACCTTGAAAATAAAGAAATGATTTTAATTGTAAACAGTAAATAATATCATGAATCAAATCATCGTAGGAATGGGTGAGGCACTATGGGATGTGCTGCCCGAAGGAAAGAAAATTGGTGGTGCTCCGGCAAACTTCGCTTATCATGTGTCACAATTCGGTTTTGACAGCCGGGTGGTCAGTGCGATTGGCGATGACAAGCTGGGTAATGAGATACTTGAGAATTTTGATGGCAAGAACTTGAAGTATCAGATAGAGAAAGTGCCTTATCCCACAGGAACCGTACAGGTGGAACTGGACCCTAATGGGGTACCTATGTATGATATAAAAGAAGGGGTGGCTTGGGATAATATACCTTTTACACCTGCTTTGGAGGAGTTGGCAAAGAATACCCGTTCCGTATGCTTCGGCTCGTTGGCACAGCGTAGTGTGGTTTCAAGGGAAACAATCAACCGTTTTCTGGATGTGATGCCCGAAGGAGAAGGACAATGTAAAATTTTCGATGTGAATTTGCGCCAAGGTTTCTATACGAAGGAGATTCTTTGCAACTCGATGAAAAAATGTAATATTTTAAAGATTAATGACGAGGAGTTGGTCACAGTGAGCCGTATGTTCGGTTATCCCGGCATAGACTTGCAGGATAAATGCTGGATTCTGTTGGCGAAATATAATCTGAAGATGTTGATTTTAACGTGTGGTGTCAATGGCAGTTATGTCTTTACTCCGGGTGAGATTTCATTTGTAGAGACTCCGAAGGTGGAGGTGGCCGATACGGTAGGTGCGGGCGATTCGTTTACGGCGACTTTTGTAGCTGCTATTTTGAAGGGAAAGCCGGTTGCCGAGGCGCATAAACTGGCTGTTGAGGTTTCTGCATACGTATGTACGCAAAACGGGGCTATGCCTGAGTTGCCGGCTCGTTTAAAGAATGAGTTGATTTAAATTTTAATGGTTGCGGATACTCATTCAAATTGGATTGGAAATCATTATTGTCTGAGGCTGGTATTACGCGAAGACTGAATAATAACAAGTAGATGTAATTCAGGTTTCTTCGGTCGATTGTCTTTTTTTTACTTTCTCTTGCAGATGTTTTGTTTTATTGGCGGTTACCTTTTATCTTTGTTATCTATAAATACCTTGAGGAACATGAAAAAACATCTTTTGTTTTTGATTTTATGCCTTATGGGAATTCTGACATCGTGCAGTCAGAAACATACGCGCTATTACATTGGTGTTTCACAATGTAGTGATGACGAATGGCGGCATAAAATGAATCATGAAATTGTACGTGAAGCCTTGTTTTATGATGGGGTGGAGGTGGAGATCCGTACCGCGAAAGATAATAGCCGGAATCAGATAGAAGATATCAACTATTTTATTGACAGGAAAGTTGATTTATTGATTGTCGCTCCGAATGAGGCGGCGGCTGTCACTCCTGTTGTGGAGAAGGCATACGGGCTGGGAATACCTGTTGTGGTAATTGACCGTAAGATTTTGTCGGACCGTTATACGGCTTTTGTGGGCGCTGATAATTGTGAGATTGGCAAAGATGTGGGACAATATATTGTGAACCGTTTGGGTGGAAAAGGGAAGATTTTGGAGATAACGGGACTGGAAGGTTCCACTCCGGCTATGGAGCGTCATAGAGGATTGGCGGATGCCTTGAAGGCAGAGCCTGGAATAGAAATTACCGCCAGCGTGGACGGAGCCTGGCTGCAAAGTGTGGCTGGGGAGAAAATGGATTCCATACTTCAAGACAATAAGGATATAAATCTGGTTTTTGCCCAAAATGACCGCATGGCTGTCGGGGCTTATTTGTCGGCCAGACAGCGACAGTTGGAAAAGGAAATGTTGTTTGTCGGTATTGATGCGTTGCCTGGCAAGGGGTATGGAGTGGAGCAGGTACTGGAAGGGGTGTTGGATGCCACTTTTATTTACCCTACCGGAGGAGATAAAGTGATGCAGGTGGCGATGGATATTTTGGAGAAGCGTCCGTATGAACGGGATACTAAGTTATCAACAGCCCTTGTTGATAAAACGAATGCCCGTGTCATGCAGTTGCAGACAGACCACATTGCCGAACAGGACGGAAAGATAGAACGGCTGAATAATCAGGTGGACGAATATTGGTCAAGATACTCTGCCCAGACCATGTTTCTGTATGCATGTCTGATTATCCTGTTACTGTTTGCTGCCTTATTGGCGATCATCGTCCGTGCGTATTGGACAAAGAACCGGATGAACATGGAGTTATCCCGTCAAAAGAAACAATTGGAGGAACAACGCGACCAACTGATCAGCCTCTCCAAGCAGTTGGAAGAGGCGACTCATGCCAAACTGGTCTTCTTTACGAATGTTTCTCATGATTTCCGTACTCCGCTTACTTTGGTTGCCGATCCGGTGGAACAGCTTTTAGAGGATAAAGACTTGACTCTAAGCAACGATCCTTATTGAAAGTGGTACATAAGAATGTGAATATTCTGTTGAGGCTGGTCAACCAGATTCTTGATTTCCGTAAGTATGAAAATGGTAAACTGGAGTTGGTGAGAACCAATATGGACCTGCGTGCGCAATTACAGGAATGGAGCCATGCATTTCAAACATTGGCTTTGAGAAAGCATATCCATTTTGTTCTGGACGTGAACGATGACCGGACAGACTGTCTGATGGCGTTGGATGCCGAAAAGATGGAACGTGTCTATTTTAATTTGTTGTCCAATGCGTTTAAGTTTACCCCGGAGAATGGAACTATCACTGTCACACTTTCTACTTTAATAAAGGAGGAAAATAGAAGATATGTCCGTCTGGTAGTTGCTGATACCGGTTCGGGAATCTCTGTCCGGCACATCCGGCATATTTTCGACCGCTTTTATCAGATGGATGTGAACCATGCGGGCTCAGGTATTGGTCTTGCTTTGGCAAAGGCTTTTGTCGAGTTGCACGGCGGGGTGATAACGGTGGACAGTGTGGAAGGAAAGGAACAGTGTTTACGGTGGATATTCCTATGGAGATAGTGGAGGAGCAGTCTGTAGATCGGATACAGGAACCGCACACTACACAGCCGACGGTGGTGGAGGAATTGGAGGAAACGGAAACAGAAGAACGGCTTCCGGATGAGAATAAGGAATGCATCTTGATAATTGACGATAATGCGGATGTACGTGGCTATGTGAAATCATTATTGAAAGAGGAATATACGGTGATAGAGGCTGCCGACGGACATGCCGGATTAAAGAAAGCTATGAAATATGTGCCTGATGCCATTATCTGTGATGTGATGATGCCGGTGATGGACGGATTGGAATGTTGCAGGAAGCTGAAAATGGAATTACAGACTTCTCATATTCCGGTGATGTTGCTTACTGCCTGTTCTTTGGATGAACAGCGGATACAGGGGTTTGAATGTGGAGCGGATTCTTATATTTCCAAACCTTTTAATTCCAAATTGTTACTGGTGCGTCTTCGGAATCTGATTGATAACCATAAGCGGTTGAAACAGTTTTTCGGAGATAAGATTACTTTGTCTAAAGAGTCTGTAAGCGAGGTGGATAAAGGATTTGTGGAGCGCTTCAGAGAGCTGATAGAAGCAAATTTGATAGATTCTGAGTTAAGTGTGGAAGAATTAGGCAGTAAGATGGGATTAAGCAGGGTGCAGCTTTATCGTAAGATTAAGGCACTTACCAATTATTCTCCCAATGAACTGGTGCGTATTGCCAGATTAAAGAAAGCTGCTTCTTTGTTGGCTTCTTCTGAGAAAACCATATCCGAGATAACGTATGAGGTAGGTTTTACATCTCCTTCTTATTTTACCAAGTGTTACAAGGAATATTTCGGAGAAAGTCCTACGGATTTCTTGAAACGCAGAGGATAATTGTGGGGGCGGACACGCAGCTCCGCCCCTACAAGGAATACTTTAAATCAGTGTTGATAAATCTTTTTCGGCTACAAAAGAGAGATTATTAAGAATAATCACTTCCCTTGCTCTGTCCGGATTGTCTGTCCGGAAAATCAAGATGCCTTTATTTCCTAACAGGAAGGAATACAGATAAGTAATGCCTATTTGGGCTTCACTGAAAATGGTGATGGCGTCTGCCGCCCGCCCCGGCTGATTGTCTAGTGTGATGGCGAACACATCGGAGAGTGCCACGGAGATTCCTGCCTCTTTCAGCGTCTCGTATGCGCGTTTGGGTTCCGAGCAGATGATACGGTAAATACCATACTCTACTGTATCGGCAATGGTAGAGGCAATCAGCTGTATGCCTGCTTCTTTCAATAAGTTCAATACTTTCTGTAGTGTCCCCGATTTGTTTTCGATGAAGACGGATAATTGTTGTATAGTCATAAACTTATTTTTTAAAAGGTTTTACGTAAGTCTTTCACACGGACTGCTTTACCTTCCGATTTAGGCAGTGCTCCTTTGGGTACCAGTTTCACACGTGGGGTAACCAATATCTCATCTTTCAGTTGGCGGGTAATTTCCCGGGTCAATGCTTGCAGGCGTCCATAGTCATCGGTGAACAGTTGGCTCAATTCCACTTCTACAGTCATTTCGTCATTAGATTCGGCGGTTTCGAGTGTGATCAGATAGTCACTGCCCAATTCTTTGAATTGCAATAAAATCGTTTCAATCTGAATGGGGAAGATATTGACCCCTTTCAGGATAATCATATCGTCGCTGCGCCCTTTCATTCTGTCCAGACGTTTGTGATGGCGGCCGCAGGGGCATTCCCCCGGCAGAATGCGGGTCAGATCACGGGTACGGTATCTCAATAACGGCATCGCCTCGCGGTTGATGGTGGTCAGTACCAGTTCGCCCACTTCACCTTCGGGCACAGGTTCCAATGTGTCGGGGTCAATGATTTCTACGATATAATAGTCTTCCCATATATGCAATCCGTTTTGTTCCTGGCATTCAAAAGCCACACCGGGACCGCACATTTCGGACATGCCGAAAGAGTTGTAGGCTTTTACACCCAGCATATCTTCGATGCGGCGGCGTTGTTCTTCGGAATGAGGTTCCGCTCCTATGATCAATGTTCTCAATTTGGTGTCACGACGCGGATCAATCCCCATTTCCTGCATTACCTCGTACATACGGGCTGCGTAACTGGGAATGGCGTGCAAGGCGGTGGTTCCGAAATCGGAGATGAATTTCAACTGGCGTTTGGTGTTTCCGGCAGCGGCAGGTACAGTCAGCATTCCCAGCCTTTCAGCACCATATTGAAAGCCCAGCCCGCCGGTGAACATTCCATAGCCGGAAGAGTTCTGGAAAATATCTCCCGGACGTAATCCTACCATATAAAGACAACGGGCCACTGCATTAGCCATTCGTCAAGGTCTTTTTGGGTATGCAGAATGACAGTGGGATTTCCGGTTGTTCCACTGGATGAGTGAAGGCGGACTGTTTTTTCCAAAGGTACGGACGCCAGTCCGAAAGGATAAGTGTCACGTAGATCTTGTTTGGTGGTAAACGGGATTTTCTGTAAATCATCCAATGAACGGATATCTTCCGGACTCAGATGATTTTCGGCAAACCGTTGTTTATAGAAAGGGGAATTCATGCAATGGCGGACAGTCTTTTGCAGTCGTTCCAATTGTAGTTTCTCAATTTCGGGTCGTGTCAGGGTCTCTAACTCTTTGTGTAAATACATAGCATTTCCTGTTTAGTTGGTTATCAGTCCGACAAAAATAGAAAAAAATATAATGCGGTTGGGAATAAGCTGACAAAATATGTATCTTTGGAGGATTTTAATTTGAAAATGTGATGAAAAAGACATTGTTTGTAATAGGTATGCTGTTATGTGGGCTTTCATTGTACGCTCAGGATATGAAACTCTTTTTATTGCCATGCCCGATTCGGTGGCTCCTTTATTGACAAAGGTAAATCGTGAGGATTGTGTGGATTTTCTGGCAAGCAATATGAAAGCGGAAGTGAAAAATCGTTTTGGCAAAGTATCTGAACTGAAAAGACTGACGGATGATTATTTGTTTCTGCAAACCACCGGAAGTAGTTCTATGGAAATGAAACTGTTACCCTTGAATGATTCTGTAAAGGTGATTTGTGTAGTGAATACTGTTTGCGGTCCGGCTTGTGATAGTGAAGTTCGTTTTTATAATACGGACTGGCAGCAACTGGCGAAGGAGGATTTTATTCAGCTTCCCTCCGTCGGGGCCTTTTATCTGCCGGTGGATACGCTGACCGATGAGGCTTATGCCGCGATTAGAGAGAAGGCGGATATGGAGTTGGTGAAAGCCACTTTATCAGAAGACAAACCTATTATTTCTTTTACTTATACTACTCCGGATTATCTGGCAAAGACGGAACGGGAAAAATTGGTTGTATACATCAGGAAAGAACCTGTAGTGTATGAATGGAAGGGGGGAAAGTATAATGATGTATCTTTGAAATAAAGGTGGATACGTATGATAAAATAAAAGGCTGCAAACTTATCGGGTTGCAGCCTTTTATTTTGGAACTTATGTATAAGTTACAAATTACTTTTTCATACGGTTGCCGTAGCGACTCATGAACTTGTCTACACGACCAGCTGTATCTACTAACTTGGATTTACCAGTGTAGAACGGGTGTGATGTATTAGAAATTTCCAGTTTTACCAACGGATAAGTTTCACCTTCGAATTCGATGGTTTCTTTTGTGCTACAAGTTGAACGTGACAAAAATACATCACCGTTTGACATGTCTTTGAATACTACGGGACGATAGTTTTCAGGATGAATACCTTTTTTCATTTCTGTATATTATTTTATTGTTATTATTTTTTTTACTTGTCTGGTAAACAATATTGGGTGTAATGGTCCATTTTGGACCGCAAAGATACTGCTTTTCTTTGAAATAGAAAAAACTTCGGGCTGTTTTTTCTTCTAAAAGCCTTATTTTCTTCTTTTATAGTATTGTAAGGTAGACATTACAATATAATCAGTTTGTATGTTTTAGTGAAGAAAATAGTTAATAAAATCATTTTTTATGAGATATTTTTGGTGTGAACTTGCCATAGTTAGCGCATTTATGATTACTTTTGCAGTGGAATTTAATTCACTAACAATTATAAATATTAGAACAATGGTTAATTACAAAGATTTAGGTCTGGTAAACACTAGAGATATGTTTGCTAAGGCTATCAAAGGTGGATATGCAATTCCTGCATTCAACTTCAACAATATGGAACAGATGCAGGCTATCATCAAAGCTGCAGTAGAAACAAAATCTCCGGTTATTTTGCAGGTTTCAAAAGGTGCTCGTCAGTATGCTAACGCTACTTTGTTGCGTTACATGGCTCAGGGTGCTGTAGAATATGCAAAAGAATTAGGTTGTGCAAAACCTGAAATCGTTCTTCACCTTGACCACGGAGATACTTTCGAAACTTGCAAGAGCTGTATCGACTCAGGTTTCTCTTCTGTAATGATCGACGGTTCTCACCTGCCTTACGAAGAAAACGTAGCTTTGACTAAGAAGGTGGTTGACTACGCTCATCAGTTTGATGTAACTGTAGAAGGTGAATTGGGTGTATTGGCCGGTGTGGAAGATGAAGTTTCTTCTGATCATCATACTTATACTGACCCTGAAGAAGTAATTGATTTTGCTACTCGTACAGGTTGCGACTCATTGGCTATCTCTATCGGTACTTCTCACGGTGCATACAAATTTACTCCGGAACAGTGCCACATTGATCCTGCTACAGGTCGTATGGTTCCTCCTCCTTTGGCATTCGAAGTATTGGATGCTGTAATGGAAAACTTCCGGGATTCCCCATCGTTCTTCATGGTTCTTCATCAGTTCCTCAGGAAGAAGTTGAAACAATCAACAAGTATGGTGGTGCATTGAAGGCTGCTATCGGTATCCCTGAAGAAGAATTGCGCAAGGCTGCCAAGTCTGCTGTTTGCAAAATCAACATTGACTCAGACTCTCGTTTGGCTATGACTGCTGCTATCCGTCAGACTTTTGCTGAAAAACCGGCAGAATTCGACCCGCGTAAGTACTTAGGTCCGGCTCGTGACAATATGGAAAAAACTGTACAAGCACAAAATTATTAACGTGCTGGGTTCAGACAATAAATTGGCTGAATAATTGATTCATCCTATATAAACAGAAAAAAAGCTGCTTTCTTTATTGAAGGCAGCTTTTTTTGTTTTAAGACCGGTTTCGGTATTGAAGAGGGGACTTGCCTGTATGTTTCTTGAAATAGCGGTCAAAAAAAGATTGGTCAGGGAAAGATAATCGGTTGGAGATCTCTTGAATACTTAGAGATGTGGATTGTAGTAATGCTTTAATCTCAAGAATTACATGTCGGTCAATAATGCTTTTGGCTGTGTTGCCGGATACGTTTTGTACGATTGTGGAAAGGTAACGGGGAGTGATGAATAGTTCGGCTGCATAGAAAGATACCTCACGTTGGGTGGTGCAATGTTTATGAATTAATTGGATGAAACGTTTGAATATCTCTTCCTGGCGATTTATTCCTTCGGTCTTTTTTTGCAGGAACAGGTGTTGGGTCTTGTCATAGAAGTCCAGAATGAAGTTTTGAATGAAATTTTTGAAGATCTGAATGCGGAAACTATTATCCCTGTCTTCATAAAGATCTTTCATGACCAAGCTGAGTCCGATGAATGGTTTTACACGTTCTTCAGGGATGACAATGCATGGATGCTCTTTTAGAAAGTGAAAGAAGGAGGGATCCAGACGTGAGGTGATCTCCCTGAAAAGGGTGTCGGAAAAAACAATATAGGAAACGGTAAAATCATGGCTGGCGCAGGTGCAATTGAAGATACTGCCGGGGAGAAGCAGAAGTTGGGTGTTCTCCGTCACTTCGTATGCCTGCAAATCAATTTCTATGTGGGCTTTTCCGCTACGGCAATGAAAAATAGATGCGTCTGCTAACTTTATGATCTGATTGGAGCATATATCTATACTTTCTTCTATTCCGGTGATAAACGGTTCATTCTCTAGTAAACTCAATATTTCCATATTTATTCTTGTTTTGATGATCAAAATTAACTATTTATTTTTGTTATAATAGGAAATCTATTCCGAATTTGAACAATGGTAGCTAATAATTGAATGTGTCGGCTTGAAAAATTCCATCTACCTTTGCGTCCGAATTTAAAAGATTGGAATATGATGACATTGAACAAAAAATGGATGCGACTAATGGTATTGGTTGGTTGTGCTGCTTTGACAGCGTCGTGTAAACAGGCGCCTGTTGCACAAATGGAGGCGGAATATGCGGTATTAAAGGTATCACCGTCGGACAAAGTTTTGTCTACTACTTATTCGGCTACGATCCGTGGCCGCCAGGATATTGATATTTATCCGCAAGTTTCCGGTTTCCTTACCCGGCTTTGTGTGGAGGAAGGACAGGCAGTGCGTAAAGGGCAAGTCTTATTTATTATTGACCAAGTGCCTTATAAGGCGGCATTGGAAACTGCTGTCGCCAATGTGGAATCGGCTAAAGCCGGTCTTGCCACAGCCGAACTGACTTATAACAGCAAGAAAGAATTGTTTGCCAAAAAGGTGGTTTCAGAGTTTGATCTGAAGACTGCGGAAAACTCTTACCTGACCGCTAAGGCTGGATTGGCTCAGGCTAAGGCGCAGGAAGTCAGTGCTCGCAATAACCTTTCATATACCGAGGTGAAAAGTCCTTCGGACGGGGTGAATTGGTACATTGCCTTATCGGTAGTGCATTGGTTAGTGCCAGTTTGCCACAACCGTTGACTACGGTTTCTGATAATTCGGATATGTATGTCTACTTTTCGATGACTGAAAATCAATTGTTGGCTCTGACCCGTCAATATGGTTCCAAAGCAGAAGCGTTGAAAAATATGCCGGAAGTGGAACTGCAATTGAATGACAAGTCTATGTATGGCGAAAAGGGACGCATTGAAACCATCAGTGGGGTGGTAGACCGTAATACGGGTACCGCAAGTCTGCGTGCCGTATTCCCGAATAAGAATGGGTTGCTGTATAGCGGAACATCGGGAAATGTGATTCTTCCGGTTACGATGAAAGGAAGTTTGGTTATTCCTCAGGCTACCACTTTTGAAATTCAGGATATTACATACGTATATAAAGTCGTGGACGGCAAGGCACAATCAGCTCCTGTCAGTGTGACCCGTGTAAATGGAGGACAGGAATATATCGTGAACGATGGATTGAAAGAGGGGGATATCATTGTAGCGGAAGGCGTAGGTTTGCTGCGTGAAGGTACTCCCATTAAAGTAAAACAGAACTAAGAAAGACTATGAATTAAGAACCTTTATAGAACGCCCCATCCTGTCGGCTGTTATTTCTATTTCGATAGTGGTAGTGGGTATCATCGGGCTGTTCACTTTGCCCGTCGAACAATATCCTGATATTGCTCCGCCTACCATTCAGGTAAGTACCTCTTATTTTGGTGCCAGTGCGGAAACTCTTCAGAAGAGTGTTATCGCTCCGTTGGAGGAAGCGATTAACGGTGTGGAAAATATGACTTATATGACTTCTACCGCTTCAAATGCCGGAGTTGTGGATATCACTGTGTATTTCAAACAAGGGACAGACCCCGATATGGCAGCGGTCAATGTGCAGAACCGTGTATCGAAGGCAACAGGACAGTTACCGGCAGAAGTAACGCAGGTGGGTGTGACTACCTCAAAGCGGCAGACCAGTATTTTGCAGATGTTCTCACTATATAGTCCGGGTGATTCGTATGATGAGAAATTCTTGTCCAACTATATCAGTATTAACTTGAAACCTGCTATTCTTCGTATCCAGGGTGTGGGTGATATGATGATTATGGGGGGTGACTATAGTATGCGTATCTGGATGAAGCCTGACGTGATGGCCCAGTATAAATTGATTCCATCGGATGTGACCCAAGTGTTGGCTGAACAGAATATTGAATCGGCTACCGGTTCATTCGGAGAAAACTCTGATGAAACTTATCAATATACAATGAAGTATAAAGGGCGTCTGATTACTCCGGAAGAGTTTGGGGAAATTGTGATCCGGTCTTCGGATAATGGCGAAGTGTTGAAGCTGAAAGAAATTGCCGATATAGAGATGGGCGAGGAAAGCTATGCCTATCATGGGGCTATGAATGGTCATCCTGGTATTTCCTGTATGATTTTTCAGACGGCAGGATCGAATGCGACAGAAGTAAACAATAATATTGATACTTTTGGAAGAATGCAAGGAAGGATCTGCCCAAAGGGGTGGAGATGGTTCAGGTTATGAGCTCCAATGACTTTTTGTATGCATCTATCCATGGGGTGATAAAAACCTTGTTCGAGGCCATTTTTTGGTAATCTTAATTGTATATGTATTTTTGCAGGATATCCGTTCTACTATTATTCCGTTGGTGGGGATCATCGTGTCCTTGATTGGTACATTTGCTTTTATGTCCATAGCAGGATTCAGTATCAACCTGATTACCCTGTTTGCTTTGGTGTTGGTGATCGGTACGGTGGTGGATGATGCCATTGTTGTCGTCGAGGCGGTGCAGGCGCGTTTTGATGTGGGATATCGTTCTTCTTATATGGCTAGTATTGATGCGATGAAGGGGATTAGCAATGCGGTCATCTCTTCTTCGTTGGTATTTATGGCTGTGTTTATTCCGGTTTCGTTTATGAGTGGAACTTCGGGTACTTTTTATACTCAGTTTGGTTTGACTATGGCGGTTGCCGTAGGTATCTCTGCCGTCAATGCACTGACTTTGAGTCCGGCGCTGTGTGCTTTGTTCTTGAAACCGTATATCAATGAGGATGGAACGGAAAAAAACAATTTTGCAGCACGTTTCCGTAAAGCGTTCAATGCTGCTTTCGATGCAATGATTGAACGATATAAGAAAGGGGTATTGTTCTTTATCAAACGCAAATGGATGGTATGGACACTTCTTGCGGCCTCGGTAGTACTATTGGCTTTCTTGATGAATACAACTAAAACCAGTTTGGTACCTGATGAAGACCAGGGGGTTGTATTTGTGAATGTCAGCACGGCGGCAGGTAGTTCATTGAAAACGACTAATGACGTAATGATGCGTATTGAAAAGCGCATGATGGATATTCCTCAGGTGCTGCATGTGCAGCGTGTGGCAGGTTATGGTCTGCTAGCCGGACAGGGTAACTCTTTTGGTATGTTGATTCTGAAACTGAAACCTTGGGATGAGCGTGAAGGAAAGGAAAATGATGTTCAGGCAGTAATCGGACAGGTATATGCCGTACGGCAGACATCAAGGATGCCAGTATATTTGCTATTTCTCCGGGTATGATTCCGGGGTATGGTATGGGTAATGCGTTGGAACTCCATATGCAGGATAAACAAGGTGGTGATGTGGCACTTTCTTCAATACCACTCAACAATATCTGGGTGCTCTGAACCAACGTCCCGAGATCGCGATGGCATACTCTACTTTTGATATCCGTTATCCGCAATGGACGGTAGAAGTGGATGCGTCCAAATGTAAGCGTGCCGGTATCACTCCGGATGCTGTGCTAAGCACATTATCCGGCTATTATGGTGGGCAGTATGTTTCAAATTTTAATCGTTTCTCTAAAGTATATAAGGTTATGATTCAGGCAGATCCGAAATATCGTGTGGATGAAAGCTCGTTGAATAATATCTTTGTGCGTATGTCTAATGGCGAGATGGCTCCTCTCAGCCAGTTTGTGACATTGACCCGCAGTTATGGGGCAGAATCGCTGAGCCGTTTCAATATGTTCAATTCTATTGCTGTAAATGCAATGCCTGCCGAAGGGTATAGTACCGGTGATGCCATCCGTGCCGTTCAGGAAACTGCCGTACAGGCACTTCCCAAAGGTTTTGGGTACGACTTTGGTGGTATTACCCGTGAAGAGACCGACCAGGGAGGTACTACCATTATCATCTTTGCTATCTGTTTCTTGATGATTTATCTGATTTTAAGTGCACTTTATGAAAGTTTCCTCATTCCGTTTGCGGTGTTGTTGTCTGTTCCGTTTGGCTGATGGGTAGCTTCCTGTTTGCGAAGATGATGGGACTGGAGAACAATATTTATTTGCAGACCGGTTTGATTATGTTGATAGGTTTGCTTGCTAAGACTGCCATTTTGCTGACCGAGTACGCTACCGAGCGTCGTAAGGCAGGTATGAGCCTGACTTCCGCTGCACTTTCTGCCGCCAAAGCCCGCTTGCTCCTATTCTGATGACGGCACTGACTATGATTTTCGGTCTGTTCCCGTTGATGGTTGCCAGTGGAGTAGGTGCTAATGGAAACAGTTCGCTGGGAACAGGTACTGTGGGTGGAATGGTGATCGGTACGCTGGCGTTGCTGTTTATTGTACCTTCTTTGTTTATCGTATTCCAATATTTACAGGAAAAGGTACGTCCTATTCAGTTTCAGCCGGCGGCCGATTGGCAGATTCAAGAGGAATGTGTAGAAGCAAAAGAAGAGAGACAACACCACATCGAAAGCAAAAACGAAGAGAAAAAAATGAAAAAACAGATCATCACTCTGACTGTCGCAGCGCTCACACTGAGTAGCTGCGGCATATATACCCAATATAAACCTGCAACCGAAGTGCCCGATAATTTGTATGGGGAAGAGGTGGCAGTTGCTGATACCGTGGATAATATCGGCAATCTGAGCTGGCAGGAGATTTTTACAGATCCGCGGCTTCAGGAATTGATAGAGCAAGGCTTGCGGAACAATACGGATTTGCAGTCAGCACAATGGCGTGTGAAAGAGGCGGAAGCTGCTATGCTGTCAGCCAAATTGGCTTATCTGCCTTCTTTCGCTCTGTCACCTCAGGGGACAGCAAGTAGTTTTGACAAAGGAAAAGCTGTACAACTTATACTTTACCGGTGGCGGCAAGTTGGGAAATTGATATTTTCGGCCGCATCCGTAATGCGAAACGCCAGGCGAAAGCATTGCTGGAACAGAGCCGTGACTATAAACAGGCTGTCCGGACACAGCTGATAGCCGGTATAGCTAATACTTACTATACCTTGCTGATGCTGGACAATCAGCTGGCCATTTCTGTCCGGACTGAAAAGTCCTGGAAAGAAACCGTAGATGCAACCCGTGCTCTGATGGAAGCCGGATTGGCAAATGAAGCTGCCGTTTCACAAATGGAAGCTACATATTATACTATATGTACTTCAGTTCTTGATCTGAAAGAACAAATTAACCAGGTAGAAAACAGTTTGTCGTTGTTGTTGGCTGAATCTCCTCATGCTATTGAGAGAACGGCACATGGGACAGTTCTTATATGATGAAGGAACATTTCCCGGTAGGCATCCCTGTGCAAATGCTTGCCAACCGTCCCGATGTACGCAGTGCGGAGCGTTCGTTGGAAGCAGCTTTCTATGCCACAAATCAGGCTCGTTCCGCCTTTTATCCTTCTATTGTTTTAAGTGGAAGTGCGGGATGGACTAATTCAGCAGGAAGTATGATTGTCAATCCGGGCAAGTTCATTGCAACGGCTGTAGCTTCGTTGACCCAGCCACTGTTTAATAAAGGTGCGAACATAGCACAGCTAAAGATAGCTAAAGCTCAGCAAGAAGAAGCCAAACTGAGTTTTCAACAGGCTTTGTTGAATGCAGGAAGTGAAGTGAACGAGGCTTTGGTGAAATATCAGACGGCCCGTGATAAATCAGTTTATTATGATAAACAAATAAATTCATTAAATAAAGCTTTGGAAAGTACCTCTTTGCTGATGCAACATGGGAATACGACTTATTTGGAAGTTTTGACGGCTCAGCAGACTTTGCTTAATGCGGAGTTAACTCAGGTTGCTAACCGTTTTACTGAAATGCAAGGCGTAATCAATCTCTATCAGGCATTGGGTGGAGGTCGTGACTAATTTAGCATACTGTTATCTTCAACGTGTTGAAGAAAGAGAACGCTGCTCTCCGTGAGGAAAGCAGCGTTCTTTTATGGTTGTCAAGGTTCCACTATAACACAAACCGGATTGGATTCTTCATTGATTTCCTGTAAAAAGCTTAGCTTTCCTTCTTGGACAATTCCCGGATTTTTATCCATCCATTCGTCTATTTTCCCTATCTCCAATAAAGCGGCATACTCTCCTTCTTCTGTACAAGTGATGGGATAGAAAGGCATGAAATGCGTCAGGTCATCTGTCAGCCCCACATTGGCATCATTTATATAAGTAATATGTTTTTCTGCTTTTAAATAGTTTCATCAAATATTTTCTTGCTTGGATACGTGCAAAAATAATAATTTGCTGTACTTTTGCAAATTGTTTTTCAGAATATTAACGAGAACTATATAAATAGATTATGTTGACAGCAAAAGAAATCCGTGAATCCTTCAAGCAATTCTTCGCTTCTAAGGAACACCAGATCGTGCCTTCCGCTCAATGGTGGTAAAGGGTGACCCCCACGTTGATGTTTACGAACGCGGGGAATGAATCAGTTTAAAGATATTATCTTGGGCAACGTGCCCCGTAAGTATCCTCGTGTCGCGGACTCTCAGAAATGTCTTCGTGTTAGCGGTAAGCATAACGATTTAGAGGAGGTAGGGCATGATACCTATCACCATACGATGTTTGAGATGCTCGGAAACTGGTCGTTCGGAGATTATTTTAAGAAAGAGGCGATCAACT
>ENA-OQMZ01000445-OQMZ01000445.1-human-gut-metagenome-genome-assembly--contig:-NODE-445-length-17808-cov-2.540241_pt1 | contig 17808 bp, 23 predicted proteins | sample MGYA00242621_ERZ504862 | MGnify/ENA primary metagenome ERZ504862 (study PRJEB26092, sample SAMD00036393) | human gut metagenome | host: Homo sapiens | study: EMG produced TPA metagenomics assembly of... | reverse complement strand
AGGAGGGATTTGAACCCTCGCGCCGCGTTAGCGACCTATACCCTTAGCAGGGGCACCTCTTCGGCCTCTTGAGTACTTCTCCAGACTCCGAACTAATAGTTCAATATTAAATTCGAATGCACTTTGGAATCTCCCGAAGCGCATTTGTAATTATATGTAAAAACCTGTTTTGTCAACAGGTTTTTTTACTTTTTTTCATATTTTTTATTTTTACCCTAAAATCCGGTTTCAGGACTTGCAAATTTCATACTTCCATCAAGAAGTATACTGTGTTATTGTCGCTTCGATACGTTTTTTTACCTTCTGCTGCAATCTCTGTTGTTTTCATATCTTTATACTCATCATAGTATATGGGTTCCAGAAAATGTACCTGCACTGTAAGTTTTTTGACAGATCCCGTATCAAACGCTTTATAAGAATCAATCAGTGCTACGGGTACGATCGGACATTTTGATTTCGTTGCAGCTTTAAAACTTCCACCTTTAAATTCCTGCGGATGATTGCCGTCTTTGCTTCTGGTTCCCTCGGCAAAAATCAGATAGTTTCTTCCTGCCTTTACTTCTTTGATAACATTAATGATTACCTGCATAGATTGTTTGACATCATCACGGTCAATCATAAACGCTTTCATGCATGCAAATACCTGCTTCAGAAATGGTACGTTTGTCAGCTCTTTTTTTGCCACTACCGAGAAAGGTACCGGACACACCTGTATGATTGCAAGTACATCAAATAATCCCTGATGATTGGGAAAGAAAATAAACCCATTTTCTTTTGGAATATTTTCCATACCATGACCGTCAATTACCAGATTACCGCCTTTCACTGCTCTGTTATCTACATATTTAAGAAGCTGATATCTCTGTTCTTCACTGTAACGTTCTGCATGCGATGCATACCAGCATAACTTAAACCATCCATATGGAACAAAAAAGAGATTTCTAAATACCATCAGTAATATTCTTTTCATTTTTTTGCCCTCGATATATTACACTCCTGCTTTTTCCGAAATTTTGTCTTCATATCCCGGATTCTTCTTGATAAATGTTTCATATGCTTTGGTATACGTCTTGTAAGCATCTGTCTTCATAAATTGGACATATGCTGTAGCCGCCTGAGTTTTCATATCATCTGTGATCTGTGATGGTGCCATGATATAATAAGTTTTATCCTGTTTACCAACCATATAAGTTCCAACACATGGATATTCCTGATCATCCTCCAGGATCAGATTGTAGGTTATGTATACATAACTGTACTTGTCATTTTCAGAAAGGATCTCACAATCCTGAACAGATACTTTCTTAGGATTATGTGCCGCAAAATATTTGAGTGTTGCTGTAATCTCTGCCTGAAGATCTGCTTCTGTATTATCTGCCTGGTTATAGCACTCCTTCACTTTCTTTTCTTTCCCGTCAGTATAGGACTGAATCAATTCCTCTGTTACTTTTTCCGGTGATTTATGACTCACTCCCCCGCATCCTGCCACACAGAGTGTCAGTAATACCAACACTCCGGCTGCAAGATATCTGTACCATTTCTTCATGGTTATTCCTCTTCCCCTCTGTTCTCATCCTGTGTCTCCTGATCTGTCGGCTGATCAGATTCTTCTGTTTCTGCACTGTCCGTAATTTCCACTGCTGCCTGCTGTGCATTTGTATCTTTTTCTTCTTTATCTCTCACTTTAGCTACACTGGCTACAGTGACACCCTCTGTAAGATTGATCAGTTTTACACCCGATGTAATTCTTCCAAGAATGGAAATATCAGCGCAGGCGATTCTGATGATAATACCTTCCGTAGTGATCAGCATTACTTCATTATCTTCATTTACAGCTCTTGCGCCGATTACATCACCGGTTTTCTCGGTAATCTTATAACATTTTACACCTTTACCGCCACGATTCTGACAGGTAAATTCGCCCATAGAAGTACGTTTACCCATACCATTTGCAGAAACTATCAGCAGACAATCTCCCTGAGAATTCAGCTGCATTGCTACCACTTCGTCTCCATCATCGATATTCATACCGCGTACGCCCATAGAAGTTCTGCCTGTACTTCTTACATCTGTTTCTTTAAAACGGATACACATACCATCTTTTGTAACAAGTATTATATCCTTCTTATCATCTGTAAGCTTAACCTCGATCAATTCATCATCATCACGCAATGTGATAGCTGCCAGTCCGTTTTTACGCACATTCGCATATTCTTTAATCGGTGTTTTCTTTACCAGGCCATTCTTCGTAGCATCATCAGATAATGACCATCTTCAAATTTGCGGAGCGGGATTACTGCAGTGATGCATTCCCCCGGCATAAGCTGTAACAGATTAATAATCGCAGTTCCTCTTGCAGTACGTCCTGCCTCCGGAATCTCATATGCTTTCAGACGATATACCCTTCCTGTATTTGTAAAGAACATCAGATAATGATGGGTAGTTGTCATCAGAAGTTCTTCAATGTAGTCATCCTCAAGAGTCTGCATTCCCTTGATTCCTCTTCCACCTCTGTTCTGGCTTCTGAAATTATCTACTGTCATTCTCTTAATATATCCAAGTTTGGTCATTGTGATCACTGTATTCTCTCTCGGAATCAGATCCTCTGTAGAAATATCGTATACATCATATCCGATAGAAGTCTTTCTGTCGTCTCCGTATTTCTCTGCAATTGCAAGAATTTCTTCACGAATCACGCGAAGAAGAAGACTTCTGTCCGCAAGGATAGCCTCGTATTTACGGATTTTTTCCATTAAATCAGCATACTCTGCTTCCAGCTTCTCTCTTTCCAGACCTGTCAGAGCACGCAGACGCATATCTACGATTGCCTGTGCCTGAACATCTGTCAGTTCAAAGCGATCCATTAACTCCTGTTTTGCGATCTGCACATTCTGCGAAGCTGATAATACGGATCACCTCATCAATATTGTCCAGTGCTTTCAGCAGACCTTCTAAAATGTGAGCTCGCTCTCTTGCTTTATTCAGGTCATATTTCGTTCTTCTGGTCACTACATCTTCCTGATGAGCCAGATAATATTCCAGCATCTGTTTCAGGTTTAATACCTTCGGTTCCAGACTTCCGTTATTCGGAATAAGTGAAAGCATATTTACGCCAAAAGTATCCTGTAACTGCGTATGCTTATACAGTAAATTCAAAACTACATTTGCATTTGCATCCTTGCGCAGATCAATACAGATTCTCATTCCCTCACGACTGGAATGGTCATTCAGGTCTGTGATTCCGTCAATCTTTTTATCTCTTACAAGTTCTGCAATCTTTGAGATCAGACGTGCTTTATTTACCAGATACGGAAGCTCTGTGACAATAATTCTGGACTTTCCGTTTGGAAGAGTCTCAATATTTGTCACTGCACGTACACGAATCTTACCACGACCTGTTCTGTATGCTTCTTCAATCCCTCTTCTTCCAAGAATCGTCGCACCTGTAGGAAAATCAGGACCTTTTACAATATCCAGAATCTCTTCCATAGTCGTTTCGCGTTGTTCTTCAATGATATTGTCTATAATCTTGACAACAGCATCCACAACCTCTCTCAGATTATGAGGAGGGATATTGGTAGCCATACCTACTGCAATACCTGAAGTTCCGTTCACCAGAAGATTCGGATAACGGGACGGCAGTACAACCGGCTCTCTCTCTGTTTCATCAAAGTTTGGCTGGAAGTCAACAGTATCTTTGTTAATATCTGCCAGCATTTCCATGGAAATCTTACTCAGACGTGCCTCAGTGTATCGCATGGCCGCTGCCCCGTCACCATCTACGGAACCAAAGTTTCCATGTCCGTCTACCAGCGGATATCTGGTAGACCATTCCTGTGCCATATTTACAAGTGCTCCATAAATAGAACTGTCACCATGTGGATGATATTTACCCATTGTATCACCGACAATACGCGCACATTTACGATGCGGTTTGTCAGGACCATTATTCAGTTCTATCATGGAATACAATACACGTCGCTGAACCGGTTTCAGACCATCTCTTACATCAGGCAGTGCTCTGGAAGCGATAACGCTCATGGCATAGTCAATATAAGAGTCCTTCATGGTCTTTTCCAGATCCACCTCGTGGACTTTGTCAAAAATATTATCTTCCATTTATCTATTCTCCCTATTATCAGATATCCAGATTCTTTACAAATCTTGCATTCTCTTCAATAAATTCACGTCTCGGCTCTACCTTGTCACCCATCAGTGTAGTAAATGTAAGGTCAATCTCAGAAGTCGCAGCCTCATCCATGGTAACCTTAAGCAGGATTCGTTTCTCAGGATCCATTGTCGTCTCCCAAAGCTGGTCTGCATCCATCTCTCCAAGACCTTTATAACGCTGGATCTTGTTATTTCCGTCACGTCCGATTTCTGTCAGAATCTGATTCAGTTCATCATCGTCGTATGCATACCATACTTTCTTGTTCTTCTCCACCTTGTATAATGGCGGCTGTGCAAGATACACATATCCCTGTTTGATAAGCTCAGGCATAAAACGATACAGGAAAGTCAGCAGAAGGGTTGCGATGTGCGCACCATCGACATCGGCATCAGTCATAATAATAATCTTATGATAACGAAGTTTACTGATATCAAAATCTTCATGAATTCCTGTTCCGAAAGCTGTGATCATAGCTTTGATCTCTGCATTTGCATAAATCTTATCCAGACGTGCTTTCTCTACATTCAGGATCTTACCTCTCAGTGGAAGGATAGCCTGTGTTACACGATTTCTGGCTGTTTTTGCAGAGCCACCGGCGGAATCTCCCTCTACAATGTAGATTTCACAGTTCTCAGGATTCTTATCTGAACAGTCTGCAAGCTTTCCAGGAAGTGACATATTATCAAGTGCTGATTTTCTTCTGGTCAGATCACGAGCCTTACGTGCAGCCTCACGTGCTCTCTGTGCAAGACTGATTTCTCTACTGTAGTTTTCGCTACTGTTGGATTCTGCTCAAGGAAAATCTCAAGCTGCTTGCTCACCACGCTGTCAACAGCCCCTCTTGCTTCACTGTTTCCAAGCTTCTGTTTTGTCTGACCTTCAAACTGGGGATTCTCAATCTTAACACTGACGATTGCAGTCAGACCTTCGCGGATATCATCGCCACTCAAATTGGGTTCACTGTCTTTAAGCAGCTTGTTCTTTCTGGCATAATCATTGAACGTCTTTGTCAGGGCATTTCTGAAACCTACAATATGAGTACCACCCTCAGGTGTATTAATATTATTTACAAATCCATAGCAGTTCTCTGTATAAGAGTCATTGTGCTGCATGGCAACCTCTACAGACACACCGTTCTGCTGTCCTTCGCAGTAAATGATTTCCGGGTAAAGCGCTTCCTTGCTTCTGTTCAGATAGCTTACAAATTCACGGATACCACCTTCATAATGGAAAACTTTCTCTCTTTCCATTCCTTCTCTGGTATCTTTAAGAGAAATCTTCAATCCCTTTGTCAGGAATGCCATCTCTCTCAAACGCTGTTTCAGAATGTCATAATCATATACTGTTTCCTCAAATATTTCTTTATCCGGAAGGAAGACAACTGTTGTTCCGGTCTTATCCGGCTGGCAGTCTCCCACAACCTTCAGAGGATACATAGTTTTACCGCGTTCATATCTCTGCTGATAAATCTTACCTTCATGATAGATCCTTACTTCAAGCCATGTGGAAAGTGCATTTACTACAGACGCACCTACTCCGTGAAGACCACCGGATACCTTGTACCCTCCGCCTCCAAATTTACCGCCGGCATGAAGAATGGTAAATACTACTTCTACAGCAGGAATCCCTGCTTTATGATTGATTCCTACCGGAATACCACGTCCGTTATCTACAACTGTGATAGAGTTGTCCGAATTAATAACTACCTGAATCTCTGTACAAAATCCTGCCAGTGCTTCATCAACCGCGTTATCTACAATCTCATAAACCAGATGATGAAGACCTCTGCCGGATGTACTTCCGATATACATACCTGGTCTCTTTCGTACGGCTTCCAAACCTTCCAGAATCTGGATTTGATCCGCTCCGTATTCTGTATTTCTCCGCCCATTTCTTTCCTCCTGTTATATATACTTATCACCAGAATATATCTGAAAACCCCTGCGTGAAAATTATAGACAGGTTTTCAAATATATTCTGGTATCTGGACATAATAATACAAATTTATTATAGCACAAAAAGCCCGTTCCTTGCCACAGCCTGAATAAAAAAGAATCCCCGAAAACGGGAATTCTTCTGTATGTTAATCTTATTCTTCGGTTTTATTGATGAGGTACTGATAGACATCTCTCTTCGTCATTCCTCTATCATTTGCTACCATTTTCATAGCTTCTTTTCTTGAATGTCCCTGATTTTCATAGATTTCCATGTGTTCTTCTATGGTAATTTTTTCCCAGGATGCCTTCTGTTCCTCTTCCATCTCCTGTCTGCTTCTGCCTTCGATCACAAGCACACACTCTCCAAGCGGCTTCTCTGTCTGATAATAGAGGATCAGCTCCTCGATAGTCGTATGGAATGCAGTCTCATGTCTTTTCGTCAGTTCCCTGCAAAGAGTCATTCTGCGATTTCCGAGAGTTTCCTTCAATTCCTCCAGAGTTCTTACCAGTCTGTGAGGAGCCTCATAGAGAATGATAGTTCTCGTTTCATTCTTCAGTCTTCCAGAATCAGTTTTCTTTCTTTTTTATCTGCCGGAAGAAATGCTTCAAAAGCGAATCTTCTGGTTGGAAGTCCGGACAGAGTCAGGGCAGTGATACAGGCAGCAGGTCCCGGAAGAGAAGTTACTTCAATCCCCGCTTCATAACACATTGCCGCAAGCTCCTCTCCCGGATCTGAGATTCCCGGAGTTCCCGCATCTGTGATCAGTGCAATATTCTGCCCTTCCTGCATTTTACTGATCAGAACATATGCCTTATCAATTTTGTTGTACTCATGATAACTGGTCATAGGTGTTTTTATATCAAAATGGTTCAGCAGTTTAATACTGTTTCTGGTATCCTCTGCTGCAATAAGATCCACTTCTTTCAATGTTCGAAGTACCCGGAGTGTAATATCCTCCAGATTTCCTATGGGTGTTGCACATAAATACAATTTACCACTCATAATTTGTTTCCTCTCATATTACTTTGCAAATAAAATTCGGTTAAATCATATCATAAATCTTCAGTATATTTTCTGTATAGACTCCCGGCTCTTTATATACGATCAGAGGAGGTTCCACTGTAACTCTGGAATTTCCTCCTTTAATGCCTCGATCAGAACCATGTTTGGTTCTCTGTCTATGTATGGATATACAAGCTGCATCTTTTTCGGTTCCAGACGATACTTTGTGAGAACATTCATAATCTCAGCCAGTCTGAACGGTCTGTGGACCATATAAAATCTTCCACGTTCTTTCAGAACCTTTGATGCCTGGCTCACCACATCCTCCAGATTACAGAGTACTTCATGTCTGGCAATTGCTTTTGGCATATCCGGATTGCGAAGCCCATGCTGTCCGATCATATAAGGCGGATTACTTGTCACTACATCAAAAGAAGCTGCCCCAAAAATATCAGCAGCCTCCTTAATATCACCCCGTACGATCTCAACATCGTCCTCCAGATGATTATATCTGACACTGCGTCCGGCCATATCTGCACACTCTTTCTGAATCTCAAGACCTGTAAAGTGTTTCCCATTTGTTTTGGTTTTAAGCAGGATCGGGATAATTCCCGTTCCTGTTCCCAGATCCAGAGCAGTCTCACCCTTTTTTACTTTTGCAAAGCCGGAAAGAAGAACTGCATCCATCCCAAAACAGAATTTATCCGGATCCTGTATCACATAATATCCGTTCTGAAGATCATCTATACGTTCATTATCTTTTACCAGCTGATCAGTCATTTAATTTGGAATCTCCTTTTTTATCTTCCAGATTTCCAAGTTCTTTTAATTCTTTTTCAGAGACTTTGACTTTCTTCTTTCTCGGTCTGAATTTCAGGTCATCTACCGGAAATTCCTGAATTTCTTTCTCGTCATTGATCTCTACAATTACCTTTACACGTTGACGAAGCACGTTTACACTGTGTACAGTTCCGGTAAGCCCATCCGGAGTTGTAACTGTATCTCCCAGTCCCGGAAGCTTTTTATTCAGCTCTTCATATGTTTCCTGCTCGTTCTTCAGGCAGCACATCAGTCTTCCGCACACACCGGAAATCTTTGTCTGGTTAAGGGACAGATTCTGCTCTTTTGCCATCTTTATGGATACCGGTGCAAACTCAGACAGATATGTGTGGCAGCACAGACATCTTCCGCAGATACCGATTCCTCCCAGAATCTTTGTCTCATCGCGAACACCAATCTGACGAAGTTCGATACGCGTTTTAAAAATTGCTGCCAGATCTTTTACCAATTGGCGAAAATCAATTCTGCCGTCAGCAGTGAAATAAAACAGCACTTTATTATTATCAAATGTATACTCTGCATCTATCAGTTTCATTTCCAGACCATGTTCACGAATCTTCTTCTGACAGATTTTAAATGCCTCTCTCTCGTCGTCCTCCTTTGTTGCCACACGAAGAACTTCTTTGAGAGGGTGAACAACATCTTCCTCACCTACTTCTCTTGGTGCAAGTACGACTTTCCCGTATTCAATTCCCCGGGCTGTCTCCACGATCACGTGATCGCCTGTTTTAATTTCATAATCTTTCGGACTGAAATAATAAATCTTGCCTACATTACGAAATCTCACGCCTACTACTTTTGTCATTCTATTTCTCCCTGATCGTCAGGAACAGCAATTCAAATGCCAGATCAAAATTAACATTTGCTTTCAGACGTACCTTTGTCTTCTGAATAGAATCCAGAATGTTCTCCAGATTCTCGTAGGAACGCTGCTTTGCCTGTTCTCTGATAAAATTAATTTCCTGTTTAAATACCAGATTGTCAATCTCCTGTGTTGCCTTAAACATCAGGACATCTCTGAACCAGAACTGGAAAATATCCAGATAATCGTTGATATTCTGTTTGTCCTCAGAAAGACTCTTAATCGCATCTGACAGTTCATAAACTTCCATGGTGTTTGCATATTTAAGAATCCTCAGTGCATTCTGAGTCATCTCTGCAAACTCCTGAGAAGTAGCTGCTTCTTTTGCCCTTCCAATACTGCCCTGTGCAAAGGATGCGTCAATCTCCGCCTGGTAATCCGGAACATGAAGATGCTCCATCAGATATTTCTTTACAAGACCGTCATCCACTACCTTCAGATCAAGACGAACACATCTTGACTGAATAGTCGGCAGCAGTCCCCCGATATTATTAGTCAGCAAGAGAATCACTGCATATGCCGGCGGCTCTTCAATTGTTTTAAGAAGAGCATTCTGTGCCTGTGGTGTCATAAGATCTGCATCTGCAATAATATAAATCTTGTAAGGACTGTAATATGGTCTGATATCTATATCATTGATCACCTGATCCCTGATCTCGTCAATTGTGATCGTTCCAGGTTTCTCATGACTGACCATAATAATGTCCGGATGATTCTTACCCATCGCCTTTTTGCAGGAATCGCATTTCTGGCAGGGTTCTGTACCTCCGGCCTCACACTGAAGTGTTGCCGCAAAAGTCCCTGCAAGGAGCTTCTTACCAGAACCTGGTTCGCCGGTAAAAATATAAGAATGCGATATTTTTCCTGATTCTATTGCATTTTTTAAATGTCCGATAATCTCTTCGTGTCCGATAATATTGTTAAATCCCATCATAAGAATCACCTCACCAGTCCGTTTTGTAAGATATTATACCATAAAAGAAGAACTATTGCACAGACTTTATATAATTTGCGATTTCTTTCACACAGTCATCAAGATTTATATTCTGAAAACGTTTCTCTATCCCTGCGTTCAGAATATTTCCTCTGAAAAATCCGACTGATCTGCAATAAATCTTCTACACATTTCCTCATATCTTGGATTTTCCTGTTCTCTCTCTCTATTAAGAGCACGACTCAGTCTTTCTCCATCTTCTACCTGGACATAAACAGGACAGACTGCATCTTCCCCATAGTATTTACGCATCTTTTTAAATGACTCCAGAGTACCGATTCCCAGATAATCGGAATCTGCAAGGTTCACCTGACCATCATCTGCAGTGAAATAAGTCCATATCCCATAAACCGTATGATATGCTCTCTCCTCGATAAGATTTCCGTTTTTTCTGAATTCTTCCAGTTTTCCGTCATCTACAAAATAATAATTTTTTCCATCCTGCTCTCCTGCCCTGATCGGGCGGGTTGTATACAGAATAAGTGTTTTCAGATTCAATTCTTTATGTGCGGCCAGAAGTGAATAGATTCTGTCTTTTCCGGATGCACTCTTTCCCATGATGTAAAAAATCTTTCCCATATCTGTTATGTTATTCCTTTGCCGGACTGTATTCTTCCTGTCCAATTTCATTTCGGGCAGCTACGCAGATTGTTTCAGCAGATGTATCACTGAGTCCCTGTACTTCCAGCCCCTGTTCCATGTATCTTCTCACATTTCTTACAAATTGTCCAGTTATCTGCTCTCCCGGCACAATAATCGGAATTCCGGGCGGATACAGATAAGCAAACTCTGCACTGACTTTGCCAACACTTTCTTTCAGAGAATATCGCCTTTGCTGTGCATCCACTGCCTGAGAAATTGTCATAAGCTGTGTCATTCTCGCATGAGAAGTATGATACTGCGATTCCTCCGACTCATCTGTTTGCTGTATCTCTGCATCAATCTCTTCAATTGCAGTACACAGTCTCTCAAATCCCTCTTCTGTATCTCCACTGCTGCAATTCCAAGAACATATTTCTCAGCCGCCATTTCCATTTCAATGTGATATCTGTCACGAAGTATCTGATGGAGAAGGTGTCCGTTAACAGAAGTTCCGACTGTGGAGAACAACAGCTTGGATCTGTCAAAATCATAGATTCCACTGCCTTCGATCATAGAACCTTCGATCAGTTTTATTTTTTCACACTTTGAAAGACGCTGTCTGGCCTTCTCCAAATTGAAGGTAAATTCGCGAAACATTTGCTGCCCGTCTTTTCTCAGTTTATCCATACATGCATCCATACTCGCCATCAGAATATACGACGGACTGCTGGTCTGGTAAATCCCCATAAATCTCTTTATCTTTCCACATCTGCCATATCACTGCATATATGAAGCACCGCCGTCTGAGTCATAGATGGCAGCGTTTTATGGAAACTCTGTATTACAATGTCAGCTCCCAGATCAGCAGCAGACACCGGAAAATATTTAGAATAATGAAGATGTGCACCATGTGCTTCATCCACAATAAGAGGAATCTTATGTCTGTGTACAACTTCTGCAATTGTCTTTATATCAGACACAACGCCGTCATATGTAGGCGAAGTAAGCAGAAAAGCCTGCACATCCGTATTTTCTTCCAGATATCTTTCCACACGTTCAGGGGAAATTCCTCCGTTTATCCCCAGTCTCTGATCTTCATGTGGATAAATATAGACCGGCTGAAGCTCACGTAAATACAATGCATGGTAAACAGCCTTGTGACAGTTCCTCGCGACAAGTATCTTCCCACCTTTATTTACACTTGCACTGACTGCTGCCAGAAGAGCCGCCGTACTTCCATTTACACTGAAGAAACATTTCTTTGTCCCATAAATCTGAGCTGCATATTCCTGTGCTTCTTTCAAAATTCCTTCCGCATGATGAAGATTGTCAAATCCTGAAATCTCTGTAATATCTCTCTCAAAAAGAAAATCATCTGCTGAAGATGCCCGGTTTCTCTTATGCCCCGGCATGTGAAACGGATAATAGTCAGACTGCCCATAGCTTTCTAATTTTTTATATAATCTTTCCATTTTTTTCCTTTTTATACTATTGTGCCAACAAGTTGATTTCTCGAACAATCTTGCGTCTAAATTTCTTATTTCCGCGTTGTCGTCGGTCGCCGTAGCCACCGCTACGCCTCCTTTCTCCGCCTTGAAATAAGAAAATTTATCCTGCAAGATTGCTTCAAGAATCAACTTGTCGGCACACTATAGCAATCCTCGTAAATAATGCATATTGCTATAATTTCCAATACTCGTTCCAAATTTCCCACTGATTATTGCCTTTTCGTGCCTGAAATATGGAACTTCCCTGATTCAGTTAAACTTTAAATCTGTATCCTACGCCCCAGATTGTTTCAATATACTGAGGTTTTGCAGTATTAAATTCAATTTTCTCCCGGATCTTCTTGATATGGACAGTGACTGTTGCAATATCTCCCACAGATTCCATATCCCAGATTTCCCGGAACAACTCTTCCTTGGTAAACACTCTGTTCGGATTCTCTGCAAGGAAGGTAAGCAGATCATATTCCTTGGAAGTAAATGTTTTCTCCTCTCCGTTTACCCATACGCGGCGTGCAGTCTTATCAATCTTGATCCCGCGGATCTCCACAATATCATTTTTGCGTACATTGGAACCGATCAGACGATTATATCTGTCCATATGTGCCTTGACTCTGGCTACCAGTTCACTTGGACTGAATGGTTTTGTCATGTAATCATCTGCCCCCAGTCCCAGACCTCTGATTTTATCTATGTCATCTTTCTTTGCAGATACCATGATGATAGGAGTATTTTTTCCTGTCTTACCTGCCTGCAGATATCAAAGCCATCCACTTCCGGAAGCATCAGATCCAGAATAATCAGGTCAAACTCCTCATTCAGCGCACGCGTCAGTCCGGTGTCTCCTCTGTTGCAGATTTCAACTTCAAATCCGGAAAGCTCCAGATAATCCTTCTCCAGATCTGCAATTGCCTCTTCATCTTCTATAATTAAAATTCTGCTCATTTCATTGGTACCTCCTGATACTTTCTAAGTACAAAATACATGATTGTGCCGATTCCAAGCCTGCTGGTTGCCCAGACCTTTCCTCCATGATCCTCCAGGATCTTTTTTACAATGGAAAGACCGATTCCGCTTCCTCCCTTGGATGAATTTCTCGACACGTCTGTTCTGTAAAAACGATCAAAAATAGACGGCAGATCCTTTGCTGCAATTCCCTTTCCATTATCTTCAATTTCAACCTGAATAAATCTCCCACATCCTTTATGCGAATCTGGATGATACCTTTGGGTTTATCCATATATTTGATAGCATTGCTGATAATGTTATGAATAACACGCCGAATCTGTTCTCCATCTGCGATCACCTGCACATTATCCTCAACATAATTGGCATATACCAGTTCAATTCCTCTCGTTTCCAGTTCCAGTCCTACTTCTTCTGCGCAATCACTGAAATAATCTTCTACATTCAGTTTACTGAAAGTATATGGAATTCTGTTGGTATCAATCTTTGAATAAAAAGTCAGCTCATTGATCAGATGATCCATCTCATTCGTCTTATTATAAATAGTCTTCACATAACGGTCTATTTTCTCCGGCGTATCCGCTACGCCGTCCATAATCCCCTCTACATATCCCTTTACCGCTGTGATCGGCGTCTTAAGATCATGAGAAATATTGCTGATAAGTTCTTTATTTTCTTTATCCATAAGAACTTTCTCTTCTGCTGATTCCTTCAGCCGCTTTCTCATCTCCTCAAAATCCCGGCAAAGTTCCGAAAACTCATCGTCACCATCTACTTCCAGAACAAAATCAAGATTTCCCTCTTTGATATTCTGAGTGGCTTTCTTTAATTTAACCAGCGGTGTGGCAATACTTCTGTAAATCCATAATCCAATAGATAAAGCTGTGAATACTAATATTACCGTCGCAGTAAACAGCAGATCTTTTGCAATAATCCTTACCTGTGTCTGGCTGTGGGTGGATTCCCCTACTGAAATATCATACACCACTTCCGAAGAATCCTTTGTCTGCTGTGCAAACTTTGTATGACCTAATCCGTACAAAGTTGCCGAAAATAAAAGCAGAGGAACCAGAATACTCATACCGAATCCAACTATAATCCTTGTTTTTAACTTCATCCCGATCATCCTTTATCTGTTGATTTATAAGGTTTCTATAATTTTGCCCTCTGCAAGCATTATATCATAAAGTCTGTTTTACATATCTAAATTTTCTATAAAAAGAACAGGAATCATCTGTCCTGTTCTTTCAGATAATTCCTGTTTTATCCCATTGCACTGCAATTTTTGTGATATTCTGTAATTATTCAGCATTCCACTGTCTGTGCAAGTACTGAACAGTTACGATTTTCTTATTTAAGCAAGGTATTTCTTAAGGTCATCAACTTTGTCCAGATGCTCCCATGGAAGGTCTACATCCGTACGTCCGAAATGTCCATAAGCAGCTGTCTGTCTGTAAATCGGTCTTCTCAGATCAAGCATCTTGATAATTCCCGCCGGGCGAAGGTCAAAGTTCTCACGAATGATCTCAACCAGCTTTGTATCAGAAAGTTTACCGGTTCCGAATGTTTCTACGTGGATAGATGTCGGATGAGCAACACCGATCGCATAGGAAAGCTGAATCTCACATTTATCTGCAAGACCTGCTGCAACAATATTTTTTGCAACATAACGTGCAGCATACGCTGCGGAACGGTCTACCTTTGTACAGTCTTTACCGGAGAAAGCACCGCCGCCATGACGTCCGGTTCCACCGTAAGTATCAACGATGATCTTACGTCCGGTAAGTCCGCTGTCACCATGAGGTCCGCCGATCACGAAACGTCCTGTTGGGTTGATGAAATATTTTGTGTTCTCATCTACCATATCTGCCGGAATGATCTCATCGAAAACGTATTTCTTAATGTCCTCATGGATCTGCTCCTGAGTTACATCCGGATCATGCTGTGTAGAGCATACTACTGCATCGATACGGATTGGTTTTCCGGCTTCATCATATTCTACAGTAACCTGTGTTTTTCCGTCCGGTCTTAAATATTTTAATGTACCGTCTTTACGGATCTTCGTTAACTGACGTGCAAGTTTGTGTGCCATGTTGATGGCATATGGCATATACTCTTCTGTCTCATTGGAAGCATAACCAAACTGGATACCCTGGTCACCTGCTCCGATAGCATCAATTTCATCTTCACCCATTTTTGCTTCAAGAGCTTTATCTACGCCAAGAGCGATATCAGCAGACTGTTCATCGATTGCTGTGATAACTGCACATGTATCAGCATCAAATCCATATTTTCCACGTGTATATCCGATTTCGCGGATAGTATCTCTTACGATTTTCTGAATATCAACATATGCATTTGTTGTAATCTCACCCATAACAAGTACAAGACCTGTAGTTGTAGCAGTTTCACATGCAACACGACTCATAGGATCTTTTTCCATAAGAGCGTCAAGAATAGCATCGGAAATAGCATCACACATTTTATCCGGATGGCCTTCAGTTACAGATTCAGAAGTAAATAAAATTTTCTCCATTGTGTTCTCCTTTTTTATTCATTTACAATTGTTTCCCGACCGCAGAATAACCCACAGCCATTTATGTACTGTATCAACAGATTATTTCTCTCCGCTGATACTTTTCCGTTAACAAAAAGAAACAGCCCGAAGTAATCGGACTGTCTGATTATCTCAACAATCCTCTTATTGTTCGATCACTCGCTCAGGTTGGCACCTTCCTACACAAACAGGGGTTGCCGTGGCTTCGCAGATCCTTTGTATCTCCACCACTCTGAATAAAAGGCTATTACTAATTATTAACTTGCATTAATTAAGATTGCTGCATATCATACAATATACTTAACCCTTACAAATGTCAAGTAATTTTTTGGTATTTTTTATCATCCCACCCTGAGACGGAATTTCTGGATTTCTTTCTCATTGGATACTCTCTCAATCTCAGCACCGAGAGATCTCAGCTTATCTTCAAAATTCTCGTATCCTCTCTGGATATATACGATATCATCAACAACTGTGATTCCATCTGCTGCAAGACCTGCGATCACCAGGGCTGCACCTGCACGCAGATCCGGTGCACTTACTCTCGCACCTGTAAGCTTCTTCACACCATCAATAATTGCTGAATTTCCCTCAACTTTGATGTTTGCTCCCATACGTGAAAGTTCGTCCGCATACTTGAATCTGTTCTCAAAAATACTCTCTGTTACAATACTGGTTCCCTCTGCAAGTGCCAGAGTTACAGCAATCTGTGGCTGCATATCTGTAGGATATCCGGGATATGGAAGAGTCTTTACATGAGTACGGTGAAGTCTCTTTGGTGCACGTACACGAACTGCATCATCAAATTCCTCAACCTCACATCCAATTTCTTCAAGTTTAGCCGTAGTTGCTTCCAGATGCTTCGGAATTACATTCTTAACTGTTACATCTCCGCCTGTTGCTGCCGCAGCAAACATAAATGTACCTGCCTCGATCTGATCCGGAATAATAGAATACTCTGTACGGTGGAGCTTCTCCACACCTTTAATACGGATCACATCTGTACCTGCACCTTTAATATTTGCCCCCATACTGTTCAGGAAGTTGGCAACGTCAACTACATGCGGTTCTCTTGCGGCATTTTCCAAAATAGTACGTCCCGGAGCCAATGAGGCTGCCATCATAATATTGATCGTTGCACCTACAGAGACAACGTCAAGGAAAATATGGCTTCCATGAAGTTCATCTGCTTTCGCAACAATTGCTCCATGCATGATATCTACATCTGCACCAAGCGCTCTGAATCCCTTCAGATGCTGGTCGATCGGACGGCTTCCGATGTTGCATCCACCTGGAAGCGGTACCTCTGCATGTTTATACTTACCAAGAAGTGCTCCCAGCAGATAGTAGGAAGCTCTGATCTTCTTGATATATTCATAATCAACACTTACATCTCCAATTGTAGATCCGTTAATCTTCACAGTAGATTTATCAATACGGTCTACCTGTGCTCCAATACCAGCGATCGCTTCAAGCAATACATTGATATCCCTTACATCCGGCAAATTCTCTATCAGAATCGTCTCATCAGTCATTATGGCTGCTGCAAGAATAGCAAGTGCGCATTCTTGGCACCGGCAATCTCAACTTCACCGACTAAAGGGTTGCCTCCTTTTATAACATACTGTTCCATATCACACCTCTTATTTATTTTCACTCCATGAGCAGAATTAATGGTCACTGTTCACTCTGTTTTTCGTTTTCTGCGAACATGTAACTTCTGTTTCAAATGCATATATGTTTATACTAAACGATCATCCTATTTTAAAGTCAGTTGTATATTATATCATATATTTATCATTTGTAAACAAAAATTATTTACCACTTGTCCTTTTCCCGAGCTGTAATAATCACTTTCCCTGCTCTTTGATATGTATTATCTCCAGAATTGCCCGAAGACTTTCATCCAAATCTTTCCCCTCTTCATCAATGGTAATATCTGCATATTTCTCGTACAGAGGTACACGTTCCTCATACAGATCTTTCAGGCTCTGACCGTCCTTTAACAGAACTCCGCGGCCTTTCAGATTTCCCAGTCTTTTGGATAAAGATTCCAGTGATAATTTAAGATATATAACCTTACCTATGGACTTCAGATGTTCCATTGCCTCATCACAGTAAATAACACTTCCGCCGGGTGCAATGACCGTATCTGTCACATGAATGTCTGCATTAACCTGATTTTCAATTTCCTTAAATTTTTCCGGTCCGTCCTGCTCTATGATCTCTGAAAGCTTTCTTTTCTCCTGTTTCTGTATCAGAAGATCCGAATCCAGAAATTCATATCTCAATGCTTTTGCAAGAATAACTCCTATTGTACTTTTTCCCTGAACCGGGCATTCCTATTAATGTCACATTTATTCATTGTTTATGTCCTTTCATTTTATCATA
>ENA-OQMZ01000443-OQMZ01000443.1-human-gut-metagenome-genome-assembly--contig:-NODE-443-length-17844-cov-4.135012_pt1 | contig 17844 bp, 17 predicted proteins | sample MGYA00242621_ERZ504862 | MGnify/ENA primary metagenome ERZ504862 (study PRJEB26092, sample SAMD00036393) | human gut metagenome | host: Homo sapiens | study: EMG produced TPA metagenomics assembly of... | reverse complement strand
ATGACAATAAGGATAAGTAAAGATCAGTTAACAAAGCACAGCAAGACAAAGATAGAGCCGCATTTATGCCATAATCCTTCGCGTGCTTTACTAGAATTCCACTCTGCGTTTTTAATAGCCAGAATTGTTCCTGTCAGCCAGTCCGTACACATGCAACGCAGTAAAGAACGATGAGCCAGCCGATCCAACCACGAATGGTCGCAAAGACAGTGAGAACACTGACGCTGGTGTATTTTTCAATAGACTCCATGTCCATAATTAAAATCCTTTCATAATTGAAGTCAAAGTGTGCCAATGGGATTAGAACTAAAAAGAATACATGATTTGATACCTCCGATTTGAATTTTGATGGGCACCCAATATTATAAAGAGTTCTACCGCAGAAAAATGTAAATGCTTTTATAGTTTACATTTCGGGAAAAGGATTCTCCTTACTAGATAAAGGGAAACCTTTTAGAAAATGATGCGGGGATGTGATAAATCATGGACTAAAGTGATAGCAAGATAAAACCCAATACAAAAAGGAGACAACAAAATGAAACAGCAGGTACTGGATTGTTTTGCAAAACTGTTCGGGGGAGAGGGCGACATCCGCACCTACTTCGCACCTGGACGTGTGAACCTGATCGGTGAGCACACCGATTACAACGGAGGCCACGTATTTCCATGCGCACTGACCATCGGAACCTACATGGCAGCAAGAAAACGTGACGACAGAAAGCTTCGTTTTTACTCTATGAACTTTGAAAAACTCGGCGTGGTAGAATCTTCTCTCGATGAATTCCTGATGGGAAAAGAAGGCAACTGGACCGCATATCCGAAGGGAATGATGTGGCATTTTGCCAGAAGGGCTTCCCGGTAGAGCAGGGCTTCGATATCGTGCTCTACGGAAACATTCCGAACGGCTCCGGCCTTTCCTCTTCCGCATCCGTTGAGACCGTAACCGGCGTAATGCTGCGTGACATGTTCGGCTACGACACCATCTCCATGATCGACATCGCTCTGTACGGCCAGTTCTCCGAGAACAATTACAACGGCGTCAACTGCGGTATCATGGATCAGTTCGCCATCGCCATGGGCAAAAAGGACTGTGCGATCTTTCTTGACACCAGCGATCTGAAATATGAGTACGCACCGGTTAAACTGGAAGGCGCAAGAATTGTCATCTCCTGCAGCAACAAGAAACGCGGCCTTGGCGACTCCAAATACAACGAGCGCCGCAGCGAGTGCGAGACTGCTCTGGCTGAGATTCAGAAAGTCAAAGACATCAAGAGCCTTGGCGAGCTGACCGAGGAAGAGTTTGAGGCAGTGAAAGATGCCATCAAAGATCCGGTCCGCCAGAAACGTGCAAAACATGCTGTTTACGAGAACCAGAGAACCGTTCAGGCCGTTGCAGCTTTAAAGGCAAACGACATCGCAAAATTCGGCGAGCTGATGAACGCATCCCACGTTTCCCTGCGTGATGACTATGAGGTAACCGGCATCGAGCTGGATACTCTTGTGGAAGAAGCATGGAACTGCCCGGGTGTCATCGGATCCCGTATGACAGGCGCAGGCTTCGGCGGATGCACCGTCAGCATCGTAAAAACAGAAGATATTGACAACTTCATTGCAAAAGTAGGCGCAGCTTACAAAGAAAAAATCGGCTATGCCGCAGACTTCTATGTCGTAGACATCGGAGACGGCGCAGGCGTATTAAAATAAGAAATAAAAAAGCTGGATCGGCAGCAGGGAGGAAGCTACAGTGATTAACGAGAGTATTGCAAAACTGGTAAAATATGGAGAAAATGCCGGTCTTGTTTCGGGACTGGATAAAATCTATGCGACAAACCGGATTCTGGAAGTCATGCAGATTTCCGATTACGAAGAGCCGGAGCAGATTCCGGAGAACCCGGATCTGGAAGAGACTTTAAATGAACTGCTTGATGATGCAGCTAAGCGCGGTCTTCTCGAACACAACAGCGTCGTTTACCGCGATCTGTTCGATACGAAACTGATGGACTGCCTGATGCCGCGCCCGGGAGAGGTGGTAAAGAAGTTTGAGGAACTCTATGCGAAGAGCCCGCAGGAGGCAACCGATTACTTCTACAAACTGAGCCAGGATTCCAACTACATCCGCAGATACCGCATCGCAAAGGATATCCGCTGGAGCGTACCGAGTGCCTACGGCGATATCGATATCTCGATCAACCTCTCCAAACCGGAGAAGGACCCGAAGGCGATCGCGGCTGCAAAACTGGCAAAACAGAGCGGTTATCCGAAATGCCTGCTCTGCAAGGAGAATGTGGGCTATGCGGGACGCGTCAACCACCCGGCGCGCCAGAACCACCGCATCATTCCGCTGACGATCAATCAGACGGAGTGGGGATTCCAGTACTCGCCATATGTGTATTACAATGAGCACTGCATCGTGTTCAATTTCCAGCATAACCCGATGAAGATCGAGCGCGCGACCTTTGTGAAGCTGTTTGACTTTATCAAGCTGTTTCCGCACTACTTCATCGGTTCCAATGCGGATCTGCCGATCGTGGGAGGCTCCATTTTAAGCCACGATCATTATCAGGGCGGCCACTATACCTTCGCAATGGCGAAAGCGCCGATCGAGCGCCATTTTACCATCAAAGGATACGAGGATGTGGAAACCGGCATCGTCAAATGGCCGCTGTCCGTCATCCGGATCCGCCACAAAGATGAGAAACGGCTGATCGATCTGGCAGAGCATATCCTGAACTGCTGGAGAGGTTACACGGATGAGGATGCGTTTGTATTCGCCGAGACTGACGGAGAGCCGCACAACACGATCACGCCGATCGCAAGAAAAGTGGGCGATACGTTCGAACTCGATCTGGCACTGCGCAACAACATCACGACGGACGAATGCCCGCTCGGTGTTTACCATCCGCATGCACAGTATCATCACATCAAAAAGAGAACATCGGCCTTATTGAGGTTATGGGACTTGCGATTCTGCCGGCGCGCTTAAAAGATGAGCTGGAAGAGCTTTCCAAATGCCTTGTAGAGGGAAAAGATGTCCGCGCTGTCGCAGAGCTGGAGAAACATGCCGACTGGGTAGACGAATTCCTGCCGCGCCATCCGGAGCTGAACAGCGAAAATGTGATGGATATCCTGAAAGAGGAAGTCGGAAAAGTCTTTGTCGGCGTACTCGAGGATGCCGGCGTTTACAAGTGCACCGAGGAAGGCAGAAGTGCATTTGCAAAATTCATGGAAACGTTGTAGAATAAACTAAATGCTTCAATTAACCCGCTGCGGCAAAAAAGCAGCAGCGAAGGAAAACATGGAGGATACCAAAATGAAAATCTTAGTTACTGGCGGTGCAGGCTATATTGGAAGCCACACCTGTGTGGAACTGCTGAACGCAGGCTATGACGTTGTTGTCATGGACAACCTTTACAATGCAAGCGAGAAAGCCATCGAGCGTGTAGAACAGATTACCGGAAAGAAAGTAACCTTCTACAAAACCGATATGCTGGACCGCGAAGGCGTAAAGAAAATTTTCGACAACGAGAAAATTGACGCTGTCATCCATTTCGCAGGCTTAAAAGCAGTCGGCGAGTCCGTACATAAACCGATTGAATATTATCACAACAACATGACCGGAACCCTGATTCTCTGCGATGAGATGAGAAACCATGGCGTAAAGAACATCATCTTCAGTTCTTCTGCAACCGTATACGGCAATCCGGCACAGATTCCGATCACCGAGGAGTGCCCGAAGGGAACCCCGACCAACCCATACGGCTGGACAAAAAGCATGCTCGAGCAGGTTCTGACCGACATCCACACCGCAGATCCGGAATGGAATGTTATCCTGCTTCGTTACTTCAACCCGATCGGAGCGCATAAGAGCGGCCTTATCGGAGAGGATCCGAAGGGCATCCCGAACAACCTGCTTCCGTATGTCGCACAGGTTGCCATCGGAAAACTCGAGTGCATCGGCGTTTTCGGTGATGACTACGATACTCCGGACGGAACTGGTGTCCGCGATTACATCCATGTTGTTGACCTGGCACGCGGCCATGTAAAAGCCATCCAGAAACTGGCTGACAACGAGGGCGTTTCCATTTACAACCTCGGAACCGGCAAAGGCTACAGCGTACTCGATGTGATCCACGCATTTGAGAAAGCATGCGGCCATCCGCTGAAATACGAAATCAAACCGCGCCGTGACGGTGATATCGCAACCTGCTACTCCAAATGCGACAAAGCAAAAGAGGAGCTTGGCTGGGAGGCTGAGTACGGCATCGAGGAGATGTGTGCCGATTCCTGGAACTGGCAGCAGAAGAATCCGAACGGATATAACGACTAATGTAATGTGAGTGTTATCTGGCGGTCCGCCGATACTTGAAAGAGTGTCGGCGGGCCGTTTTTGTATAGATAAATTCAGTCTTTTTTCACAAAGTCCGGCTTGCTAATTAAGAGGGAATCCGATATAATGTAAGAGTTAAAGTGTCCGTAAAAAAGAGGGGCGGTTTGACATACAAGGAGGAAAAGCATGGACGATAGAAAAAATCAGAACCGGGAACCAGAAAAAGGCTCCGGGGGAGGACCGAAAAACAGACAGACGATACTCATTATCCTGATCTGCCTCCTCGTCAGCCTGATGGTGATGGGACTTCTGAACAATGCCCTTGGGGGAATTACTTCCGAGGATCTTGACTATAGCAAATTCCTGGACATGGTAAACAACGATGAAGTGCAGGAAGTTGTCTTGAAATCGGGAACACTGACCGTAACGCCGAAAGACCAGAAATCGGAGGGAATCACCTATCAGGTAACGATGATGGGAGATGAGCAGGAGCTGGTCGATCTGTTACAGGAGAAAGGCATTACGTACCACAAAGATCCGCCGGATTCTACCGGAACGATCATTTACACATTGCTGACCGTCATTCTGCCGGTTGTGATGCTTGTCGCTGTCATGGTATGGGTGATGCGCAGCATGAACAAAGGCGGCGGAGTCATGGGCGTAGGAAAGAGCAGAGCAAAGGCCTACGTACAGAAAGAAACCGGCGTGACATTCCGCGATGTTGCGGGACAGGACGAGGCAAAAGAATCGCTCCAGGAGGTTGTGGATTTCCTGCATAACCCTGGAAAATACACGACAATCGGTGCAAAACTTCCGAAAGGAGCGCTTCTTGTAGGCCCTCCTGGAACCGGAAAAACACTGCTTGCCAAAGCCGTAGCCGGTGAGGCGCACGTACCGTTTTTCTCGATGTCCGCTTCGGAATTTGTCGAGATGTTCGTCGGTGTCGGTGCATCGCGTGTGCGTGACCTGTTTGAGGAAGCAAAGAAAAACGCACCGTGCATCATCTTTATCGATGAGATCGATGCGATCGGAAAGAGCCGTGACAACAGCTACAACAGCAACGACGAGCGGGAGCAGACGTTAAACCAGCTCCTCGCCGAGATGGACGGATTCGACAGCTCCAAGGGTATTCTGATCCTTGCGGCCACAAACCGCCCGGAAGTTCTTGACCCGGCGCTGCTGCGTCCAGGCCGTTTTGACCGCCGGATTATCGTAGAAAGACCGGACCTGAAAGGCCGTGTGGAAATCCTGAAAGTACACGCCAAGAACGTATCGCTCGATGAGACGGTTGATCTCGACGGCATCGCACTTGCGACATCGGGAGCCGTTGGTTCTGATCTTGCAAATATGATCAACGAGGCAGCGATTCTTGCGGTCAAGAACGGAAGAAAAGCCGTTTCCCAGAAGGATCTTCTCGAGGCAGTCGAGGTTGTCCTCGTCGGAAAAGAGAAGAAGGACCGCATCTTAAGCCAGGAAGAGCGAAAGATCGTTTCCTACCACGAGGTAGGCCACGCACTTGTTACTGCACTGCAGAAGGATTCCGAGCCGGTACAGAAAATCACGATTGTGCCGCGTACGATGGGTGCGCTCGGCTACGTCATGCAGGTGCCGGAGGAGGAGAAATACCTCAACACGAAGAGCGAACTCGAGGCGATGATCGTCGAGTGCCTCGGTGGAAGAGCGGCAGAGGAGATCGTATTCGGCAATGTGACAACGGGAGCTTCGAATGATATCGAGAAAGCGACGAAGATTGTCCGCGCGATGATCACGCAGTACGGTATGTCGGAGAAATTCGGTCTGATCGGTCTTGCGACCCAGCAGAATCAGTACCTCGACGGAAGAATGGTCTTAAACTGCGGCGATGCCACAGCAACCGAAATTGACCACGAGGTCATGAAGATCCTGAAAGAGTCGTATGAGCAGGCAAAAGAACTTCTGGCAGCTAACCGCGATGCGATGGATGAAATCGCAGCTTACCTGATCCAGAAAGAGACGATCACCGGAAAAGAATTTATGGAGATTTTTTCATCAGGTGATTGCAAAACGGAATGGAAACGCGGAAGAAGCGGTTGAAAATCCAGAAATATAAAAAGAAAGCGAAAAGGCCCGGCGGGAGCAGAGAAAACGATCTCTGCACGCTGGGCATTTTCAACATTACAGTCCCAAAAAGAGGAGGGTCATATGGCGTTTGATATCCAGGAAGAACTGAAAAAAACTGCCGGGGAAACCCGGCGTCTATCTGATGCACGACGCGGACGATACAATTATCTACGTAGGAAAGGCGATTTCGCTGAAAAACCGTGTCCGCCAGTATTTCCAGACGAGCCGCAACAAAGGCCGAAGATTGAGCGGATGGTCACGCATATCGCCCGTTTTGAGTATATTGTGACGGATTCCGAACTGGAGGCGCTCGTGCTGGAGTGCAACCTTATCAAAGAGCACCGTCCGAAATACAATACGATGCTGAAAGATGACAAGGCGTACCCGTACATGAAGGTGACCGTGAACGAGGATTTTCCACGCATTCTGTTTTCCCATCAGATGAAGAAGGACAAGGCGAAATATTTCGGCCCGTACACGAGCGCCGGAGCTGTGAAAGATACGATTGAACTGTTGCGGAAGCTGTACGATATCCGTTCCTGCAATAAGAGCCTGCCAAAGGAGATCGGCAAAGACCGCCCGTGTCTTTACTATCACATCCACCAGTGTAAGGCACCGTGCCAGGGATACATTTCCAAAGAAGAGTACGGCGAGCAGATCAAAAAGGCGATCAGTTTTCTGAATGGAAATTACAATGACATGATCAAAGAGCTGACTGGAAAAATGACGGAGGCGGCTGAGGAGATGCGGTTCGAGCAGGCGGCGGAGTACCGTGATCTGATCGACAGCGTGCGCAGGATCGGCGAGCGGCAGAAGATTACGAACAGTGACGGCGAGGACAAGGATGTCATTGCGCTTGCGATGGACAAAGAGGATGCGGTGGCGCAGGTCTTCTTTATCCGGAACGGAAAGCTGATCGGGCGGGAGCATTATTATCTGCGGATCGGCGAGGAGGAGCAGAAAAGCGAGGTGCTGCTCACGTTTATGAAACAGTTCTATTCCGGCACGCCGTTCATCCCGCGGGAATCATGATTCGAGGAGATTGCCGAGCAGGAGCTGATGGAAGAGTATTTAAGCAGCAAACGGGGCCAGAAGGTCCGCATCCGCGTGCCGAAAAAGGGCAGCAAGGAAAAAATGGTGGAACTGGCAGAGCGGAACGCACAGATCGTTCTCGACCAGGACCGCGAGCGGATCAAGCGGGAAGAGGGTCGGACGGTCGGTGCCGTAAAAGAGATCGCCAGATGGCTGAACCTACCGTCGATCGACCGCATCGAGGCGTACGATATCTCCAATATCAGCGGTTTCCAGTCGGTCGGCTCAATGATCGTCTACGAGAAAGGAAAGCCAAAGCGCGCCGATTACCGAAAATTCAAGATCAAATCCGTCGAGGGACCGAACGATTACGCCAGTATGAAAGAGGTCTTAAGCCGCCGTTTTCTGCGCGGCATCCAGGAGGACAGCGGTTTCGAGCGGCTGCCGGACCTGATCATGATGGACGGCGGACGCGGCCAAGTTAACATTGCGCTTGAGGTGCTTGAAGAAATGGATCTTGCGATTCCGGTCTGCGGTATGGTAAAGGACGACAAGCACCGCACGAGGGGTCTGTATTTCCGAAACGTGGAAATCCCGATCGACCGGAACAGCGAGGGCTTCAAACTGATCACACGCGTGCAGGACGAGGCGCACCGCTTTGCAATCGAATACCACCGCCTGCTGCGGAGCAAAGGCCAGGTCCACTCGATTCTCGACGACATCCCGGGCATCGGGCCGACAAGAAGGAAAGAACTGATGCGCACTTTCAGGGAATTGATGATATCAAGGCGGCAACCGTGGAAGAACTTTCCGGACTTCCGGGCATGAATAAAAAGGCGGCGGAGCAGGTTTACACATTCTTTCACGCACCTGCACAGGAGGAAAATGAGGATTCGTCAAAATAGTTAAATTTCTAGGTTGCCCGTGATGCTTTATTGTGCTAAAATCATAGAAGAGACGGATTTAAAAAGACGTCGAATGAAGTCGGAGGACAGGAAAATGAAAGAAATTGAAATGACCAAAATGGTGGAGGAAATGGATCTCCGCAACCTGACACCAGAGGTTGATATGACAGATCTTGTCATTGCCACACCGGATATCAACCGTCCTGCACTGCAGCTGACCGGTTACTATGAGCATTTTGCCAATGAGCGTGTGCAGATCATCGGTTATGTAGAGTTCACGTATCTGCAGCATCTTGAAGAGAGCGAGCGCGTCCGCGCGTTTGAAGAGTTTGTAAGCCGCAAGATCCCATGTGTCATTTTCACCACGAAGATGATTCCGGGACCGGAAATTCTGGAGCTGTGCAATCGTTATCAGGTACCGGCCTTTGCGGTAGACAAATCGACTTCCGTTTTCATGGCTGAAATCATCCGCTGGCTGAATGTCCAGCTTGCCCCGATGATCTCCATCCACGGCGTGCTGGTCGATGTATTCGGCGAGGGCGTTCTGATCATGGGCGAGAGCGGAATCGGAAAGAGCGAGGCTGCACTGGAGCTGATCAAACGAGGCCATCGTCTCGTCAGCGATGATGTGGTTGAAATCAGCCGTGTCAGCGACATTACGCTGGTCGGAACGGCACCGGATATCACGCGTCACTTTATCGAGCTGCGCGGTATCGGTATCATCGACGTCAAGACACTGTTTGGTGTCGAGAGCGTAAAAGATACCCAGTCCATCGATCTTGTCATCAAGCTCGAGGAGTGGGACAAAGAGAAAGAATACGACCGTCTGGGCCTGGAAGAAGAGTATATTGAGTTCCTTGGAAACAAGGTTGTCTGCCATTCCCTTCCGATCCGTCCGGGCCGTAACCTGGCGATCATCGTAGAAACCGCTGCTGTCAACCACAGACAGAAGAAGATGGGCTACAATGCCGCACAGGAGCTGTACCGCCGTGTACAGGCTAACTTAGTGAAAAAAAGAGAGGAGAAGTAAGAAAATGGCAAACTATGTATTTGGAATCGATGTTGGGGGTACTTCAGTAAAATGCGGACTGTTCCAGACAGACGGAACTCTGTTGGAAAAATGGGAAATCCCGACCCGCACCGAAAACGGCGGAAGCGAAATTCTGCCGGATATCGCAAAAAGCGTAAAAGCAAAAATGGCTGAGAAGGGTATCGCGGCAGATGATGTTGCCGGTGTCGGCATTGACGTACCTGGCCCGGTTAATGACAAAGGTGAGCTTTCCATCGCAGTCAACCTGAACTGGGGATATAAAAATATCGTAAAAGAGCTTTCCGACGAACTCGGCGGAATGGCAGTAAAAGCAGCAAACGACGCAAACGCAGCAGCTCTCGGTGAGATGTGGGCAGGCGGCGGAAAGGGAAGCAAGAACCTGGTTATGGTTACCCTTGGAACCGGTGTCGGCGGCGGAATCATCGTGGACGGCAAGATCGTAGCAGGTGCTCACGGCGCAGGCGGCGAGGTTGGTCATGCATGTGTTGAGCCGGAAGAAGAAGCGGTCTGCAACTGCGGAAACCACGGATGCCTCGAGCAGATGACATCTGCAACCGGTATCGTTCGTCTGGCAAAGAAATATCTGGCATCCCATGATACTCCGTCTTCTTTAAGAGAAAGAGGAGAGTCCATCAGTGCAAAAGCTGTCTTTGATGCATTAAAAGAAGGCGATGCAGTAGCAGAAGCAATCGTTCAGGAGTTCTCCGAGTACCTCGGAAGAGCACTTGCAGTATTCGCATGCGTTGTTGACCCGGAAGTTATCGTAGTCGGCGGCGGTGTATCCAAAGCAGGCAGATCCTGATCGACGGCGTAGCTAAATACTACCGTGAAGCAGCATTCATCGCATGCAAAGATACCCCGATCGTACTCGCTTCCCTTGGAAACGATGCTGGTATCTACGGCGCAGCAAAAATGCTGATTGACTAATTGATTCAGATGGAAAAAGAAGTATAGAAAAACCGGTCCTGCTGGCATATGCCAGAGGGCCGGTTTTTTGTGTATAGACTGACTGAAAAAGTTATTCGGAAGAGCCGCTCTCTTCGGACTGCGGCTGTACTTCCGATATCTCCGCCGGGGTATCCGGTTCTGACGGTGCATCAGGGGTCTCCGGTGTGTCAGGAGTCTCCGGTGTATTAGAAGGCGGATCGGCAGGTGTTTCGGTCGGAGCCGGAGTTTCCTGCGGTGCCTCCGTCGGTGTCGGGGTTGTCTGCGGAGTTGATGCTGCGGAAGGGGTTCTGGTCGGCGTCGGTGTTGAGGCCGGCGCGGTGTAGTGGCCCTTGCAACGCTCGGTCGCAGATCGGATACCGCAAAGTATTCGGTGATGGACGGGCAGCTTGAGCGGGCGAGCAGGCCAGTCTTCGTACAGATCGTTGCCTCCTGTACTGTTGCGGAAGTCTCGAAATCCATATCGCAAGGCCTCGTGGATTTCATTCATGACCTTTGCCCAGAGACGTTTGTGGAATTCACGGTCGCTCTCCGGAAACTCCGCGTGTGTATCATACGTTGCCCAGATGGCAGCGGTATAATACGGCGTAAAGCCTGCAAAAACAAGATCCTTGGCCTCGTTCGTCGTACCGGTTTTTCCGGCTGCGTGCATATTGTCGAGGCGGGCGGCAACACCGGTACCTTTTTCCAGAACATCCTCCATGGCATTGGTGAGAAGGGAGGCAGTGCTTGCTTGAAGACCTGCGTTGCCTTGTTTTCTGTGTTGTCAATTAAAACATTTCCCTTGCTGTCGGTAACCTTTGTGTAGAACACCGGCTTGCGGTACTGGCCGCCGTCTGCGATTGCCGCGTAGGCTGCCGTCAGTTCGAGATCACTGACACCGTAGGTGATACCGCCGAGAGCCAGCGGCTGGATCACATCGTATTCCTCGGAGAGTTTGGAAAACCAAGCTTCTTCAGATAATCAAAGCCGACCTTCGGCGTAAGCTCGGTCAGTATTTTGACGGCCGGGATATTGATGGAATTGATGATCGCCTGGCGGACGGTAACATCACCATGGTAGGTAAGATCCGAGTTCTGCAGCGGTGTGCCGTCACTGTAGTTGAACGGCTCATCCTTAATTACCGTAGCGAGTGTAATCTTTCCAAGGTCGAGCGCCGGTCCGTACGCGGAAAGAATCTTGAACGTGGAACCCGGCTGGGAATAATTATCGGTTGCGCGGTTGAAGGTAAGACTTGCTGTTTTTTCGCCGCGTCCGCCGACGATGGCTTTCACGTAACCGGTGCGCTGGTCCATAACGGTCATGCACGCCTGCGGCTGCGGGGTGAAGCTGCTGCGCTCGGCAACAATCGTATCGCCCTCCTGCATGATAGCGGCTTTGTACTGGTCGATATAGCTCTGTGCCTCCTCCTGGGAGTCAAAGAGCAGATCGAAATTCGGATCGCTGTTGCGGAAGTAGAGCTGCAGCATCTCTTTGCTGTAGTTCTGTACCTCGCCGTCTGCCTGCTCTACGGTGAGCGCCCAGTCGAGACCGATCTGCGTGTTCGCCGGGAAGTTCTCCGGATTCTGGAATTCCGTATCGAGAATCGACTGCATGTAGGAATCCTGTGTGGTATAGATTTTGAGGCCGCCGCTGTAGACAACGTTCTTTGCCTGCACTTCGGTGTAGCCTTTCTGTACCATCAGATCGTTGATCAGGTTGGTGATGACTTCATCGATAAAGTAGGAGTACGGCGCGCTCTCCGCCTGGGACTGCGTGTGCATGGCGATGCGGTCGTAAACATTGTCGTTCATGGCAATGGTGTATTCTTCTTCGGTGATGTAGCCCTGCTTTTTCATGTTGTTCAGGATCTTGTCGCGGCGCTGCTGGTTTTTCTCCGGGTGGTTTTTCGGATTATATGCCGTCGGCGCCTTTGGAATTGCGGCAAGAACGGCGCATTCAGAGAGCGTCAGATCTTTTGCATCCTTTCCGAAATACGTCTGCGCTGCCGTCTGGACACCGTAGCAGCCGGAACCTAAGTTGATCGTATTCAGATAATTTTCCAGAATAACGTCTTTGGCGTTTTCACCCTCTGCGGTTAGTGTTTTTTCCAGCTTCAGCGCCAGGTACTGTTCCTGGATCTTCCGCTTGAAGCTCTGCATCCGCGTCTCTTCCATCCAGTCAGTGAAAACATTGTTTTTTAAGAGCTGCTGTGTGATCGTGCTGGCGCCCTCGGTAAAATGAAAGCGTGGCTGACGCCGACAACGAAAGCACGGATGATACCGCTCGGATCGATGCCGTTGTGCTCATAAAAACGGGCATCCTCAACCGCGACGATCGCGTGCTGCATATCGAGCGGAATCTCCTCAATCGAAATCGAGACACGGTTTCCCTGAGCCCCGGTCAGCTTCTGTACCTGGTTGCCGTCAGCATCGTAGATAAACGACGCGTTGCCGAGCGGCATGATATTTGCCTCCGAGATATCAGGGGCACTGTCAATCACGCCGCGGACAGCGCCGATCACAAGCCCGGCACCGCAGACGAGAACGACAAGAAGAAGACAGAACGCGATGCGCAGCGCCGTCACGCCGGCCGTCTTTTCAATCTTTCCGTAATGGGACTGCAGATCTTCACGTTTGTCTTCCAGATGACTTTTTCCAAAGTGCATATAGAAAATCCTCCTTATGTCATATTCCTGCAAAACTGATTCAGTTCAGTAATCAATGGTGTTCCTGCCCTGCAAAAAGCAGGGTATACTTATTTTTATTATACCAAACAAAGGGCTGGAATAAAAGTATTTCTGAAAAGAATGCTGATTTTTCAGAAATGATATGGTAAGATAGGTACATATTTGGATGAAGGAGTAAGAACATATGATCGATCAGTTTCGGACGGTTTACCGGGGTGGAACCGGGGAAATCGTGGAGAAGAAATCACGTTTTATTGCGACGGTGCGTCTAGTGGAATCTGAGGAGGAGGCACTTTCCTGCCTGGAAGCTCTGCGGAAAAAATACTGGGATGCGCGGCATAACTGTTTTGTGTATATTATTGGAGAAAATCAGGAGACGGTGCGCTGCAGCGACGACGGGGAGCCTTCCGGCACGGCAGGGCGGCCGATGCTCGATGTGGTACAGGGAGCAGGCCTCCGCAATGTGCTTGTTGTGGTGACGCGGTATTTCGGCGGTACGCTGCTGGGAACGGGCGGCCTGGTGCGCGCGTACTCGCAGGCGGTGCAGGAGGGGCTGGCAAACAGTGTTCTGATTGACGAGATCTGCGGCGTGCGGCTGTTGATTGAGACGGATTACAACGGCATCGGTAAAATCCAGTATCTGCTCGGCCAGCGGGGGATTCCGATTCTGGAATCCGAGTACACCGATCAGGTGAAAATCCGCGTTCTCGTTCCGAAAACGGAGGTGGACCGTCTCTGCGCGGAGATTACCGAGGGGACGAACGGAAAGGCAAAACTGGAAAAAGAAGAGGAGCTGTACTTTGCGCAGAACGACGGAGAGCTGATCTTCGGGGATGCGCTGACGCAGTATAAGAATCTGGAGGCAGAAGAATTAGGATAAAGGAGGATGCGACATGAGGTTTCCGGAAAATCTGAAAAAGAGCGGAACGATCGGCTTTGTGGCACCATCGTTTGGATGCACAACAGAGCCATACAAGTCCGCGTTTGCAAATGCACAGAAAAAATGGAAAGAGATGGGATATCAGCTGGATCTTGGGCCAAACTGCTATGCAGAGCACGGCATCGGAATCAGCGCGGCACCGGAGGAGTGCGGAAAAGAGCTGACGGAATATTATGTCAGTGAGAAGAATGACTGTCTGATTTCCTGCGGCGGCGGAGAGCTGATGTGCGAGGATCTCGATTACGTGGATTTTGAAAAGATCAGAAAGGCACCGGCGAAATGGTATCTCGGCTATTCTGACAATACGCATTTTACGTATCTTCTGCCGACCATCTGCGATACGGCGGCTGTTTACGGTCCGTGTGCGAGTGATTTCGGCATGGAGCCGTGGCATAAATCCGTAGCGGATGCGTTTGGCGTACTGACGGGAGAAGTGCGTACCGTCCGCGGCTATGAGGGATGGGAAAGAGACGATGCGAAGGGCAGAAGCGAGGAAAATCCGTATCTGCCGTACCAGATTACAGAACCGCGCGTTCTGCGCCGCTTCCCGGATGCGGACCGTGCATTTGAGGGACGACTCATCGGCGGCTGTCTCGACTGTCTCGTCAATATTCTTGGAACGAAGTACGACGGAACGGTTGATTTTGTGGAAAAATATAAAGAGGACGGTTTTGTCTGGTTTCTGGAAGCGTGCGATCTGAACGTCTTTGCGATCCGCCGCGCAATCTGGCAGATGGAGCACGCCGGCTGGTTCCAATATGTGAAAGGCTTTCTGATTGGCCGCCCGCTGCAGTTCGGACAGAAATTCGGGGAACTCGACCAGTACCGCGCCGTGACGGATCTGCTTGGAAAATACAACGTGCCGATCGTGATGGATCTCGACATCGGACACCTTCATCCGGCGATGCCGCTGATCGTCGGAAGTTATGCGAAGGTGGCCGTGGAAGGAAATGAGATTGAAATTAAGATGGAGTGCCGTTAGAACGCTTTTGAAAAATATTTTCTCGAGCGGCAGGGCAGAGCCTGTGGGAAAATGTTTGCGCGCGTAGAAGAACTATCGGCGCATCCGGCAGATGCCGCGGAGCTTTTTGACATCGAGAATCGTGACCGTGCCGCGGGAGAGTGCGACGATGCCGTCTTTCTCGAACGACTTTAAGGTGCGGGAAACGACCTCTCTGGCACTGCCGAGGTTCCGCGCGATCTGCTCGTGCGTGGTGGAGAGCACCGGGGAACCGGTGCGGATGCGTTCATCCTCGAGATATCCGGCAAGGCGCTGGTCAAGCCGCGTAAAGAGAAGCTGGCCCATCGCCACATGACTTCGGAAAAATGCTCCGTTGTTTCCCGGTAAATGTAGTTTTCAACGTAAATATTCTGATTTAACAGTCTGCGGAACGTGCTGGCTGGAGTGATGAGAACTTTCGTCTCCTCCTCGGCCTCAATCAGAATATCAAAGCTGATTTCCTGCATCGCACAGGAGGCAGACAGCGTGCAGACTTCGCCGGGACCGGTGGTAAACAGGGTAATTTCCCGCTGCTCGCCGGACTGGATAAAGATGCGGAGCTTGCCGGAGAGGACAAGCAGAACGCCGAGACAGTCATCGTCACAGCTGTAGAGAAAATCGCCGCGCTGATACGTCGTCAGGACGGAAGAGAGCACGAGTGTCTGCTGTTCATCGGTGGTAAGCTTTGAATAAAATGGATAATGCTCCTGAAAACAGGATTCCAGAAAAGATGACATAAATAAAACTCCTTTCGGAAGAAGAACGTTCTTTTGTAAACTACGGCAGCAGCCGTTTCTTCCATGATAGAAAAGAACAGAAAGAAATGCAAGAAAAAACGTATCGGTTTTTGTGCCGATACGTTTTTTCTGCATTTCCAATATTACGCTGTTTATTTTACAGAGTTAATCAGTTCTTCCAGCTCCTCATAGGAAACGGCGCCGACGTTTTTCTTTACGAGCTCGCCGTTTTTGAAGAAAGCGAGGGTCGGAACGCTCATGACTTTAAAGGATCTTGCCAGCTCCGGTGCTTCGTCAACGTCTACTTTGTAGAACTGGATCTCCGGCATATCCTCAGCTGCCTCTTCGATGACCGGGGCGAGCATTTTGCACGGTCCGCACCAGGTAGCAAAGAAATCAACAACGGCAACGCCAGGTGCTGCCTGCAGAGCTTTTTCAAAGTTTTCGGATGTAACATGAATTAATGACATAATAGAAGTCCTCCTTTTTATTGTACGGGTAATTCCCGGTAACTGTTTTTTTGTTGTGACTGTAGAATATCACAGCAGAACGGGAAGTTCTGTGACTAAGTCACAAAGTGATTTTTCAGTTCTGTTTCGGTTCTTTCCCCTGGCGGAAGCATTCGATCATCTCGCCGGTCAGGCTGATGAGGTTCGGGGTCTCCGGGAGGGAAGCACGGTCAAACCATTCGGCAACGGAGAGTTCCTCGCGGTCGAGGGTAATGGACGGATCGCCGTCCACATCGCAGTAAAATCCGGCGAGCAGCGAGCCGCTGAAGGACCACGGCTGACTCTTATAGTATCTCAGATTTTTGACCTTTAATCCGACTTCTTCCATGACTTCACGGTGCACCGTCTGTTCCAGCGTCTCACCGACCTCGGTATAGCCGGCCACGAGGGCGTACTGGCGGTGGCTGCTGTGGGAAGGTGCGTACTTCGTGAGCAGCAGGCGGTCACCGTCGGTGATGGCAACGATGACGCTCGGGCAGATGACCGGATAGGAGAGTGCGCCGCAGGAAGGGCACTGCATCGCGCGTTCATTTCCAGGCGCATGCATCTTCGTTCCGCAGCGGCCGCAGTAGGTGTGGTCGGTGTACCAGGTGTGGATCTGGTAACCGGTGATACCGGCAAACCCGAGCCATCCCGGAACGGCGCTGCGAAGAATTAGTGTATTTTCGTATTTCCAGATGCCAAATTCCGGAAGCTGCGGACTGCGCAGTTCATAATAGTCCGTCTCATCAATGCGGAACAGAAATTTTGCCTTTTCTTTAATCTCCGGAAAAACAGCTGTAATTTCCGCAATGGAAGGGTAGCGGATCTCGGGATCTTCGAAATTGCACATAATTGTGTGATGACCGTAAATTAAAACAAGATCCGTATCGTTCGGAACAGAAGGCTGGTAATCTACATAATATTTATGCGGAGCAATGTCCTGAATCATAAGAATTCCTTTCTTTGGTAAAAAAGTTTTTGGAAAAAACAAAAAACCGAAATTTCTGTGAAGAAATTTCGGTAATAAAAAGAGCGCGAGACGGGATTCGAACCCGCGACCCCAACCTTGGCAAGGTTGTACTCCACCCCTGAGCCACTCGCGCATATTCATCCTTTAGGATGAAGCGGGTGATGGGAATCGAACCCACGTATCCAGCTTGGAAGGCTGGTGTTCTACCATTGAACTACACCCGCAGATGATTGGCACTGATTTTTTTTCTCTATCTTGTTGACTGCCGTGCCTCACTGACAAAACGTAATTCTACAGGAAAGCCGGAGAAAAGTCAACCCCTTTTTTAAAAAAAAATTGAAAAAAATTTTAAAATACTGAAAAAGGTGAAAATTCAGGGCAAATGGCGCGATGAACGTCCGGTGAATAGCACGTAAATATCAGTCTTGTTCCGGGAAGGAAAGTGTACTATAATAAAAAAACGAAAAACAAAGAAAAAGGGGGAACTTCCCTATGCAGGAGAATGGAGCAGCACCTCGGGATCGGCATTCTGATGCAGGATATTGCAGAAACCTTCGAAGAATGGAAAAACCGGACATCTGTGCAATTTAAAGAAAAATTCTAATCTTTCTAATAAAATATTTTGGGAAAAACTGGACTTAATCTGAAAAATTTGATATAATAGAAAGGTAGTGGAAC
>ENA-OQMZ01000442-OQMZ01000442.1-human-gut-metagenome-genome-assembly--contig:-NODE-442-length-17872-cov-7.073485_pt1 | contig 17872 bp, 21 predicted proteins | sample MGYA00242621_ERZ504862 | MGnify/ENA primary metagenome ERZ504862 (study PRJEB26092, sample SAMD00036393) | human gut metagenome | host: Homo sapiens | study: EMG produced TPA metagenomics assembly of... | reverse complement strand
TACCCACGGCCGCCGAAGGCGAGTTTGTCGAATGCGCGCCGGCGACCGGACTCAGGATGATGCCGACCGCCGCGGCGGGCAGCATGACCATGCCGGTGACGGTGGCGGATTGGCCGAGCACATTCTGGATGAAGATAGCAACGTCACGTTGGTTGCGGCGACTGCGGCGTTGATCAGAGTGACCAGAATCGCGGAGTTGCGGAAGTTGCGGGTGGCAAGGGTGTCAACGCGCAACAATGGCTCATCGAGCTTGACTTGCTTGCATACGAATGCGACGAAGGCCACAAGACCAACGACGATTGAGGCAATGACGACCGGACTGGCCCATCCCATCGTGGAAGCGGACGAGAAGCCATAGAGCATGCCACCGAACGCGATGGTCGAAAGGATCACGGACAGGATGTTGAGCTTTGGGTTCTTCAACTCGCTGACGTTCTTGAGCATCATCGTGCCTCCGACAAGGATGACCAGTGCCACGACTGCGATGCCAATGAACATCGGGCGCCATCCGAAACTGTCAATCATCAGACCACCGACAACCGGGCCGATAGCCGGGCCGGCGGCCATGACGATACCGGCCATGCCCATGGCGGTGCCGCGCTTATCCGGCGGATAGACGAGCATCGGCACTACGGCGACCAATGGCAACAGCACGCCGGAGCCGACGGATTGCAGTATGCGTCCGACGAGCAACAGCATGAAATTCGGCGCGACGGCACACAGCAGTGTGCCGACCATGAAAGTGGCAAGAGCTCCGGCGAAGAGCTTTCGGGTGGAGAATTTATCAATCAGATAGCCTGAAATCGGCACCATGATGCCCGAGACCAGCATGTAGACGCTGGTCACCCACTGCACGGTGCCGGTGGTGATATTGAAATCACGCATCAGTGCCGGCAAGGCCGGTGACATGACGGTCTGATTGAGCAGCGCGATAAACGAGCCGACGACGATCACACCCACGACGATGAATCGGGTGTGCGGATCAATAGGCTTTACGGAACTGGAGGCGGACCCGAGTTCCGCGGTTTTCTGTGAGGTCACAGCATTTCCTTCTGTTGGTAACGGCATGTGTGGGCGATCCGGCCCCATGCTTGTGTCAAGACGCGGGGACACCGATGAGTCCGGGGTAAAGGAAAAGCCGCCATCCGTTCCGCATTCATATACGGCAAACGATTCGCGGCTTTGCGTAAGTTGATGGCTATGGTGAGCGATTCATGCGACGTCGACTGCGGATGGGCCATCGGTACATCCCGGCATAAGGCGTGTCCCCGCTACACCAGCATCGAGAATAGGGCCGTTTGTGGATTGGCAAACAGAACATTGCCGACGAACGACCCACGGCAGGCGCGTGCGATGAACATCGCGTAGCGATACAGGTTCATGGCATCTCCTTGATGGGTTTTCGTACGGCAGACATCGAGAAGCCTATCATCATTCAAATCGACGGTGAAAACCACGTATGCCCGACAATACACAAAATCTTCACAAAAGGGTTGGGCTTACCGCATACGATCCGCCTGAACAGCGGTCCGAGAATGAATTAGGGGCGAGCTAAGGGTTACGTCTCGTGTTTCCGTCATGCTGTCTGGCAAAATAGTGAAGCTGAACATGCGAGGCATCGACCGGAATCGGAAAGGGGCAAATCATGCGAGTTCTCGGCAATATCCTGTGGATCATTCTTGGTGGGTTGGCCATCGCAATCGGATGGGCAGTGGTGGGACTGATTCTGTGCATCTCCATCATCGGCATCCCGCTCGGCATTCAAGCGTTCAAGATGGCGGGACTCACCCTGACGCCGTTTGGCGCAACCGTGCAATACGGCGGCGGAGTCGGCTCTGCCTTGGCCAACATCCTGTGGGTGGTGCTGGTCGGCTGGTGGATGGCGCTCGGCTATCTGGGAGCCGGCATGCTCAACTGCATCACCATTATCGGTATTCCGTTCGGATTGCAATCATTCAAGATGGCCAAGCTTGCGCTCTGGCCGTTCGGCGCGGAAATCGTCAACCTGTAGATTCCAAATACTACAAAGCCGCCAAGGCCGAATAATAAAACACACATTATGCTGCTGCAGCAGCCAGTCCTTGCAGAACAATGTCATGACAAAGGCCTGAGAAGACGACTTCTCAGGCCTTATCCGTGCCGCTCCTCAGTCGCTTGTAGCGACGGCTCCCCTCAAAGAGGGGAGCCAGAGAAACACTTACTTCGAGACGTTGAACTTGAACTCCACGATGTCGCCGTCCTGCATGACGTAATCGCGGCCTTCCTGACGGAGCTTGCCTTCCTCCTTGATCTTCGTCATGGAGCCGTCGGCAGCCACGAAATCGTCATAGGAGACGATGTCGGCCTTGATGAAGCCCTTTTCGAAGTCGGTGTGGATCACGCCGGCGGCCTGCGGGGCGGTGTAGCCTTGTGGATCTGCCATGCGCGCACTTCCTTCTCGCCTGCGGTGAGGAAGGTGGACAGACCGAGCGTGTCGTAGCCGACGCGTGCCAGCTGGTCGAGGCCGGATTCCTCAAGGCCGGCGTCGGCGAGCATTTCGCGCGCGTCGTCCTCGTCGAGTTCGGTCAGGTCGGCTTCGAATTGCGCGTTGAGGAAGATGGCCGGAGCCGGAGCCACGGAGGCGACGAGCTTGGTCTTGAGATCCTGGTTCTGCAGTTCGGAATCGTCCACGTTGAACACGTAGATGAACGGCTTGGCGCTCATCAGGTGCAGGTCGTAGACGGAGTCCTTGTCGAAGCGGCCTTCGCGGGCGGCCTTGTCGATGGTCTCACCGGCTTCGAGGATCTCCTTGGCCTGCTTGACGGCGTCCATGTAGGCCGGCTCGATCTTCTTGCCGCGCAGATCCTTCTCCAGCTTCGGCAGCGCGTTCTCGATGGTCTGCAGGTCGGCGAGGATGAGCTCGGTGTTGATGGTGTCGATGTCGTCGGCCGGATCGACCTTGCCGTTGACGTGGACGATGTCGTCGTCTTCGAAGGCGCGTACGACTCGCAGATCGCGTCGGCCTCGCGGATGTTGGCGAGGAACTTGTTGCCCAGGCCTTCGCCTTCGGAGGCGCCCTTGACGATGCCTGCGATGTCGACGAAGGTGACGGTTGCCGGCACGATCTTCTCGGTGTGCACGAGCTTGGCGAGCACCGGCAGACGGTTGTCCGGCAGCGGCACGATGCCGGTGTTCGGCTCGATGGTGGCGAACGGATAGTTTTCCGCCAGCACGTTGTTACGGGTCAATGCGTTGAACATGGTGGACTTGCCGACGTTCGGCAGTCCGACGATTCCGATAGTAAGAGACATGGTTCCTTAGTTTAGTATTAGGCTTCGATGGCGTCGACCGCTTTGATGACCGCACCGCGGAACGCGCTTTCCTCCAACGATGCGACGCCCTTGATGGTGGTGCCTCCTGGAGAGCAGACAGCGTCTTTCATGGCACCCGGATGCATTTCGTCGGCCAAATAGAGCGCACCCACGCCTTCCACCATTTTGGCGGCCAGACGATACGCGGTGGCACGCTGCAAACCATATTTCACACCGGCATCGCCCAACGCTTCGATGTACATGTCGGTGAAGGCCGGAGCACAGCCGGCAATACACATGGCGATGCCCATGTGTGCGGTGTCCACGCGTTCGATCAGGCTGATCGATGAGAACAGCTTTTCGAACGTCTCGTTTTGCGCGTCGGTCAGCGTGTTGTCGGTTTCCGTGACGAGCACGCCTTTGCCGACGGCCATCGGCGTGTTCGGAATGGTGCACTGGATGTGCATCGCGCCGAAATCGGCGCCGAACAGTTCACGGTATCTGGCGAGATCCCAGCCTGCCGCAATGGATACGACGAATGTGCTTTCGTTAGCGAGCGCGCCGGCGATTGGTTTGATGACGCTTTCGATCTGGTACGGTTTGATGGCGATGATGACAACGTCGGCCGCGTCTGCGACTTCGGCAGCGGTGCGCAGCGGTGTGGCACCAACCTTCGCCGTGGTTTTCTCCAGTTTGTCGTAATGCGCGGCGCACGCCACGATGTCAGTACCGTCGATTGCACCTGCCGCGACAAGTCCTTCGGCAATGGCCTGTGCCATGTTGCCGTATCCGATGAATCCGATGGTTGGGTTGGACATGGTTTCTCCTTGTTGTTCCCGGTTCCTATTTGATATCGATATATGGATGGATTGTCTGCGTCAGAACAGTTCTTCCAGATCTCCCCTGTTCAGTGCTTCGTTGAACAGGCGTTTGAAGACCACGGAACCATGCACGCCGTCATGCTCGAATTCGTTGGTGGTCCAATAATGTGAACGACCGACGCGGGACAGCGTGTCGAGCTGCAATCCAGAATCTACGTACATGTCGTCGAAATAGACGGCAGCCTGCAGCGGAACCTCATTGCGCGCCAACTGGTCGGCATCGTAGATCGTGCCGAAATGCGTGTCTTCCATAAGCACGTCCATGGCCGGTTTGAACGGACGCAACGCACGTTCCTGCTCGAACATCCACGGGAACATGGCCTCGCCGGTGAAATTAAGCGGACGGATGTCACCCGCGAATTCCGGATGCTCGCCGCGCACGCGCTGGGCGGCCCAGCAAATCGGCGTTTCCAGCTCGCCGTTGGCGTAGATGAACTCCTGCAACGGCCAGTACAGCGGGCGAGACGAGGTCGCATCCATCACGGAAGACAGGAATTCGTCAGACAGTTCCGCCGAGGTCGAGGCCGAACCGTCGCCGTCGAGGAATGCCTGGTCAAGAATCCAATGCACGCGTTCGAAACTTGGCTTCATGCCGAAATCGGATCCCAAGCATTGGAAGCGTTCCACCGTGAGCGGATCGCCGTTCGGCAATGCGACCTTGCGCGACTGCAGAATGTCGGCGACGGCCGCGGCACGTTCGACATCGATCGGGTAACGCTCGTAGAACTGCTTCGTCTTTGCCGCCATGCGCGGGAACGTATGACGGTACACGTCGGTCGCATCGGCGGGAACATGAGGAATGCCGCCCGTGGTGAAACTGGCGATAACCCCTTGCGGGAACAGCGAAAGATACGTCAGCGTCAGGAATCCGCCATAGCTTTGACCAAGCGTGGCCCAACGTGCGCCCCCGAATTCGGTACGACGCAGATGCTCGAAATCACGAACGATCGAATCGGCGAGGAAGCGCTTCAAAAACGCGGCACCGGCCTTGCCGCCGCCATCCATACCCTCAATCACATGCGTATCGACACGAGACGAACGCCCAGTACCACGTTGATCCGGCAACACCACACGGAAATGCTTGATGGCCTCCTCAATCCAACCATCGGAACTTGGACCGAGCGGACGGGGGCCGGAACCACCGGGACCACCCTGCAGGAACACGAGCAGCGGAAGATCATCATGCACATGTTCGGGAGCGGTGACCACACGGTAGAACAGGCTGATTGATTCGCCATCGAACCCATGACCGGCTCGTGGCCCGTCCAATCCAACGGCACCTTGATGGAACGATCCTCAATATGCAATCCGGGCACGTAGTATTCGCTCAGCAACGTCATGCATTCACCTTCCCTTTGGCGTCATCGGCATGTTCAATGCGGGTAGTGACTTCTTGATGGCTTCCATCCCACCCACATGCGGAGACAACCTTACCTCACAAAAGCGGCTTTATCCTGCCGCTATTTCATTCCCGCGCATGATGGCGTCACAGCATATCTGGCGCTAGGTGGAACGTATGTCGAATCTCAAGCAGCGTCTCTTGTCGTGGATGCATGGTCATGTCTTCGCAGGCGATCTCATCATCACGCTTGCCATAGGTGTTCTGCTGTTCGGCGTGACCGGCGGCATCACCTATAATCCGGGATTGCTGTTTGACCTTAAGCCTTCCACGCAGATGGCATGGGAAGCGGCAATGCTTATCCCGCTGCTGATCCGTCGATGGCGGCCGCAGACCGGAGCGTTGCTCTGCGTGGCATTGACCTTGGCGCATCTCATATTCGGCCCTTGCCTGTTGGGCGCCGATATTCTGGCATTGTTCATGCTGTATTCGGTGATCGTCTACGGCAATCCCAAAAACACGAAAGCCTTCATTATTCTGGCGTTGACCATCGGTCTTCTGGCTTCGGCGTTGATAGCATGGACCATGACCAATGGACCACTGCTCACCGGAGGCAAAGTGCATACATGGAGCAGCTGGAACGGCCCAAATCCGAATGACATTATGGTCACGGAAGACACTCTCGGTTCCATCTACACAGGAACATCCATGTCGAAAGTCGCCGACATGATGGCGCAATACATGCTGGTGCTGACGCCGATTTTCGAAGTATGCATTATTTCCACCGTCATTGTAGCGTTCTGGCAGCGTGCCCGTCTGGCAACCATTCGCATGATGCGGGAACGCAATGAGGCAATCGCCGCGCGAGACCAGAATGAACGCGATATCGCCGCGTTGGCGGAACGCGCACGCATCGCACGTGACATGCACGATGTGGTGGCGCACACCCTGTCGATCATCATCGTGCAGTCTGACGGCGGTCGCTATGCAGCACGCATGATCCCGCGGTGGCCAGAAACACCATGGAGACGATTCGACACGAATCGGAACGCGCACTGCATGACATGCAACGTCTTCTGGGAGTATTCGGGGGTTCACCGCACGCCGATTATAACGATATCGGCAATCTTGTGGAACAAGCGCAAAATGTCTCCCCCGACATTCGAATCCGACGGAATATCACTGGCACCGCCAGCCCAGAACAACTCAGCGAACAAGCCTCGATAGCTTCCTACCATGTAGTGCAGGAGGCGCTGACGAATATCCGCAAGTATGCGGGGCCGCACGTCGATGTACATATTGAAGAGTTATGGAACAACGGTTTGCTCACTGTGACCATCACCGACAATGGTCATGGCGCGGCGGCCAATATCGATGGGCATACGCCAGGTTACGGCCTGCTGGGCATGAAGGAACGCATCGAATCGGCCGGAGGCTCATTGCAGGCTGGCCCCCGACTCGGCGGAGGCTTCGAAGTCATGGCCACCCTGCCTTACGGCGGTAAAGAACAGGTGACAGACGAAACCGGCGAACAGTATGCCCCGGAACAGTCCGAATCGTGCAACACAACTGCCATATCCAGCACAGCGGAATTATCCGACGAAGCAATCGCGCCTCACACAGTCGTTAACATATCGGCGCGAATCCCGGATCAGCCATCGGAGCAGACGCAGGAAACCAACCAACCGACCGGTCGCGATCATCGTTCGAATGCCCTGCAACATTTGCGCATCACCGCACCCAATCTGCATGATTTGCTCAAATCGTTGAAACTGAAATCCGTGGAACCTGCAAATACATCCAATGCGCGAAGGCTGAATTGGGTGGAACGTGTTTCCGCGTGGACGCAGCATCATTATGTGCTCATGGATACCGTTGGTGCCGTGGCATTGGTCACGCTGCTGAATCGCATGTCGATCACGCTCTTTTTTGATAGTTCACCTCATGCGCAGCTCTCACATGCAATCGCCGCATGCTGCTTGCTGGCGCTGGCTCTTCGCCGCAGGTTCCCCGAGACTTGCGCGCTTATTGTGTTCGTATTGTCGGTTGTGCAATTGGTGTTTTTGGGATCGATTGAGGTCGGGCACATCGTAGCGTCGCTGTGCGCACTGTATTCAGCCGTATTGTATGGGCGTGAACACGCATGGCGTTGGACCGGTCTTGCCGCCGCTACCTGTTCAGTGCTGATGGGCTTGAAAATCGCGGCTGATCAACACGGATACACTACCTTGTTCGGCGCCATCGCCGCTTTTGTGGGCTTGACGGAACCGGTTTCAGTCACGTCAAGTACTACGGCGGCGTTCTTTACCGGCGTTATGTATACGGTTGCAGTGCTGATGCTGTGCGCCGGCATTATGGCGTGGGCACGTTGGCTCGTTCCAGTGATTCAAACGCACTGGTGTTGCAGGCGCGAGAGGAAGCGCTGGTGGCCGAGCAGGAGAAGCAGCGTATTCTCGCGGCGAATATGGAACGCGACCGTATCAGTACCAGCATTCAGGCTGAAGTCACTGCCACGTTGAACAGCGTGATCAACCAAGCCGTCGATGGTATTCGCATGTTGGACGCTGCCGAAACACAAGGCAAAGAGCCTACCGCCGACGAGATTTCCACAGCGTTCAAAGCCATCGGAGAACAGGGGCGCGCCGCGCTTAAGCGTATGCGCGAACTGCTCGGAGTGCTTCGTGAGACTGGTTTCAGCGATGACGCTCATGCCGGTAGCGCGAGCGAACTGCAGTTGAGGCCCGCAGCACCGCTGGAGGAGCAGCTGCAGCGCGCGTCTCGATAGCCGATTCAAGTTTTTCAGGGAGATTTAAGGGTTTGTTTCGCGCTGTGAGCGGAACAATGCCGATAAGGTGGAGAGTATGAGTGAAGAACAGAAGATTCGTGTGGTCATCGCCGATGATCAGGAATTGGTACGTGCCGGTTTCGCCATGGTGATCGGCTCCCAACCGGATATGGCGGTTGTCGGCCAGGCGCGCGATGGCGCGGAAGCGGTGGCTTTGGCGGAGACGTTGCATCCCGACGTGGTGCTGATGGACGTGCGTATGCCCAGTGTGGACGGCATTGAGGCGACACGTCGGATCAGCGCGTTGCAGCATCGTTTCGCACCCGATGGCAGCGCGCTTGACGATGCGCATACCCGTGTGATCATTCTGACGACGTTCGATTTGGACGAATACGTGATGGCCGCGATCAACGCCGGCGCGTCCGGCTTCCTGCTGAAGGACACGGAACCGGAGACGCTGCTCAATTCGATTCGCACCGTGTACCAAGCAACGCGATCATCGCGCCATCCGCCACGAAACGGCTTATAGAGAAGATGATGGATGGCGATTTCGCAGGAACGGCCGCCGCAGCGCCCGTTTCCGCAATGTCCGCTTCCGCTTCGACGGCAACTATGTACACCGATCCGGAATTGAACGAACTGACCGACCGCGAGCGCGAGGTGCTCATCGAAATCGCGCATGGCCTGTCGAATCAGGAGATCGCGGACAAGCTGTTCATCAGCCTGCCTACCGTGAAAACGCATGTCGCGCATATCCTGTCGAAAATCAATGCGCGCGACCGCGTCCAAGCCGTCGTGTTCGCCTACGAAAACCATCTCGTATAAAATCTTCATAAAACGTATTCGGCAACAAAAATGCTCCTTCTTTCGAAGGAGCATTCCGTTTATCGCCTAAGCTTCAGCGAGCGCCTCGACAGGCCGAACCGTAAAGCGGGAAGCCTGGTAGGCTTCCGTAGGTGAGTGAGCGGCTTGCCGCGAAGGCCGCCAGTTGAGTGCTAAGCTTCTGCGAGCGCCTCAACTGGCGGCACCCTGACCGCCCGACGCAGGTGCGATGCTGGCCAGCAACGCTGCCACAGCCGCCACGGCAAGCACAATGCCGTTGATTCCCCATTCGAATGGGAATGCCACGGTGCCGTACAGACTGAACACCACGTATGCGCCCAGCCAACCGAACAATGTGCCAAGCAGTATGCCGGCAAGGCTGAGACTACGGAGATGAGCAGCGCTCGATGGCGAGCGATGCCCTGAGCTGGCCGCGGGTCATGCCGATGGCGCGCAGGGTGGCCGATTCGCGGGTGCGTTCGATCACCGACAGGGACAGCGTGTTGGCCACGCCGACAAGTGCGATGAGCACGGCCACGGCGATCAATCCCACCAGAAGCATCATCATGGAGTCGATCATCTTCGCCCATACGATGCGTTCGGCGATCGGTCCGGTTACTGTCGCATCAGTGCTCTTTTCCAATGCGGCCTGCATGTCGTTGTAGATGCCGTCAACGGAAACTCCCGACTTGTCAGTATCCGCCTTGACCAGCAGCACATGGGTGGCGGCATCGAGGTCACCATTGGTGAAATGGCTTTCATCCACGAATCCGACAGCTCCATACTGTGCGGATACGCGACGGTAGTCGGCTTGGTTTGCTTGCAATGTCAGCGAACGCGTAGCGTCGCCGTCCTGGTTCCATTCGGTAGAGAAATCAGCCGTACCATTGGCGAACTGCAGTTCCTTGCCGGTTTGCGCATTGTATGTTGGCATGAGCACGCCATCACTGTCGATGGAGGCGTTACCCAAGTTGGCACGCATGACCTGCTTGACCTGATCGATATTCTTCACGCCGACCAGCAATGCGGACGTAGGCTGGGTTCCATCCGCTTTCTCCAAGGTCACGGAAACCGCCGGCGCATACAACGTGTCGGACACGCCGTTGATGTCGGCTACATCCTTGACCATTTGCTGGCTGATGTCATCGCCCATGGCCACGATGTCGACGCTATAACGGGTGGCGAGCGCACCATTCATAGTCTCTTTGGCGCTGGCGGCACCGGTTGCGATGGTGGAAACCAGGGTGACGCCGATGAGCAGAGCGGCACCGGTTGCTGCGATGCGTCGCGGATTCTTCTGAATGTTGGCGTGCGCAACCGTTGCGGAAGGGCCTGTCAGCGAGGCCAACGCTCCAACTCCCTTCATGAGGGCCGGCATCCAAAACACCGCGGTGACCACCATTCCGAGGAACACCAGTGCGGCACCGGCGATGGCTACGAGCAGAATCATCGTGAATTGATCGCTGCTCGCATCCTCGCCGCCATTGGTGGCTTGTACCCGCCAGATGGAAAATACCACCATGGCGATACCGACCACCACCATCAGAATACCGATTATGGCTCGCGTGAGGCTGGAACGACGGTTGTCGGTCAGTTCAATCGGGCGCAATGCCTCCAATGGCGTCACCGCAGTAGCGGAACGTGCAGATCCCAGGGATGCGAGCACCGTCACCACAATACCGAAGAGAATAGGTATGACGCGGCCTGCCAAGAGAAATTGAATCGCATACCCTCTTGCATGATGTCGCTGACGCACATGCCCCACATGAGCAGACTTCCCAGCACCACGCCAAGCACGGATGCGACGAAGCCAAGCACTGCCGCTTCGAACAGCACGGAACCATACAGCTGGCCTTTTTTCGCGCCGATGGTGCGCAGCAAGGCGAGTGTGCGGCGGCGTTGCGCCACGAGTACTTGGAACGTGTTGGCGATCACCAGTGCCGCCACGAACATGGCAAGCACGCCGAAGCACATGAGGAATGTGGTGACGATGCTGGTTTGGTTGCCGGTTAAGGATTTGATGCTTTCGTCACTGACCTGCTGTCGCGACATCAGATCGAAATGCTTTGGCAGCAACGCTTTCACACTGTTGATGGTTTTTGCGGATACGCTATTTCCATCCAAGGCAAGGTCGAGGTATACCGTTGTTGTTCCGGTGGTGTCGAAATCGTCCGTTCCCTGCATTGCGGCAAGCAGATTGTCGGATCCTACGATCGCACCACCATAGTACGAGTAGGCGCCGTTCGGATCGGAGGTGAGTCCGACCACGCGCACGTTGTCCGCTTTGGCTTTGCCATCGGTGCCTACCGCATATTGGGAGGTCAGTCTTACAGTGTCGCCAATGCCGACGTTCAGCTGTTTCGCCATGTCTTCCGGCAGTGCGACTTCGTTGGAGTCCTTCGGCTGGTCCCCTTCCGTAATATTCACGGGAAGCATGTTCTTCTGTGCCGCGGTAGAGATGATCTCGCCGCTGATGGCGCTGTCCCCCCTGGAAACGCTGACGCCGGTCTCCACCGAGGCGCGGACACCGTCAACCCCTTCGATGCCGGCGATCTGGTCGAGATGGAAGTCGCCGACAGTGCTGGAGTACGCTTCGTTGAGTTCCTCATCGCTCAGGTCGGAGCTGTTGACGGTCACCGCATAGTTGGCGTTGCCGAACATGGCGGTCATCTGCCGTGTCAGGGAGTCGTTCATGGCATTGCCGAACAGGAAGGTGCTGGCTATGAACGCCGTGCCGATCATGATGGCGATGCCTGCGGGTATGAGCATGCACTTGGTTTTTCGCATGAGTTTCAAAGTGATGGACCACATGGTTAATTCTGTTTCCTTCTTCGAATGCTTCTACAGTGCGTTTAGCGGGAATCTCTCGCGGAAGCCACATTCATTGTGGCGGCTTCGCGTTCCTTCATCAGCAGTTCACTCATCTGGTCTGCTGTCGGCTTGTTCACGTCCGCCACGATCTGGCCGTCGGCGAACACGAGCGCACGGTCGGCGTAAGACGCGGCGACCGCATCATGCGTGACCATGATGATGGTTTGGCCAAGTTCGTTGACGGAACGTTTCAGGAAGCTCAACACTTCGGCGCTTGATACAGAGTCAAGATTGCCGGTGGGCTCGTCTGCGAACACCAGTTTCGGTTTGGTGATCAATGCTCGCGCGATGGCCACACGCTGCTGTTGGCCTCCCGATAGTTCGTTCGGACGATGGTTAAGACGTTCCTTAAGGCCAAGCGTTTCCACCAGCAGACGCAACCACTGTCGGTCTGGTTTCGCCCCAGCCAAGGTCAAGGGCATGAGAATGTTCTGTTCGGCAGTAAACATCGGCAGCAGATTGAAGCTTTGGAAGATGAAACCGATCTGATGGCGGCGCAGCAGGGTGAGCTGGTCGTCGTTCATGCGGGTCAGATCCTTGCCGTCGAACATGACGTGTCCGCTAGTGGCCGAATCAAGTCCGGCCAGCGTGTGCATCAACGTGGATTTGCCAGAGCCGGAGGGGCCCATGATGACGGTGAATTTTCCTTGTTCGAAGGCGATATTGACGTCACGTAACGCATGCACCGCGTTGCTTCCGGAACCGTAGTCCTTGACAAGATCGATGGCTTCAATGGCAGTGTTATTGGCTTTGATGGCGTCCCTGATGTCCATGGAAGTTCCTTTCTTTGTGAAGTTACTTCCAACATACGGAACATTCGACGTCAACGGCATCATGCGTTGGTCTGAAATCCTGCTGAACCGCGACTCATCCTTGAGTATGAGATCAACGCGGGAACAGCGAAAACTGGATGATCAGAAACCATGTTCCAAGCATCGGGCAATCGTCAATCGCCTAGCAATACGCCTTCGTGCGGCGGCTCAAGCCAATACGACTCCTTCTCCACACTGACGGTGGACGCCCACCAGGTCTGTTCCACGCCTGGCAATGGGCGAATGGATTCGTCCACCACGCGCCATAGGTCCTCATCGTTGTCGGCGATGATTTCAATCAGGTAATCGGCACCGTTCAATCCGACACCACTCATCGCGTACGTCACTTCGTCGATGGCCAGAAGCTGTTCGGAGTCAAGCCGATATGGAGGTTTCACTCCAAGTCCGAGGAATGCCTGTCGGAATCCTCCCAAACGCATGGGGCTTACCGTGGCCATAATGCGCATCACGCCGGAATCTTCGAGTTTTTTGATTGCGGCCGCGAATCGCCGTATGGGTCACGCCGAGACGCTCCCCCAACGACGCATAGCTGGCCCTGCCGTCCTTCTGCAGTTCGTTGAATGTGTGCACGAACCGTGGATCCAGACGATGCGAGGGAATATCGGTGCCGACACTCGCCTCGCGTTTGGTCAGGAAGCCGGTTTCGCCATGCGCGGCGAGCAGACGGTTCACCACGCTGACATTGTGGTCATCAAGCACCAGTCGTCCGCATGAGAACACCTGCAGACGGGACAATCCCGGCAACGCGCGCAGACCATGTTTGAGGAAATGATCCATGCCTTCAGCCGAATACACCACAGCCTCAGCGATGATGTCGGCATCCCCCAGAGCGCAGACCACGTAGGTGACCTGTGGCATGGATTGGAGCATGGCAAGGGCCTCATCCCTGCTCCCGTCGAGACGAAGTCCCACCAGCACCTGGCTGTAATTGCCCAGACTCAATGGATTGCACACCGGGACGATGCTCATGATGCCGGATTCAGTAAGCCTGCGGTAGCTTTCCGTAGCCGCGTAGACGGAAATGCCGATTTTGTCGGCAAGCGCCTGCATGGTCATACGGCCGTCGCATTGCAGGGCCGAGACCACTTTCAGGTCGCGTGCTGTGATGGTGATGCGTTGTTCGTTCTGGAACATTGGCCTGCCTCAGAACTGCCACAGCATCAGCCAGATGCTGCCTGCCGTCGCGGCGACGGTGACCGCAAGGATGATCCAATCGGAGAGTCTCATCTTCAGCTGTATGCGGTAGGTGCGTCTCACGCCTTGGAGGTTGAGCCCGCGCGATTCCATAGCCCAGCCGACGCTTTGGCTCATTTTGTAGGCGCGGATCAGCACCGCGATGATGATGGGCAGATACGATTTGAACCGGTCCACCAAGCGTACGAATACGTTGCGTTTCTTGCCGGTGGCGTCTTTCTTGCCGCTCAGGTCGAGTCCGCGGGCCCGTTGCGCGGCCGATACGGATTGGAAGATGTAGAAGAACACCGGAATGTAGCGCAGCGCGGTGGCGAGCGTGAGTCCGGCCTTGTACGGCATGCCCAGGGAGGTGAGCCCTCGGATCAGCTTGGTCTGGCTGGTGGTGAACAACGTGAGGAAGCACGCGAATCCGAGCGCCGGAATGCGCAATCCCATCACCGCGGCCATGACGAGGTTCTCTCGCGTGAGTTTCAGCCATCCCCACTGCCACAGCACGTGCGTGCCGGATGGGTCGAAAATCGGCCAGAGCACCACGATGAACACGATGATCACGGCGAGGATCTTCCACACCCAGCCGATGCGTTTCAGCGGCACGCCGTCGGTGATGAGCATGAGATGTTCGATGATCAGAACGTCAAGTATGAACGCCCAGTTGCGCCATACCAGGCACAACACCAACATGACCACGGTGATGAGGAATTTCACACGGGGGTCGGCGCGATGCAGCCAGCCGTCGCCCGGTACATACAAATCGGCGTCCATCAGTGTCGTCCTTCCTCATGCTTGGTGACTTTCAGCAGCACATGCGTCGCCGAAACGGGCCCATTGGATTTACGCGGTTTGCGGATGGTCCGAGATTGCTTCTGCGCCGCTTCGGACCTGTCGATCGGCCCATACTGCACGACTTTTCCGTCCTCCAATTCCAGCACATGCGTGCAGTACCGGTATACCGCGCGCATGTCGTGGCTGATCATGACGATGGTGACGCCGCGCTGGTTGAGTTTCTCGATGGTGCCGAGGAAGCGTGCTGCGAGACGGTGGTCGAGACCGGCCGTAGGCTCGTCGAGCACGAGGATCGGCGTGCGCATTGCAAGCACGGATGACAGCGCCACCGCACGGCGTTCGCCGTAGCCGAGCGTGGCCGGCGAGACGTCTTCATAACGGTGCAGGTCGAACAGCGTCAGCATCTCGTCGACACGTTTGAACACGGTGGCTCCGTCCAGTCCAAGCGCGGTAGGACCGAATGCGATTTCCTCCTTGGTGGTGGAGCAGAAGATCTGATGGTCGGGATTCTGGAAGACGAATCCGACGTGGGCCGCCATTTCGCCGACGCTGTGTTTGGAGCGTCGAGCCCATCCACCGTCACCGTGCCCTGCGTGGGTCGGATCAGTCCGTTCAGGTGTTTGGCGAGTGTGGTCTTGCCGGAGCCGTTACGTCCGATGAGTCCGATGAATGAGCCACGTTCGATGTCGAACGTCACGTCGTCCAGAGCTTTCGATGCGTTGCCGCCGCGCTCATATTGGTAGGAGACATGGTCCAGACTGATGACCACGTCCTTGGACCGTTCCGGCTGATTCCTTTTGTCCTTCTTATGCTTTTTGCCCTGCTGTACGGCCTTGACCTGCGGCAGCGGATCGTCCGCGACCTGCACGCCGGAGGATTCCAGCAGTCCTTTTTCACGGACGAACAGGCTGGCGTCGCCGTTGCGCACCAATTCCCCATTGACCATGAACAGCACTTGGTCGGCCCAATAGGCGATATGCTCCGTGTCCTGTTCCGCCATGATCACCGTCATGGAACGGGTCTGCCGGATGCGTTCAAGCACATCGAAGACTTCCTGCTTGCCTTCCGGATCGAGCGCCGCAGTCGGTTCGTCAAGGATGAGCACGTCGGTTCCGCCGCCAATGCCGCCGCGATGGCCACACGCTGCATCTGCCCACCCGACAGGCTGGTCGGCACGCGCTTGCGGTAGCCGGTCATGCCGACCAGATCGAGCATGACGTCGATCTGCTTGTCGATGATGTCCGGTGCGATGCCGCGGTTTTCCAAAGGAAAGGCGATCTCATCCTCAACGCTCGCACAGAACAGCTGCGCTTCGGGATCCTGCTGCACGTAGCCGATACGTTCGGACAACGCCGATACGGAATGACGGCTGGTGTTCATGCCGTTGACTTCCACCAGTCCGGTCATGGTGCCGTCCGCCAGATTCGGGATGATTCCAGCCAAAGCCATGCACAGGGTGGATTTGCCGGCGCCGGTCGGTCCGATGACGCCCACGAACGAGCCTGATTTGATATCGAAGCTGACATGCTTGAGGCTATCCACCGGCTTGCCGCCATCCACCAATGGCTCATACTGCCAACTCAAATCACGTACCGTGATCATGCGCTCTTCTCCATATCTTTCAGCACATCAGCCCATTGCACCGGCCGCGAACACAGCCACTACGGATACTATATGAACGAATATGTATAAATAAAGCCCGTGGAATCGCCGTTCATCGGTGAACCCACGGGCTTTATTTATGCAAGACAATAATGTATCACTCGCCGGCCTTGACGCTGAGGTTGCCGAGTCGCACCAGCGGCGGATAAGCCTTGCGCACCGCGGAGAACAGTGCGAAGCCAACGATCAGGCCGACAACCATCTGGAATGAGTTGCCGATGATTTCGCCTAGGGCCGGACCGAAGCCGGACAGGATGCCGCCGGCGATGAAGTAGCCGAACACCTTCCACACGCCGGCCACCAGAGAGCCGATGACGACGTTGGCCGGTTTGAATTCACGGACCAGCAGACCCACGAGCACCGCCTGCAGACCGTCGATGATGAAGGTGAAGATTGCCCACTGCGGGTATCCCGAGATGAGGTCGGACAACGCCGGTCCAAGACCGCCGATGATGCCGCCGACCCACGGGCCGAACGCATAGGAGCTGAAGAAAATCATCGTGTCGGACAGGTTGAGGTATCCACGGGTCGGGGTCGGAATCTTCACGAACATGGTCAGCACGGTGGTGACCGCGGTCATGATGGCGATCAACGGGATGGTGTTGACCTGAATAGCTTTCTTGATATCGTTCTTGACGTCCTGCGCCATAATACAGTCTTCTTCTCTCTTTTTACCAAATAGCAAAATCATCTTGCTTTTCCTACGATTTGTAAAGAAATCGCAAGGAATTTCTTTCGATGTATCAAATTGCGACATACCATATCGCAACAAGCGAAAATTTTATCCCATCCGCGTTACAAGCGCAGTGCAAAGCGGGCGGCCCGCAACACCTCCTTCTCATGGTGCAGCGGACCGCCCGACAGTTGTTTCAGACCAAAGTCACTTGGCCAGACCGGATTCGCGCAAGGCCTTGAAGCCGCTTTCGAGGTCCTCGATGATGTCGTCGATGTTCTCCAGTCCGATGGACAGGCGGATGTGCCCTGGTGGATGCCCTGGTCCTCGAGCTCCTCCAGCGTCTCCTGGGAGTGCGTGGTGGAGGCCGGTGGATCACGAGGCTCTTGGCGTCGGCCACATTGGCCAGCAGGCTGAACAGGTGCAGGTTGTCGATGAACACGCGTGCCGCGTCCTTGCCGCCCTTGATGTCGAAGGTGAAGATGGAACCGCCGCCGTTCGGGAAGTACTTCTTGTACAGGTCGTTGTCCTTGCGGCCTTCGATGGACGGGTGGGAGATGGACTCGACCTCCGGCACGGTCTTCAGGTAGTCGATGACCTTCAGCGCGTTCTGGACGTGGCGTTCGACGCGCAGGGACAGGGTTTCGGTGCCCTGCAGCAGCAGGAAGGCCGCGAACGGGGACAGGGTGGCGCCGGTGTCGCGCAGCAGGATGGCGCGCACGCGGGTCACGAAGCGGCG